>Ga0163144_10002469_pt1 | contig 42616 bp, 37 predicted proteins | sample OliLak19BULKMAT1_FD_123175 | JGI IMG/M metagenome (GOLD analysis project Ga0163144, IMG submission 123175) | Freshwater microbial mat bacterial communities from Lake Vanda, McMurdo Dry Valleys, Antarctica - Oligotrophic Lake LV.19.BULKMAT1 | ecosystem: Environmental > Aquatic > Freshwater >...
GGCAATGAATTCGCGAGCGAAGCGGCCGTGGGGGCGTTGCCAGTCGGGCGGAATTCGCCGCAGAGGGCGCCGTTGGGGCTTTACGGATGATAGGGTCACGGATGATAGGGTCAGGCCTTGCAACCCGCTGCATGACGATGCCGAAAACCCCGCCTTTGCACCGCCGACGGCACAATTTGCCACCGCCCAGGCGAAAGTACTGGCAGACAACATCATCAGCCGTACACGCGGACGAACACTGCAGGCATTCCACTTCAAGCCAACCGGTATCATGGCGTCGCTAGGGGGCTATCGTGGTGTGGCGAAAATTTCCGGACGCCGCCTCAGTGGCCTGCCAGCATGGGTCCTGTGGCGCATCACCTACATCAGCATGCTTCCGGGTATCGGTACTCGAATCCGGGTGGGGTTGAACTGGTTGTTCGACTATTTTCTGCCGCGCACCATTGTGTACATGGCCGAGAGTGATCGCCCGGCAACGCGTTATCTCGATTACGCCAAAGACGAGGTTGTACAACAGGCGAACGAGGTACCGGCCGGCTTTTACGTTGTGATCAGTGGTAGCCTGCAACAAGACTTGCGGGAACCTGATGGCAAATCCGTATGCCGCCAATTGCAGGCGGGTGACACCTGGGGGTCACGCGCACTGAAAGAAGCCCGCCTGACCCATGGCAAAATTACCGCGCTGGAAGATACCAGGCTGCTGTTAGTGAACAGCGAAGATTTCCGGCGGCTGCGGGATACCTATGAACCGCTGAACACACTGCTGACCTCGAACAATAAGTAGTTCGACTCAGTCCACCACATGAACCCCGCGCCAGAACGCCACCCTGCCCTTTATTTCAGCCGCTGCCGGTTTTGGCTCGGGGTAGTACCACACCGCGTCAACATTGGTCTGATCGTCAACCACCAGAGAATAGTAATGGGCTGTGCCCTTCCACGGGCAATTGGTGGTTTTGGTACTGCTTTGCACGTATTCCTGCTGCAAACTTTGCTCTGGAAAGTAGTGATTACCCTCTACCACGACCGTATCATCTGATTCGGCAACCACTTTTCCCTGCCATATTGCTTTCATCGCTTGCTCTCCTGAGATTGAAGTACGTATTGGTTTTATAGCATAACTATTAAATTCTATACGCAAGCGCGGTCGATCGCGATCACCCGCATTCGCGCAGTTGCGTGTCGGTGACTACACTGATTCCCTGAATCCCGTGCGCCCAACGGTGAAATCTGGCTTTAACCTTGCTTTAATACATGCTGTGCTAAGCTAACAAGGGTCTACCGCGACAAATTTTCGATATGAGTTCAGCGACCAATCAAGCACCCTCGGAACACGTTCGCGCTTGCGAGTACCAGGAAGTCATCGCCTTTGCACCACCGCGTAATGATAGTGCGCAGGAGCAGTTAACCGGGGGCAATGCCTGCCAGTTATGCATGTTGCAAGCCGCGCCTGGCGAATCGCCAGCGCCCGCATCCGGCACAACCCTCTGCCAAAGCTGGCCGACTGTCCACAACGATATGCAGGCGATCGCTGTGTCCTGTTACACCGCAGCAGGCCGCACCATTGAATGTTGTGGCCACGGCCTGCTGTCCGCGGCGCACTGCTGGCTGGAACGAATGCAGTGCGAGGACCTGTGCCTGTTGATGCACGACAGCCTGATACAGAGCTGGCGCGAGCAGGCCACTACCTGGCTACGTTTTGTGCGCCTGCCGACAACGCCGGTTGCCATGCCTGACTGGACCAACGAAATCTTTCCGGCGCAACAACAACCCGTCGCGGCCGCGATTTCCGGCGCTGCGCGTGGCTATTTGATTCTGCAGTGGCCCGATGACTTTATGCTAAAGGCACTTGAACCATCGCTGGGACAGCTTGCAGGTCACTCAGCAAGGGCGCTGATTTGCACCTCAGCGCAGCCATCGGTTGGCGCTGATGCTATTCAGTTAAGGTACTTCGCGCCACAGTATGGCGTTAATGAAGATTCTGCCACCGGTTCAGCCATGCGCGTTCTGGCCGATTATTGGTCGCACCGTTTTCTGACCTTAAGCGCGCAACAATGCTCCCCGACAGGCGGATTTTTATTGAGCCGTTTCGGGCCCACGCACGTGCAAGTAGGTGGTCGCTGCCATATTGCCATTATAAAGAGAACCAATGCCTGATCATTCCCTGATATCGCACTTCCGACAAACACGACAGCAATCGGAAGCCGCCTGTGAACCACTGCTGGTAGAAGATTTTGGCCTGCAGGCGGAAGCCTTCACCAGCCCACCAAAATGGCACCTGGCGCACACCAGCTGGTTTTTCGAAACCTTCCTGCTGAAACCGTTTCTCGACGACTACCAGCCGCTGAATGAACAGTACCAACTGCTGTTCAATTCCTATTACAACGGCATCGGGGAACAGTTTCCCCGGCCGCACCGTGGCTTACTGTCGCGCCCTACAATCGACGAAGTGCGTACCTACCGACAGTATGTGGACGCCGCGATGACCGAGTTGCTGGATAGTGGCGATCATCCACAGCGGGACGCCATCGCTACCCGCTGTCGCCTGGGCATTGAACATGAACAACAGCACCAGGAACTGTGCTACACCGATATTAAGTACAGCCTGCACGCCAACCCCCTTTTCCCGCGTTATAGCGGCGACAGTCAGCAACCTGAAAAGACAGCAAGTCCCGGCCACTCACCGATAGCACTGCAATGGCACGAGTACGCCGGCGGTCTGGCGACAGCGGGTATCAATACCGCCACAGACAGCGCACAGGCATTCACCTTCGATAACGAGAGCCCCAGCCACAGTGTTTATCTTCAGCCCTATGCCCTGGCCAACCGACTGGTGACCAACGCAGAATTTCAGGAATTTGTTGATGCGGGCGGGTATCAACGCCCCGCTTTCTGGCTGGCCGATGGCTGGGCTGTAGTGCAGGAACAGCACTGGCAACAGCCCCTGTACTGGCACGACCTTGAAGGTGAGCAGCTGCAGTTTACGCTACGGGGCCTGCAACCCCGGGACCCGAATCAACCGGCTTGTCACCTTAGCGGCTACGAAGCCGACGCCTATGCAAACTGGGCCGGAGCGCGCCTGCCCACCGAGTTCGAATGGGAATCTGCCGCGCGATCGCAGCCCTACGTCGCCACAGAATTTGACCCAAACAGGCTACATCCCACGCCAGCACGCGATGACGAACCATTAGCACAACTCTACAGTGATTGCTGGCAGTGGACCGGTTCCGCCTACCGCCCCTACCCCGGATTCAGAACCAGCGAGGGAGCGATCGGCGAGTACAATGGCAAATTCATGGCCAACCAGTGGGTGTTGCGCGGCGGATCCTGCGTAAGTTCGACGCGGCATGTGCGCCCCACATACCGGAATTTTTTCTATCCCCAGGACCGTTGGCAATTCAGCGGTTTGCGATTAGCCAAAGATGTATAACAACTGTTTTAGACGAGAGAGTGAGTGATGCCCGCAACAGCGCCCAGACTTGAAAACGTATTATTCGAAGACCAGCAACCGACGCCCGGTGACAGCCGCGCCGAACTGATAGCCGGTTTGCAGCGGCAGCAGAAACAGATCAATCCCAAATACTTCTATGATGCCCAGGGCTCGGAGCTGTTCGAGCTGATCACCCGACAGCGCGAGTACTATGTCACCCGCACGGAGATCGCCATACTCAGCGACCACGCCGCAGAAATCGCCGCGTGTTGCGGCACCGACTGCGTATTGATAGAACCAGGCAGTGGCAGCAGTGAAAAGGTCAGGCTGATCCTGGACAGCCTCCGTCCCAACGCCTATGTGCCGCTGGATATTTCTGCGGAATTTCTCTACGAATCAGCCGTAAAACTGGGGCGCGAGTTTCCCTGGCTGAGTATCCACGCCATCTGCGCCGATTTTGCCGAGCCCTGGCAAGCGCGCACAGAAATTCCCGATGGCAGGCGTGTGATTTTTTACCCCGGCTCCACTATCGGCAACATGGATCCCAAGGATGCGCAGGCATTTTTGGCTGACCTGCGGCAGTGGATTGGCGATGACGGCGGCGTGTTGATTGGTGTCGATCTGCAAAAATCAGCACAGATTTTGAATGCGGCCTACAATGATTCGCAGGGCGTAACCGCCGAGTTCAACCTCAACATACTTAACTCCATGAACAAACTGACCGATGCGAACTTCAAACTCGAGGGCTTTGCTCATCGCGCGTTTTACAATCAGGACCTCAAACGTATTGAGATGCACCTGGTGAGCAAAGAGAACCAGACGGTGAACGTAAACGGCAGCGCCATCGCCTTCGACAAAGGCGAGACCATACACACGGAAAACTCCTACAAATACAGCCCGCAGAGCTTTACCGCGCTGTGCAATGGTGCGGGATTTACCCTGCAAAAAAACTGGCTGGACGATGATGCGCTATTCAGCGTTCACTACCTGACCGTTACCGCAAGATAACGCCGACTCTACATGCCGCCAGCTGAGACAACGCGAAAGCGGTATGCCACCCTGCTGGCACTCATTCTGGCCGGCGAAGTTATCTTCAGCCTGCCGTTTCATATACCGCGATTTTTCCGGCCCACGATGCTGGACGTCTTTGAACTGAGCAACACACAACTGGGCGATATCTTCGCGCTGTACGGCGTAGTGGCACTACTGGCCTACTTTCCAGGTGGCACTATTGCCGACCGCGTTGCGCCGCGCACGCTGATTACCACCTCCCTCGTTGCCACTGCGCTGGGAGGCGTATACCTCTACACAATCCCGGGCCTGCTAGGGCTGCACCTGTTATTCGCCTATTGGGGGCTCACCACCATTTTGCTGTTTTGGGCGGCGCTCATCAAAGCCACGCGGGACTGGGGCGGCCAGCAAACCCAGGGGCTGGCATTTGGTTTGCTCGACGGTGGGCGTGGCCTGGTCGCCAGCGTATTCGCCACTGTCGCCCTGTTCATCCTGAGCGAGCGCGCGGCAAGTGCCGGCGCCAGCGTATTGGGATTGCAGTCGGTTATCGTGTTTTACAGTTTCGTCGTCCTGCTCGCGGCCGCCATCATCTGGTTCACCCTGCCCGCAGGTGGCTCACACCCCGCTAACCGGGCGAGCGACGAGCGCGCGCACTGGCGCCGGGTGTTGTCAGAGCCCGGCGTCTGGTTGCAGGGTGGGACCGTGATTTGTGCGTACTGCGGGTATAAGGCGCTCGATAATTACGGTATTTACGCCGTTCAGGTACTGGATATGAATGAGCTGGACGCGGCCAGGCTCAACACCTACGCCAGCTATATCCGCCCCGTTGCTGCCGTGGCTGCAGGCCTGTGGGCGGACCGTTGGCGCTCCAGCAAGCTCATAACCCTCCTCTTCTTCATCGCCGGCGCCGCGTTCTTGACGCTGAGCCAGGACTTCACCGCGAGCATAGCCACCGGGCTGATAGTCGCGAATGTGCTGATCACCTTTGTGGCCGTGTACGCGGTGCGCGGTATCTATTTCAGCCTTATAGAAGAAGGCCATGTAGACAGGCGCATTACCGGCAGCGCCGTCGGGCTCATCTCGGTACTGGGCTTTACCCCCGACGTATTCTTTGGATCCATTACCGGTAGAATTCTGGATGCCAACCCCGGAGCCGTCGGCTTTCAGCACTATTTCTTGCTTCTGGCCCTGATCTGCGCGGGGGGTATGGTCTTGACAATGATTTTGTCCCGGCGGCTAACAGTTTTACGAAAAAGGGCAACAATGCATACAGCCTGACACCGCGTTTCAGGCAGACTGCTAATAACAACCTGCACCCCGCTGCGTTTATAGGGTCAGGCCTTGCAACCCTGCAGCGGTTGAAGCGGGTGTTCAATATCGATCCGAACGCGGCCCGATCGAGACGTGCGCTGACTGTGGCGGCAGCGTCACAGTGATTGCCTGCATTGAAGACCCCATGGTGATGCCCAAAGCACTCGCTGCGCTCGCGGGGCAGGCACTCAAGAAGATACTCATCTGGGATTGGGCCGCAAATAGTCGTAAAGAGGAGGTGGAGACGGAGGATTTTTCGGCGGTGACGGTAGAAAGGGGCTAAATTTCGTGGTGATAGCGGGGCGAATGCCTGTCCGGTACTCAGGGACTTAAAGGAAAACCGCGTTTATTTTTCCTATACTTCACCAACGCCATCCTATTAAATGTCGGTGGTGACGGGGCGACATGATGATTCAGTCGATTTTCTTGCGCGGGCTAACGTTCGTCGCGCTGTGGTGGATATTGGCAGAAGGCCGCAACGACGGTTGGTTGCTCGGCGGCGTCGCCGTCGTTGCGGCAAGCTGGGCGAGCATCAAGCTTTTGCCCCAGAGCAACCAGCCCATCCGCCTTCTCGGCTTCATCGGCTTTCTTCGCTTCTTCCTCTGGAATTCGCTGCGCGGTGGCATGCAAGTGGCCGGGATGGCCCTGCGCGGGCGCGCGACATTGCAACCAGGGATCATCGAGCTGCCGGTGACGCTGCCTCCGGGCGGAGCGCGCATCCTGCTGGTCAATGCGCTGAGTTTGATGCCGGGCACGCTCGCCGTCGATATGGATGACACAAGCTTGCGCGTGCACGTACTGGATGAGCGCCTGCCGGTCGTTGCCGAAACTCGGGCGCTGGAAGCGTCTATCGCCGGGTTGTTCGGGAGCGTGTCATGAACACGCTGGTGCTGGCCGTCGCGCTATTCCTGCTCGCTAACCTGGTGGGCGCGCTGATTGCCGCGGCGCGCGGCCCGACACCGGCCGACCGCATGCTGATGGCGCTGCTGATCGGCACCACCGGCACGGGCATCCTCGTCCTTTTGGCGCATGCGATGCATCTGTCCGCGCTGGTCGATGTCGCGTTGGTACTGGCGCTCCTGGCCGCCATTGGTGGTATCGCCTTCGCCAAGCGCGCTTGGCAGGGCAAGGAGGGTGAGCATGACTGAGTGGCTGAGCATGGCCCTGCTGGTCGTCGGTGCCTTCTTCTTTTTCGCCGGGACCGCGGGGCTGCTGCGCTTTCCGGATGTGTATAGCCGTCTGCACGCGCTCGCCAAGGCGGACAACCTGGGTTTGGGCTGCGTGCTATTGGGCCTTGCGCTGCAGGCCGAGAGCATCGCGGCGGCGTTGAAATTGCTGCTGATCTGGCCGCTGGTGCTGTCGGCGAGTGGTGGTATCGGCTTCGCCATCGCCCGCCGCGCGCACACGCTCGGCATCGCTCCTTGGCGCAAGGAGGGTCCATGACGCTCGCCTTTGATCTCTTGCTCGCGCTATCGCTGCTGTGGTGCGGCTGGCGCACGCTGGCGACGCCCCGGCTCGACCGCGCCATCGTGCTGTTCATCACCTTCGGGCTGCTGATGACCTTAACCTGGGCGCGACTATCCGCGCCCGACATCGGGCTGGCCGAGGCAGCGATCGGCGCGGGACTCACAGGCGCCTTGCTGCTTGACGCCTACGGCGTGTTGCGGCGGCGGAGGGTGGGGCCATGAAGCGCATGATGGTCGTCGCCCTCGTCGTCACGCTTGCCCTGGCATTCGTCTTCCTCCTGTCCGGCGCGATGCTGGAACTCGGACCGGCCGCCATCGACCTGCGCGCACAGGTGTCGGCACATCTGGCGGAGAGTGGCGTGAGCCATCCAGTCACCGCCGTGCTGCTTAATTATCGTGGCTACGACACCTTGCTCGAAATCGCCGTGCTGCTGCTAGCCTTGCTGGCAATCCTGGCGGTGGTCGGCGATGCGCCTGCATCGCCTTCCCGCGCGACGCATCCGGTGCTGCAAACGCTGGGGCGGCTGGCGACACCGCTGATGGTCGTCGTTGCCGTCTATCTGCTCTGGGCCGGGGCCTTCCGGCCAGGCGGCGCTTTCCAGGCAGGCGCAGTGCTGGCCGCCGCCGCCGTGCTGCTGCATCTGGTCGGCCTGCTACCGGGCTGGAGCACGCCTCGGCTGCGGCTGCGCATTGGCCTTGCGGCCGGCTTCGCGCTGTTTCTGGCGGTGGCGGCCGCGCTGCTGACGCAGGGTTCGCTGCTCCAATATCCACCCGATGCGGCAGGCGCGCTGATCCTGCTGATCGAGAGCGGTCTCACGGTGTCGCTGGCGCTGATCCTCGCCGGGTTGTTCCTTTTCCTCGCGCGCGAGGAGCGGGCATGACCACCGGTTTCGTGTTTGCATTGGCGGGCGCTGCACTGTTCGCACTGGGGGTGGCGGGCGTAGTGTTGATCGGCCACCTGCTGCGGCGCATTCTCGCGTTCAACCTGATGGGCAGCGGCGCCTGTCTCGTGCTGGTGGGGCTGGCCCAGCGCCACGACGTAGCTGACCCGGTGCCGCAGGCGATGGTACTTACCGGCATCGTCGTCGCCGTCGCCGCCACGGCACTGGCCTTGGCCTTGGTGCGCAAACTGCACGCGCTGACCGGGCAACTCGAATTGCTGGACGATGCCGATAAATGAGCCCCTGATCGATCCGCTGGTCTGGCTGATCCTGCTGCCGCTCGCCTGGGCGACGCTGGCCTTCGTGCTCGGTCCCGGACGCGGCGCGTGGCTGGCTATCGGTGGTCTGGTAGCACAATGCTGGCTCGCTTTCAATCTGGCGCAAAAAGTCGGCGCACTCGGGACGGCGCAAGTCGGCCCGGACCAGCTTGTGGGGACGGCCTTACATGCGGTCGGCGGCTGGGGCGCGCCCTTGGGCATCGACCTCGCCGTCGATGGCCTGTCGGCCGCCATGCTGCTGCTGACGCAGACCGTGGCGCTGCCGCTTGCGATCTATGCGCGCAGTTACTTCAAGGCAGACGATCCGGCCGGCACCTGGTTCTGGCCGCTGACGGGTTTCCTGATCGCCGGACTGAACGCCTTGTTCGTTTCCGCCGACCTGTTCAACCTCTACGTCACTCTCGAACTGGTCGGACTCGCCGCCGTGGGGCTGGTCGCGGCGGGCGGCGGCGCGCAGCAGGTGGCCGCCGCCTTGCGCTATCTCTTCGCGACGCTGGTGGGGTCGGGCGCCTATCTGCTCGGCGTCGCGCTGATCTACGGTGTCTACGGCACGGTGTCGATCGCCACGCTGTTGCCGCTGGTGACGGACGATGCACCGCGTCTGGTGTGGATTGCCGGCGGATTGATGGTGGCCGGCCTGATGCTCAAGACAGCGCTGTTCCCCTTCCACTTCTGGTTGCCGCCGGCCCATGGCGGCGCGCCGGCGCCGGTCTCGGCGCTGCTCTCGGCGCTGGTGGTGAAGGCCTCGTTCTACCTGATCCTGCGGCTCTGGCTGGGGCCGCTTCAACCCTTGTTGCCCGCCTTCGCTTGGCTGATGGCAGCGCTTGGCGCTGCGGCGATCTTCTGGGGTTCCTGGCAGGCGATCCGTGCCGTTAAGTTGAAGCGCCTGATCGCCTATTCGACGGTAGCGCAACTCGGCTACCTGTTTCTGATATTCCCGTTGCTGGCCGCGCCCGGCGCGCTCCAGGCCGGCGTGATGCAGGTATTCGCCCACGGGCTGGCCAAGGCCGGCATGTTCGCCGCCGCCGGCGTGCTGATCAAAGCTACCGGGCAGGACACGGTGGCCGGGCTGGCCGGCGCGGTTGAGCGCCTGCCGGTGACAATGTTTGCCTTCGCCCTTTCCGGTATGACGCTGATGGGGCTGCCGCCGTCGTCCGGCTTTCTCGCCAAGTGGCAGATCATCGAGGCTGCCTTGGCACAGGGCCACTGGATCATTGCCGTGGTGGTGCTGGCGGGTGGCCTGCTGGCGGCGGTCTATGTGTTTCGCGTACTGCGTCAGGCCTTCCTGCTAAAGCCGGCGAGCGTGGCGCTCGCGCCCGTGCCGCGCACACTGGAGTGGAGCGCCTTCGCGCTCGCGGCGGCCAGCGTGCTGCTCGGCCTGCGCGGTGTCGAGTTGATGCAGTTGCTGGGAGCGGGGACATGACCAGTCACGAACTGTTACCGCTGGCGGTGCTGGCATCCTCGTTGCTGCCTGGGCTCATCATCTTCGCGCTGCCTGACGCCTGGATCGGCGTACGCACTTTCCTCAACGTGTCCGGCGCTATCGCCAAGCTGGGCCTGGTCGCCCTGCTGCTGGCCGGCGTGGTGGCCGGCGAGGAGTACGGGGTGCGTTACGTGGTGCTGCCCGGTCTCGAGCTGGCGCTCAAGGCCGACTCGCTGGGCATGCTGTTCATCACGCTGTCGGCCATCCTGTGGCTGTTCACTACGCTCTACGCCATTGGCTACCTGGAAGGCGCGCCGCACCGCAGCCGCTTCTTCGGCTTCTTTAGCCTCTGCGTCACCGCCACCATGGGCATCGCCATGGCGGCGAATTTATTCACCTTTTTCATCTTCTACGAACTGCTGACGCTGTCGACCTTCCCGCTGGTCGTCCATCGTGGCACCGACAAGGCAATGAAGGGCGGCACAATCTACCTCGCTTACACGCTGATTGGCGGCACGGCATTACTGGCCGGCATCGTCTGGCTGCACCACCTGCTGGGCCATACCGAGTTTGCTCATGCCGGCATCGCCGCCGCGCTTGGCCCGGAATACGAAGGCCAGTTGAAAATCATCTTCCTGCTGCTGATCGCCGGCGTCGGCGTCAAGGCGGCCATCGTACCGCTGCACGGTTGGCTGCCGCAGGCGATGGTGGCCCCGGCGCCGGTGTCGGCGCTGCTGCACGCCGTCGCCGTGGTCAAGGCGGGCGCCTTCGGCATCGTGCGCATTGTCTACGAGGTGTATGGCGTCGAGTTCGCGCAGTCGCTGGATCTGCTTTACCCACTTGCCATATTTGCTGCCGTTACCATACTCTGGGGCAGTTTCCGCGCGCTGTTCCAGGACGATCTGAAAAAGCGGCTGGCGTATTCCACGGTGAGCCAGGTGTCCTATATCGTGCTCGGCGTGGCGCTGTTTGGCCCCATCGGCACTATTGGCGGACTCGTGCATCTGGTGCATCAGGGCATCATGAAAATCACGCTGTTTTTTTGCGCCGGCAATTATGCGGAAACCCTGGGCATCCACAAGGTCAGCGAAATGGATGGCGTCGGACGGCGCATGCCGCTCACCACGCTGGCGTTCTCCATTGGCGCGCTCGGGATGATGGGGGCGCCGCTCACGGCCGGCGCGGTCAGCAAGGCTTGGCTCATGGACGGCGCGCGGGCGGCATCGATGGAGTGGGCCATCTGGGTGTTGTGGACCTCCAGTCTGCTCAACGCCGCCTACTTCCTGCCCATACTCTGGCGCGCATGGTTCCGTCCCGTGCCAGTCACTTGGCCAGAAGAACGTATTGCCCGACGCCGCTGGCGCGAAACGGCCTGGCTGCTATTACTGCCCCCATTGGTCACTGCTGCCGCGACGCTGGCCGCAGGTACCCTTGCCGATAGCGAAGTGACACCGCTGGCCTGGGCCAAGTTCATCGCCGAACGCGAATATGTCGGACGAAGCGTGCCATGAAATTCAAGGAGGTGTTCCTGTGGCAACCCGGCTGGCCCGCGAGGATGCCTTGACGCTCGTCGCAACAGTGGTGACGCTGGCCCCGCCACTGTTGCTCAACACATGCGATTAAGCCGCGATACGGTGCGCAGGTCCGTCTGGAGCGCGATCTCCCTGCTGTTCATTCTGGCCCCGATTATGGCGTTGCTGATCGGTGCGATGCCACCCAGCCGGTCATTCTGGACGGAGTTCTCGGTCGCGCTGGGTTACTCAGGCCTGGCGATGATGGGGCTGCAATTCGGCCTGACGACGCGCTTTCGCCATATCACGGCGCCATGGGGCGAAGATGTCATCTACCACTTCCACCGGCGCATCTCGCTGATAGCGGTCGGCCTGGTGGTGACGCATCCGCTTATTCTGGTCGCCATCGGATGATAGGGTCAGGCCTTGCAATTTACTCTGGCGCCTGTACGGGTAGGTGAAGTCGCGCAGCGCGATGAGTGACCTGCTCTGGCGCTGATGCCGCTGGCTGGGCTGGTGGACTACAGCCAGATGACCTTTTTCTTCGCGCCGACCCAGCGTTCGTAATCCTTGGCGAACAGGTCTTCGAGCTGGTTGCGCTTGACCTTCATGGTCGGCGTAAGAATGTCGTTGTCTACCGTCCAGGCCTGGGCTGTGACGACCACGCAATCCAACTGTTCATGCGGGTCGAGCTGCGCGTTCACCGCTTGCAGGTGGGCCGCCAGCGCGGCTTCGAGCTCGGCCCGCCCCGCATCGTTGCTGGCATCGACCATGGCCTCGGCGCTCAGCATCAGCAGTCCCAGCGGCTGACCGAGATTGGCACCGGTAACGCAACAGGCTTCGATGGCCGGGTGCGTGCCCAGCTTGTCCTCGATTGGCGCCGGAGCGACATACTTGCCCTTGCCGGTCTTGAACAGATCCTTGACCCGGCCGATGATCTTCAGGGTGCCTTCGGCGTCGATGACGCCCTTGTCGCCGGTCCTCATCCAACCGTCGCCGGTGAAGGCCTGCGCCGTCTGCTCGGGTGCCTCGTAGTAGCCCAGCATGAGGCCCGCGCTCTTGATCTGGATTTCACCGCTGTCCGGCGCGATGCGCTGCAGTACGCCGTCATAGGGTGGGCCAACGGTGCCGGGGTCTGGTTTGCCGGGCAGCGTGGCGTGCGAGACGCCGCAGTTCTCGCTCATGCCGTAGACCTCGATAATCTCCAGGCCGAGGTTGCGGTACCAGGCGAGCAGTGCGGTGGGCATCGGCGCTGCCCCCCCGGCCGCGAACTCGCACTGGTCGAGGCCCAGCCCAGTCAGCACCTTCTTGCGCACAAGGCCGCGGATGATCGGGATTTGCAGCAGGCGATTCAGCGTTGCGGGCGGCATCTTGCTCTGCACGCCCTGCTGGAACTTGACCCACAAGCGCGGCACGGAGAAGAACACGGTCGGGCGCGCGCGCTGGATATCGCTGACAAAAGTGTCGAGGCTGTCCGCGAAGAACACCCGCATGCCGGTGGCCAGCAGGCCATGTTCGACCAGCGCGCGTTCAGCCACATGCGCCAGCGGCAGGTAGCTCAACATGCGACCCGATGAATCAAGATTGATGCGCTTCAGCCCGGCGTCGACCGACCAGGCGAAGGTGGCAAAGCTGTGCATCACGCCCTTGGGCGCACCGGTCGTGCCCGAGGTGTAAATCAGTGTGCACAGCTCATCGCCGTCGCGCAGCGGACTGTCCCGCATCGCTTCAGTCCTGGCGATGATGCTGTCCCAGGTGGGATGGTCGGTCTGCGGCGCCAACGGCAGCGTGATGCAGGGCAGCCCGGTGGGCACACCCGGCGCCATTTCCTGCCACACATCGAGCTTGCCGATGAACAACAGCCTGGCTCCGCTGTGCTCGAGGATCTGGCGTACCGTGTGGGCAGCCAGCGTCGGGTACAGCGGCACCGACACATGGCCGGCCATCCAGATCGCCCAGTCGGCCATGATCCAGTGCGCCGTGTTCTTGGCTAGGATGGCAATGCGTGATCCGGGCTCAAAGCCCAGACTCTTGAGGTACGTGGCCATGCGGCGGGTTTGGTCCAGCGCCTGCTGCCAGGTGTAGTCCTGGACCACGCCGCCACCCATCGGCTGGGTGAACACCACGCGCTGTGGCGCGCTGCCCTCCCAGTGGTACAGGCGTTGCAACGCGAGCTTATCAGCGGATACGGATGTGGCCATGGGCTTTCTCCTGTCGGTTCGAGTGCCAGTATAGGACAAACATTTGGGTTGTCGTGAGCCGCCTTACCGCCCAGTTCGAGGCACCGAATCAGAAAAAATTGCAATCTCAGGAGATCGACGTGGCCAGGTCAGCGCCTGAGTTCAGCCCATCTGTATTTCGCGGGGGAAATGGCGCAACCCGCGCAGCTCAGCCTTCCCAATGCGCTTGTGCCTGCACAGCGTGCGTTTTACTGAATGCTTTGCTTTGCGCGTCGCTACAGCTATCGCATGGTACAGGTCTTCGTGGCTAGCTTCGAACTTGACCGAAAGGCGGGATGCGAGCCGAACGCAAAGCGACGCCTTTTTGTCTACACCGCCCTTGGGCCCATTAACGTCTTCGAGAAAGACATCGACCGCCACGATATCCTTCTCTGAGCCAGCGAGATTGCGCGTCAACTTTTTTCTTAAGTATCGGTCTATCGCGGAAGTCAGTTCAAAACCCTGTGTCTGTACATAGATTCGCATGGCATCGCTCCTGTGTAGTGACATCTCCATAGTACCTATCTTCAGTAATTGTTTTAGTCGGAGTATTCGAGATCATAATCAGGGTTTCGCGAACTGCGCGTTTAGTGCGATGGGTCTGAGATAGAACACTTCCATAGCGATTTTCTGTGCAAAAAATCAGATCGAAATTTACGAACAAGATGCACCGAAGATCCGCATGGTCGGCATCAAATGATTGGTTCAGAATAATTGGCTTTGGTGCAGGAGTCAGAAGATGGCAAGGGTAGTGATCAAAAACGGGGCGGAGGACCGCTGGCAGCGGGTAATAGAGTCCAAATTGCACGTTATGTTGGGTTCGATGTTGGCACACGTCACACGCGTCGACATCGCTCTGGATAAATCGTCGGATCAGCGCACGGGCCAGACCACATACAGCTGCACAATAACGGTTCGCGAGAGCGGTGACCAGAGGCACACACTCCATAGTCACCAACCAGACGCCAACCTGGCGATAGAAGGTGCGATCGCCAGGGCAAGACGAACCTTGACTCGACTCAGTCGTTCCCGTGCCTCTACCTGGGGGCAAGCGCCATCACAGGAGCAATTTGCTTCTGGCGTTCTCTATAATCTTCACGACTGAGGGATGTTTGAGTTTGCGTTCAGGCGAAATCGCAAAATACTTCTCTTGTACATCGATTGCCGGGGCGATGCGCCGACATTGGTACATCCGCTCAACTTCATCACTGATCGCCGTCGGCGCAGGAAAGATGCCGCTGCCTGCTTCCCCAAAAACCTTCATCAATGCGCTGTCCTCAAATTCGGCTACCAGGGTCGGTGAGATTCCCTCCTGATCAAACCAGTCATCCAGGGCTCGCCTGATAGGATTGTCTATCGTCGGCAGTAGTATCGGTGCTTTGTCCAGAGAATGCGGGAAGTTTTTCTCGTATTGCCTGGTGGTCCCCTTCTTTGCAAAAAAGGCGATCTTGCTGGACCCAAGAGGATGACTGAAAGCCTTCACGGATAAGCCTGAAGGAATAACGCGATCGGATAACACCATGTCCAGTTGGTGAACAGCAAGTTCGCTGAGCAGGTTCTCCAGGCTACCCTCACGGCAAACCAGGCGGATGGGAATGTCAGACTGCAGCACAGGTTGCAGTATCCGCGATGCAATCAGCTTTGGAATCGAATTCACTACACCCACAGCCAGTAGCGCAGGCACCACGACCCGACCGGTTTTCACGCGCGAGGTAAGTTCGGCGCCCAGTGTGAAGATCTCGTCCGCATACTGGTAAACCATATGTCCCGTTTCAGTCATAACAAGACCTCGGCCGACCCTGTTAAATAGCGGCTCACCGACCGCTTCCTCCAGCAGTTTTAGCTGGCCGCTGATTGTTTGCGGCGTGAGGTGCAGGCTTTGCGTTGCTTTTGTAATGCTGCCTTCTCGCGCCACCGTCCAGAAATAGAGGAGGTGGTTGTAATTCAGGTGCCGCATGAACTCAACGTAGCCGCTTGCGCGTTTTGGCAGGGCGCTCGACTTTCACCGGTATCGGTTGCAGCCTGCCTGCTTTCTTGTGACCCCGCTGGTGTGCGATTGCAAGGCTGACCAGTAAGAGTACCGCCAGTGCTGTGATGAAGATTGCCATTTTCTACTCCTGGAATGAAGCCACACTGTATATGCAGCACAGTCTCGGCCTATTGCTTGAATTGAAAAAGTCGATTTCTGCTGTGCCTATATTCGGTTTTCCCGAAGTTTCAATATTCTATATTTTGGGGTCAGAGTAAAAACTTCGCTGACCCCATTATCCTAGAACATGTAGGTGACGGTGACGCCGTAATTACGCGGTTCGTTCCACTGACCAAATGTCGATACCGGCGGAATAGCCACAGCGCGGTAGTAACGCTCATCCCCCAGGTTGCGACCGTACACGGAGACCGTCACCAAATCCTTATAGCGATAGTCAATGTTTGCATTCCAGAACCCGGCAGCATCTACTTCGCCCAATGGATCGTTGTCGAAGATGGTCATGTAACTATCGCGCCAGTTATAGGTGAGGTCATACGACATCTGGCTGTGGCCAAATATGGAATGTACATAGTTTATGCCTGTACCAAACGTATATTCCGGTGCGTTACGCATATCCAGGTCACTGCCGTCTGTCGGCACGCCCGGTATACCCTCAATGAGGAATTCGTCGTACGAGGCATCGAGATAACCACCCTGGGCAAAGACGGTCACGCCTTCGTACACCAGTGCTGATAACTCCAGCTCCAGTCCGTCCATTGTCGCATCGGAGGCGTTGACGACCACGGTGTCAACATTGCCATTAGGATCGGACACGATGATTTCTTCCTGCTTGTCCTTGTAGTCACTGCTGAAGATTGCTCCGTTCACACGCAGGCGTTGATCCCACCACATGCTCTTCAATCCAATTTCATAGGTACCGACTTCCTCGGGATTGAATTTGCGCACATTAGTACCCGATGTGATACGGCCGAAAAAGCCACCGCTCTTGAAGCCTTGGGAGTATGACGTGTAAGCCATCATGTTATCTGTGAAGTCGTACTGTGCACCCACGCGCGGTGACCATTTATCCCAGTCCGTATCGGCGTGAACCGCAGCCACCGGTGGCTGTAACGCTGTACCATCTGGAAGGAAAAACTCCTGGCCGACTGGCTCCAGCGTTTTTTCCTCGTAGGTGTAACGCACGCCTGCGTTGAGAGTGAGTTCTTCTGTCACGGACCAGTCGGCGCTGGTGAAAGCAGCGTAGGATTCGGTCTCACCATGCTGACTGATGGTGCCGATGCTGCCATCCGGCAAGCCCGCCAGCCACTCAAACAAATCATAGGTTTCGGAAGCTGCGTCGTAGTCGGAGTCCCAGTAATACAGACCACTCGTCATCTCCACGTCACCAATGGTGCCGTTGAGGCGAATCTCCTGACTGAACTGTTCATAATCAGTATCGCTCTGGACGGTCAGGAATTCAAAACGGTTGGCGTCATATTCGAGCCGCGCGTTTTCGTTGCGGTTAATATAGCCGGTAATCGCAGTCAGCAACCAATCGCCCATTGTATAGTTGAAGGTCAGGTTGGAGTAATCCTGATTGGTGTCCCCGTTGTTGCGGCCATTCTGGGAGTTGTGATTCTCGTCGCTGCCGGGGTCAAACTGCCGAAATCCAGCATCACCCAGTCCTGAGGTAAGGGGGAGAAAACCGGCCAAATCTGCCGGGGCGTCCGCAGTCCCGGTGTTGTAGGGAAATTCATCAAAATACTTGTTGAAGTTGGCCCAGGCGCCTACGTCAGATTTGTCCTGAGTGCGCTCGTAGGTAAATGCCAGGTCCAAATCATCAGTAATTTCGTAGGCTAAAGTGGCTCCGCCATTTTCATAATTCTGGCCACCAACATCGTCACCAAAGGTGGTGTTTCTGATATAGCCATCGCTCTTCAGTTTTGCAGCCCACAGTTTTGCGCCGCCCTTCTCCGTCATGGGTAAATTCACCAAGCCGCGAACATCCTGGCGGCCGAATTCACCCACAGTGCCCTGAACTTTGCCACCCAGCTCTTTGGTGGGAGCGGTGCGAAAGATAGCGATTGCTCCACCAATGGTATTTTTTCCGAACAACGTACCCTGCGGACCACGCAGCACTTCCAGTCGTTCGAGATCAAAATTCTCCAGTATCTGTCCGGCATTGGTGCCGAGATACACATCGTCAAGTAGCACGCCGATACCTGGATCCAGGCTTTTATCAATTTCCTGGTAACTGACACCGCGAATGGCGAGTGACGCACCGCCTTGCAATGCGGTTACCTTATCAACCAGTAGATTGGGAACATAGGCAGTGATATCTCTCAGGTCGCGAATACTCGAGCGCTGCAACTCTTGTGCGCTGAGGGCAGTCACCGCGACGGGTACATTTTGTATGGATTCCTGCCGTTTTCGGGCGGTAACGATGATTTCCTCGAGCTGCAAGGCATTAGATTGCGCCTGTACGGCCAGCGGTAACGCGCTACTACTTGCCAGAACAGCAACCGAGATCGCTTTCGCAGATTTTTTTAACATAAGAACTCCTTCCCGTTTTTTATCATCTTCGCGTTAAGGTGCAAGGACGACTGGAAATTGCAAAACCTGGAGATGAAGTCCATTTTCAATGTCAGATGTATTGCCAATACAGCGGTCTTGTTATTGGTTATGCCACTTGTCCGGAATTTTGTGAAAAAAACCGGATGTACGGTTTAAACTATCACCAAGTTCCGGGGGTGTAAAGAGAGGGGGCTTGGCAGCTTTTTTAAGGAACTGTGTTTTCAGTTTCATACCACCAATACGCGCCTCAATTTGTGGCGGTCCGCCGCCTGCCTTGTGTTATAAGATGGCGTAGCACTGTTACCGGTGCATCTGTCGCCGCCGCTGCAAGAGACCCTTTGCATGTCTGGAAAGTTGAGGAAAGTGATGCTCCCGCTGGGCATCGTCGTCGCGGCGGGATTTGTGGCAATGCTCATGGTGGGTTCGCGCCAGGAGTTCGCCACCGGGGATGCCGCCGAACTGCTGCCGCAGGTACAGACCATCACAGTGGCTCTCTCCGACGTGCCGATCGCCATTATCGCCCACGGCAATGTCAGCTCACGCTATGAGCTGGAACTGGCCACTGAGGTCACTGGACGAGTGGTGTGGGTCGCGCCGGAGTTTCAACCGGGGGAGATTGTCGCCGCAGGCACAGTGCTGCTGAAAATCGACCCGGTCAACTACCGCCTGGCATTGGCCGAGGCCAGAGCCACGCTGTCCAGCGCCAATATTGCTCTCGCCGATGCCACGGTGCTGAAACGGCAGGCCGCGATCGGCGAGGCGGAATCGAATATCGAAGCCGCCCGACAGCGCATCGTCAAAGCGGAGCAGGAACTGGCGTACACCGATATCAAGGCGCCCTTTGACGCCGTGATCGACCAGCAACTGGTGGAATACGGCCAGTTCATTGCCACCGGTCGACCGGTGGCGCGACTGCTGAGCAGCAGTCTGGCTGAGGTGCGTCTGCGGCTGACGCCCGCCGAGGCAGGATTTCTTTCACCCGCACTGGGCACCAGTGTGGTGCTCAGCGCGCAGATCGGCGAGCAGCAACAGCAGTGGCAGGCCCGCCTGGCGCGCATTGAGTCGCGCGTTGAGCAACAGGCACGCGTCATTCCGGTGGTGGTGGAAGTTGATTCACCCTACGACACCGGCAGCCATGCACAGCCGCTGCCTCTGGGTTTGTTCGTCACCGCTGCGCTGCCGGGCCGACCGATCAGCGCCGCCGTGCGATTGCCGAGCTCCGTGTTGCAGGCGGAAGATACGGTGTATGTCCTCGTCGGCGGCGCGCTGCAGCGCAGGCCGGTGGATATCGTCTATCGGGAAGGAAACACCGTCGTCATCAATGGTGGGTTGCAAGACGGCGACCAGGTAGTCACCACCCGTCTGGAGCTCATGTTCGAGGGCATGAAGGTAGAACAGACGGATGCCTGACTCACGCTATCAGCATGAGTCAGGCATCATCGGCTGGATGGCGTCCAATCCGATCGCCGCCAACCTGTTGTTTGTCATCGTGCTGATCGCAGGCCTGCTTGCCATACAGGGCATTCGCAAGGAAGTATTTCCCAGTTTCCCCACCGATACGTTTACCGTCACCGTTCCCTACCCCGGCAGCTCGCCGCAGGAGATCGAGCAGGGCATCCTGCTCAAGCTCGAGGAGGCGCTGCGCGATATCATCGGGATCAAGGAGATTCGCAGCACGGCGACGGAAGGTGTTGGCGTCGTTACCGTGCAGCTGGAGCCGGGCACCGATATCGCCAAGGCGCTGAACCAGGCCAAGGTGCGCGTGGACAGTATTCCCGCCTTTCCGCTCGATGCCGAGGAGCCGATTGTCGAAGAGGTGATCAGTCGGGGCTTCGCCATGCGTGTCAGCGTGTATGGCGATCTCGATGAAGCCGGCCTGAAGCAACTGGCGGAGCAGGTGCGCGAGGAGATTCTCGACCTGGAGGGGATCAGCGAGATCCGCGTGCTCGGCGAGCGCGACTATGAGGTATCGATCGAGGTGTCGAGCGAGGCATTGCAGCGCTACGGCCTGGATTTCGACCAGGTCGTCGATGTTGTCAGGAACCGCTCCCGGGATCTGCCCGGAGGCAGCTTGCGCACCGAACACGGCGCCATCAAGCTGCGCTCGGTGTCGCAGGCCTACACTGGCGAGGACTTCGCCGCACTCAACCTGCTCACCCGGGGGGACGGTACCGCCATCACGTTGGGCGAAGTGGCCACCGTTGTCGACGGATTTGTGGACCAGCCGGTATTGAGTACGCTGAACGGCCGCCGTGCCATCACCCTGATCGTCGACCGGGTCGGCAATCAGGACGTGTTGCAGATGACCGATCGGCTGCGCGCGTATGTCACGCAGAAGCAGGCCAGCCTGGCCGAGGGCGTCTCTATAGTCGGTTGGATTGACGAGAGCCAAATCCTGCGGGGCCGCATCAATCTGATGCTGACCAACGCAGTGCAGGGTGGGATTCTGGTCATCATCGCGCTGGCCCTGTTCCTCGACCTGTCCCTGGCGCTGTGGGTGGTGATGGGTATTCCTTTCGCGGTGATGGCGACGCTGGCGACGATCTACCTGTTCGATCTGCCCATTTCAATCAACGTATTGTCGGTGTTCGCATTTATCCTGGTGTTGGGGATCCTGGTGGACGATGGCATCGTCACCGCCGAGAGTGCGTATGCCTACGTGCAGGCTGAGCAGCAGGGAGTTGCCAGCGTTGTGCGCGGTGTGCGCAGGGTTTCCACGGCCACAGTCTTCGGCGCGTTGACGACGATGATCGCCTTCGGGCCAACGCTGTGGCTGACCGAGGGATTCGCACGCGTGATGACGCATATTGGTCCCGTGGTGATTCTCTGTCTGTTCTTTTCCCTGATCGAAACCAAACTCATTCTACCGACGCATCTGCGTAACCTTCGTGTCGGTGGATTGCCCGCCGGCGGCTGGCGCGGGCCGATCGACAGACTCCAGCAGCATTGTTCCAGCGCTCTGGTGCGATTCGCCAGCGGCCCTTACCATCGCGCCCTGCTGCACTGCCTGCATCACCGCTATATTACCCTCGCGGTGTTCATCGCCGTGCTGATCGTGTCCATGGCGCTGGTGCCCTCTGGCCTGGTGCGCTTCGTATTTTTCCCCAACGTCCCCTCGGACCAGATTTTTGTCTCCCTGGAAATGCCACAGGGCACCTCGTGGGAGAAAACCCATGAGTATGCGCAGCGCATCGAGGTAGCCGCGCGGGAAATGAACAAGCGCTATCTGGCGGAGGTGGATACCGAGATCGATGTGATCCGTCAGCTCATGGTGGTATCTGACAGCGATACCACGGCCAGCGTGGATATCGACTTGCTGCCCAGTGAGCAGCGCACCATCAGCTCAGTGGTGCTGGCGCAGTGGTTGCGCGAAGCGGTGGGTGAGCTGGAGGGCGTTCGGGTGCTGCAGGTCGATGCCGTGGCCGGCCCACCGGGCGCTGCGCTGGAAGTCAAACTCAGCGGTCAGGACCTGGAGACCCTGCGCCTGGCCGCGCAGGACCTGAAGCGCTCGCTGACGCTGATGCGCGGCCTGCAGGATATCAGCGACAGCTTCAACGCCGGTGGCAGGGAGCTGGATATTCGTGTCACTCCCGAGGGCGAAGCGCTGGGACTGGGCGATGTCGAGTTGGCGCGGCAGGTGCGCCAGGCATTCTTCGGCGCTGAGGTGCAGCGCGTACAGCGCGGGCGCAACGAGGTGCGCGTCTACGTGCGGCTACCGGCAGCGGACCGAGCCCGTCTCGAAAGCCTCAACGCCTTGTGGATACGGCTTCCCGATGGCCGCCAGGTTCCGTTTCCGGTGGTGGGTGAGGCGCGCGAGAGCACAGGCCTCAGCGCAATCAATCGCATCGATCGCAAGCGTGTGGTCACGGTGCAGGCCGATGTCAATAAGTTACTGGTGGAACCGGGTGATGTCTCCGAACTGTTGCAGACGGAAATTCTGCCGCTGTTGCTGCAGCGTTATCCCGGGATCGCCTACGAATTCGGGGGAGAGACGGAAGCCCAGCAGGATACCTCCTCCGTATTGCTGTACGCCTTCATCATCGTACTGCTGATGATTTTCGCGGCGCTTGCCATCCCGCTCAAAAGCTATGTCGAGCCGCTGCTGATCATGTCGGTCATTCCCTTCGGCATTGTCGGCGCCATACTCGGCCATCTGCTGCTGGGCAAGGACATCAGCATCCTGTCGGTTATTGGCATCGTGGGTCTGGTGGGTGTGGTGGTCAACGACAGTCTGGTCATGGTCGATTTCATCAACCATCATATTGATGAAGGGCACGACTGGCGCTCAGCGGTGAAGAAAGCCGGCCCGCAGCGCTTTCGCGCGGTGATGCTGACCTCGGTCACCACCTTCCTGGGTCTGTTGCCGATTCAACTGGAAACCTCGATCCAGTCCGAGTTCGTCAAGCCCATGGCGATCTCGATCGCGTTCGGGGTCATCTTTGCCACTTTTGTCACATTGTTCCTGGTGCCCGTGCTGTATTTTATAGCCAAGGATCTGACGGAGAGAGCCGCCTCAATCTGGGCAGCTCTGAGCCGATAGCACTGACGGCAGGTGCAGAAAAAGTCTGCCAACGGCGGATTGATGACCAGTATGAGGCGGTGCTGCTGTGCGACCTGCAACCCGTCCTGCAAGAGGCTACGAAGTTGCGCAAGCTGGAGCGCGCCGCCTACCAGCTGCCCGTGTTGGGCATGGATGCCCACGGTTCCTGCGGAGGCAGTGACTCTCCGGCTTGCAACAATTCGATCGAGATGCCGTCGGGCGAACGCACGAATGCCATATGCCCATCGCGCGGCGGGCGATTGATCACCACGCCCTGGTCCATGAGGCGCTGGCACAGTTCGTAGATGTTGTCGACGCGGTACGCCAGGTGGCCGAAATTGCGGCCGCCGTCGTAGTCCTGGGTATCCCAGTTCCAGGTGATTTCCACCAGCGGGCTGTGGCCCTGCGCGGCGCGCTCCACGTCACCCGGCGCGGCGAGGAACACCAGGGTAAATCGCCCCGCCTCGCTGGCGTGGCGACGGACTTCCACCAGGCCCAGTTTGGTGCAGTAAAAATCCAGCGTTTCATCCAGATCGCGCGCACGCACCATGGTGTGAAGATATTTCATGTGCGCTGCCTCGCTGCTGCCTGCTTGCCGGCCATCCGACCGGAGAAGGATGCGTCGCCCACCGACATGCCGCTGCTGTAACCCTCCGCGCGACGCACCACACCACAGGCGGTGCGACCGGCGGCGTAGAGGCCGGGAATCACCTGGCGCTGCGGATCGACCACTTCACCGGTGGGCAGGGTATCCAGTCCGCCGAGCGTGAAATAGGGCACGAAGGTGCCGCGTCCGGGGGTGATGTCCAGCGCCACCAGCGGCGGTTGCAGGGGTTCCAGCCACTCGCTCGCTTTATGGCACTGAGTGTCCTCGCCATTGACGCAGTCCTCGTTGTATAGCGTGATCGTTTGTTGCAGGGTCCCCTTGCGCAGCCCCAGTTCCTCTTCCAGTTCCGCCACGGTCTCGCCAGTGCCTGCTACCTTCGCGCCCAGGTAGCTGACGCGCTCGTAATCTGCGTACTGCGCCACCGTGAGGATAAAGTAGATACGTTCCGATTGCTGGCGCAGCACGAAGGCGCCGAGTCTACCGTGGTACACGTCTTCATTGATGAAGCGCTGCCCCTGGTCGTTGATCACAATGCCATGGGTCATGGTGGCCGGTGGGTAGTAGGGCAGGCTGATAAAGCCCTCGTGCATGTTGATTGCGGCGCCGCCTACCGCCATGCCCATCATGATGCCGGTGCCGGTATCACCGGGATTGCCGATCGGCGTGTTGCCGGCGCTGAGCATGGGCGCGTACTTGCGTACCATGTCCTCGTTCATCACGAACCCGCCGGCGCACAGAATGACTCCGTGGTGAGTGCGCACATTGAGCTCCTGCTGATTCTGGCGTACTACCAGGCCCACAATTACATCGTCGTCGTTCACGATCAGGGTGAGGGCGCGGGTTTCGTACTCGACAGTGATCGACGCGCGCTTTGCCACGTTCTCGGTCACGATCTTCATGAACAGCGGGCCACCGTTATCGCCCTCGACATAGAGATTGTGTCCCCGCGGGCAGGGTTTGGCCTGCTGCGCAAACGGATAGGCTTTCTCGCTGCCGGTATAGAGCAGTCCGTCATCGGTCAGGCACATGATAGCCCGCTCCTTATGAAAGCTATCCTTGAAGGGTACGCCGATATCGACCAGCCACTGGAAGTGATCCCTGCTGTGTTCACAGTAGTTGCGAATCTTTTCCTCGTCTGCCTGCGGGCCTGCGGACATCATCATGTAGGTGAACATGGCTTCGGTGCTGTCTTCGAAACCGCAGGCCTGCTGTACCCGCGTGCCGCCGCTGCCACCCATATAAATTTCTGCGCTGGACATGGCAGTGGAGCCGCCGCTGGCGCTGGCGAGTTCAAAAATGATGACACTGGCGCCCGCGTCCGCTGCCTCAATGGCCGCACAGCCCCCAGCACCGCCAAAACCGACAATGGCCACATCGGTTTCCCGGTCCCAGTGCTGCACGTCGCGTGCCTTGCGCGTCTGGGAGGGGTTGGTTTTCGCCTTGTCGGACATTTTACGGACCTCGGTAACGGGACGCAGTGAGGCGCACCCGGGCAATGCTGTTCACGATAGCGGATTAAAGCGGTTTCACGCCGGGCTTACAACGATGCCCGGGGCCACTCGGGTTAACAATTTGTACGCGGTACTGCTTTCTTCCCTGCCACCCCATGAATGGACTCTGGCGGGACTTACCGGCGACTGCGCGCTGGTATTGGACGCCTGCTGGGGTACAATCCCCGGCTTTTGCCAGAGGCAGTGACTTCCCATGTGGTTCAAGAACATCCGGGCGTATCGCCTGACCAAGCCGTTTGACCTCTCCCCCCAGAAACTGGCGCAGAAACTCGCCACACGCCGCTTCGTGCCCTGCGCCAAATCTCAGGCGGTAGCGGCAGGCTGGGTGTCACCGCTGGGCGTGGAGTCCGAAGAACTGGTGCATGCCGCCGCCGGCCGCCTGCTGCTCAAAATGAAACGGGAGGAGAAACTGTTGCCGTCCACGGTAGTGCGCGAGCAGCTGGAGGAGAAGATCGCGGCGATCGAAGCCGCACAGGGGCGCAAGGTCTACCGCAAGGAACGGCTCAACCTGAAGGATGAAATTGTGCAGGACTGCCTGCCCCGGGCGTTCAGCCGCTCGACCCATGTGCACGCTTACATCGATGTCAAGACGAACTGGATCTTTGTCGATGCGGCGAGCGCCTCGCGCGCCGAGGAACTGCTCAATCTGCTGCGTGAATGCGTCGGCAGTTTTCCGGTGCTGCTGCCACAGGTCAACAATGCGCCGACGGCTGTGATGACGGCCTGGCTGCTGCACCGCAGCCTGCCCGATGACTTTGCACTGGGACAGGAGTGCGAGTTGCGCGAACCCGGCGAGGACGGCGGCGTGGTGCGGTGTCGCGGCGTTGATTTGTTGAGTGAAGAAGTGGAAACTCACTTGCACGCGGGCAAGCAAGTCGCCCGCCTGGCGCTGGGCTGGGATGAGCGACTCACCCTGCTGTTGGCGGAAGACCTGTGTTTGCGTCGCCTTAAGTTCGCGGACGAGCTGATGAAAGAAAACGAAGACATCCCCGAAGCGGATCAGGCGGCCCGGCTGGACGCCGACTTCGCCCTCATGGCGGATGCGGTAACGCGCCTGCAGCACCGCGTTCTGGCGCTGTTTGGCGGCGAGGTGGAATAAACACTGGCCATGCCTGCGTGCCCCGACACCAACGACTATCGCGCGCTATTCCTTCGCCCCACCCCGATGATGGACATGCGCGCACCGGCGGAGTTTGCGCATGGTGCATTTCCCGCTGCGTTGAGCCTGCCGCTAATGAGCGATGAGGAGCGGGCCCAGGTGGGTATCTGCTACAAGCAGCAGGGCCAGGACGCGGCTATCACATTGGGACACCACCTGATCAGCGGCGCATTGAAAGCCCGGCGCCTGGCGCAGTGGGTGGACTTCGCCCAGCAACACCCCCAGGGCTACCTGTATTGTTTCCGCGGTGGTCTGCGCTCGCAAACTGTGCAGCGCTGGTTGCGTGAGGAGGGCATCGACTATCCGCTGGTGACCGGTGGCTACAAGGCCATGCGGCGCTTTCTGCTGGAGGAGTTGCAGCGCTCCCTGACCAGTGCCTCGTTTGTCCTGATCAGTGGTAAGACCGGTACCGGCAAGACACGGGTGATTGCGCAGCTGGCGCGCGGTGTCGACCTAGAGGGGTTGGCCAATCACCGCGGCTCTACCTTTGGCCAGATGCCCACACCCCAGCCCAGCCAGATCGATTTTGAAAACAGCCTCAGTATTGCCCTGCTGAGATTATTGGCGAAGCATCCGCAGCGAATCTTTCTGGAGGACGAGGGGCGGCTCATTGGCTGTTTGACCTTGCCTGAATTATTGCGCGAGAAAATGCGGGGCGCCCCGCTGCTAATGGTGGAGCAGAGTCTTGCTCAGCGTATCGATGTTGTTATCGAGGACTATGTGGTGGACCTGGGCCGCCGCTACGCGCTGTTGTACGGGGAAGAAGGACCGCAGCTGCACAGTGCAAAGCTGCAAAGCGACCTTGCACGGCTGCGTCGGCGTCTCGGGGGACTGCAGCAGCAGGAGGTCAGCAGCATGATGTCCGCGGCTTTTGCGCGCCAGACGCAGGATGGTGATCTGTCCGGACACCGGCAGTGGATTGCGCTGCTGCTGGAAAAATACTACGACCCCATGTATGAATACCAGCTCTCCAAACGTACCGGAGAGCAGTTGTTTTGTGGCGATCGCCAGGCCGTGGTGGCCTGGGCACAGCGGGATGCTTAGGATGCAACCAGTCACTGAATTGCGCCGCGACCTGATCCTGGTGGGGGGCGGGCACAGCCATGTTCTGGCATTGCGTATGCTGGCTATGCAGCCGATAGCGGGGCTGCGTATTACGCTGGTATCGCCGCACAGCCACACCCCTTATTCCGGCATGTTGCCCGGGCTGGTCGCCGGTCATTACAGTTTCGAGCAGGCGCATATCGATCTGGCGCGACTGTGCCAGTGGGCGGGGGTGCGGTTTATCGCAGCCGAAGTGACAGCCATCGATCCACTCACGCGGCGCTTGTCGCTGGCGGGCCGACCACCGCTTGTCTATGACGTGGTGAGTATCGACATCGGCTCGCAGCCGGAGCTGGATGCGGTGCCCGGTGCCGGGGAGTACGCCACGGCGGTAAAACCCGTGGCGGCTTTGTGGCGGCGCTGGCAGGAATTGCACGAGCGGATTGTGGCCAGTGGCGCTGCTGCGGACTATCGCATTGCCATGGTGGGTGGTGGCGCCGGTAGTGTGGAGTTGGTGCTGGCCATGGCGCACCGCCTGCATGACAGGCCGCTGGCTTTTGATCTGTGGTGCGGCGCCTCCAGGATTTTGCAGGACTACAACGCGCGCGCCAGACGGTCAGTCATGGAGGCCCTGCAGCATCACGGTATTAATGTGCATCTCAACGCCCGCGTCGCGGCGGTGGAAGAGGCTGCCCTGGTGTTTTGTGATGGCCAGCGCGCTGGTTACGACGAACTGTTCTGGTGTACCGGCGCAGCGGCGCCGCCGTGGATTGCGGCCAGCGGCTTGGCGACGGATGCGAACGGTTTCCTTGCGGTGCGCGACACCTTGCAGTCGCTGCGTGATGACCGCGTTTTCGGTGCTGGCGATATCGCCACCCAGATCAACCACCCGCGGCCCAAAGCGGGCGTGTTCGCCGTGCGCCAGGGGCCGGTATTGGCGCACAACCTGCGCGCAATGTTGCTGCATAGATCATTGCGACGCTATCGACCCCAGCAGCGCTTCCTTTCGCTCATCTCGCTGGGCGATAAACAGGCGACGGCGAACAAGGGGCTCCTGACTGCCACCGGCGCCTGGGTCTGGCGCTGGAAGAACAGGATCGACCGCAAGTTCATGGCGCGTTTTGAGCAATTGCCCCCTGGCATGCCGCGCGCAGCACGCCGCCGACTGCCATCGTTGGATGGCGCGTCACAGCAAGCAGCGTGCGGGGGTTGCGGCGCCAAGGTGGGCGCGGATGCACTGGCAGGCGCGCTTGCGCAGCTGCATCGAGATTTCCCGCAGTATTGTACCGGCGGCGGTGACGACGCGGTGGCCGTGCCCGCCCCGGTGGGTGTTGCCGTGGTGCAGAGCCTGGACCTGCTGCGCCAGCTGGTGTCCGATCCCTGGCAGATGGGGCGTATCGCTGCCAATCACGCGCTCAGTGATCTGTACGCCTGTGGCGCCAGGCCGGTGTCCGCCCTGGCGGCAATCACCCTGCCTTTTGCCGGCAGCGTGTTGCTGCAGCGCGAACTGGAACAACTGCTGGCCGGTGCACTGCATGAGTTTGCCGAGGTCAACTGTCGGTTGAACGGCGGACACAGCATGCAGGGGCCGGAACTCAATATCGGGTTCGTCGTCAACGGTGTATCCATGTCGCCGGACGGCACACTGCTGGGCAAGAGGGGCGCAGCACCCGGCGATAAACTCGTGCTGACCAAAGCGCTAGGCACCGGCACCCTGTTTGCCGCCCATATGCAGCTGGCGGCGGACGGCCGTGATGTCAGCGCCGCAGTGGCGTCCATGTTGCAGGGCAACCGCGTGGCGGCACAATTGGCACTCGCGCACGGTGCCAGTGCCTGCACCGATATCACCGGTTTTGGTCTGCTGGGGCATTTATTGGAAATGTTGTCGGGCGCGCTCGGTGCGCGGCTGGAACTGGTGCAGTTGCCGCTGCTGCGCGGTGCCATTGAGCAGGTTGGCGCAGGTATTGTGAGTACCATGCACGCCGCTAACGTGCGCAGCGCGGAGTGGTCCATACAACAACCCCAGTCGGTCGACGAGACGCGTTTGCAGATGCTGTTCGATCCGCAGACCAGTGGCGGTCTGTTGATCGCACTGCCCGCCGCGCGCGCACCGGCCCTGTGCGACGCTTTGCATAGTGAGGGTTGCGTTGATGCCCGCATAATCGGCGAGGTGCTGGCGCTGGCTTCCGGGAGTACGGCACCGGTGCAGGTCGGGTAGGAGTCAAGCAATCACAAAACTAAAGCAGTGTGGCGATACCGCCCTCATGTTTTTTCGTTTTGCCCAGCAGATTATCGTATTCCCTGGGGTCGGTGGAAAGATTGTACAGCTCTTCGCCGCCGTCCGGGTAACGCGTCCAGCGCCACTTCCCAATGCGCGTTGAAACCGCATTTCCCCAGCGCATGTTGGCCGGGCGCGCACTGGCGATTTGTGGCGTCATTCCAATAAGGCTGGCACCTTCAAATTGCGCTGGTCTGGGAATGCCTGCGATGTCAGTGAGAGTGGGTGCCAAATCCAGCAGACTCACTGGCAAATCAAAACCGCCGCCTGCCTCAACCAGTCCCGGAGCACGAATAAGCAGCGGCACACGAGTGGCCTGTTCCCACAGCGCCATTTTGTGCCAGTGCAGTTTCTCACCCAGATGGAAGCCGTGGTCGGACCACAGCACGACGGCGGTGTTATTCGCATATTGGCTGGTGTCGAGTGCGGTGAGTATCTGCCCGACCATGGCGTCGGTGTGGCTGCACGCGGCCAGGTAGGCCTGAACATGTTGCGGCCACAGTCCGGACTCACGCACGACGTCGTACTGGTTGTATTGTTTGCCGTCGTGTGTGAACGATGGAAAGCGCGCCAATTCAACGCCGTCCTGCGGAATGTCGTCCAGATCGTCAGCACGGACTTCAGGGAGTACGACGTTCTCAATTGGATGCAGGTCGAAGGCCCACTGCGGCAGCCGCCAGGGTACATGCGGTTGATACAAACCAATGGCCATTAACCAGGGCCTGGATCGTGTCATCTGCAGTTGCTCGACAGCGAAATTAGCCGATAGCTGGTCGGTGTGAACTTCCCCGGGTTTCAATATCCCATAATCGAAAAACGTTCCGTGGTCTCCGTACGTTACCGGCGAATCCTTGTAGGGTTGAAATGTATCCCACATCCGGCGTGTTCCCATTGCATGGTGAAAAACCTTGCCGGTCGATATGGTTTTGTAACCCGCTTGCGCAAACCAGTACGGTAGCGGGTGCAAATTCGGGGACCTCATGAGCTGCCAGTAGGTAGTCTCGTCCTCAGAGTCGTCCACATGCGTCGATTCAGGCCGCAGTCCCCACAGTACTGAGGCTCGACTGGCTATGCATACTGGCACAGAGCAGTAGGCGCGATTGAAGGAATAGGATTGCGCGCGCAGCTTGTCAATATTGGGGGTATAGACTCCGGGGTGTGCTGCCATGTACCCGACCCAATCGTTCAAATCGTCGATGCACAGCAGGAGAATGTTGGGCTTTTCACCTAGCGGCGGCACGACGGAATTTCCCGCATCGTCAGTGGCAATGGAATGAGTTCCCGCATCGACCACCTTCGTTCGCCCGAATTGTTGGTACCCGATGGCGGCGATGGCGGCGGCGGCTGCTGCCCCGGCGAGTATTTTTCTTCGGCGAATTACCATGGCAAATTAGGACCGCGAAAATTGAAAAAAGTTGCCGGTGGGCAGGTAGGTTCCCAGCATAACATGGAGGCGGGATTCCCCGGCTGCGCCCGCTTGACCAGCTAACGCCTGATCCTGCGATAGACTTCATCCAACAGCAGGAGCGCAGCTGCGCCGAACAGCAGGTAAAGTCCTGTTTTCGCAATGGGACGATCAAGCGTTGCCACTGTCGATTCCGTGAAGAAACTCCATGTAAACAGTGCCGGAGATAGCAGTAGTACAACACCAACCAAGCGCTGCAGGTGATTCAACATCACGGCAGGCGTCATAAAATACCCGGCGCAGATATTCGCGACACAGGCGATCAGCAGGTAGATATGGGCGGAGCGGTACATCATGCGCGCCGCGTCGGGCAGTTCCGCCACACCGAGAAACCTCGCCATATACTGTCCCTGGAGCAGAAACAGGACCAGCCCCAGTCCACCAATGAGCAAATGAACGTTTCTCCAGGACATGCTTCTCCAGGACATGCTTCTCCAAGACATAGTCTCAGCCCTCGTCCCAGTAACGGGTCATTTCAAGATAGAGGAAGGAAGCGGTCCAGGTTATAAGCACCAGTCCCGTCAGGGATTCCAGTCCGGTCAGGAAGCGCAAGTCGCCCATGGGAGCAATGTCGCCGGTACCCAATGTGGTAAACATGGTGAAGGAAAAATAGACGCAGTCCAACAGTGAACCGTCGAAGTTGCCCACCAGGTGGCCCCAGCCCTCGGCATGGTGCATGAGGTAATAGGCGATGGCAAAAATCCACACCTCTGCGGCGTGGGCAGTCAGGGCGATGAACACTCCGAGAACGATGCGAAAGCGGTGGCGGACCTCTAATTTGGGCATAGCCAGGGTAATGCGGTATAGAAACTCGTAGTGCACCATCACTGCCAAGCCGACGACGAACAAATTGATGGCAAAAACGGCGATCACTTGTAGGGCACCTTTTGTAGTTGCCACATCTGCGTTGTCCCCGTCTGCACAGAACGCAGGGTGTAGTAGGCGGTCAGTACGGCGTCTGACCGAGTCAATCGGGTGGCAGGGTAACTTATCAATAGTACAGGCTGTTGTAGTAGCAGCCTGGGCGAACACGCGTTCGCAGGCGCTTATAAAAAGGCCGGTAACGCAAATAGTGCGGCGCCGTGGTTGTTGCGGTGTAGTGGGTCACCAGGCTGCGCCGGGTCAGGCGCGCGTCGGCGATAGCGCTGCCACCGTGGGCCAGGTCAGCGGCCCAGATAAGGGCATCGCCTTTCTTCGGCAGGAAAGACTGTAACTGCAGCCCGCGTACTTTGGATTCCACATGCACTGACTCCAGGTGGCGCAGGTGCTCCTCGTGCGCGTCCCGCTTGTGGTTGAAGTGCTTGTAACGACCGCTGTACAACCAATCAGGCAAGCGATGGCTGCCGGGGTAGTAAATCAACTCGCCGGCGTCGGCGACCACATCTTCCAATGCCACCCAACTGGCGCACAGTCGCATCGGCTCCGTCAGGACGACAGAAGCCGTGTCCTGATGAATCGCCTGGGTGGAGCCTTTCTCAAAGTGCAACCCCTGGAAAGCCAACAGGGGTTCTTCAAAAACGGCGTGCAGGAACTGCTGGATTGGTCCAGCAAAAATGACATCGTGTGCGCTTTCCAGGTGGTAGTAGGTGTCCAGCGCTTTGGTCAGCGGTGCACTCAGGTCTGCCTGATGTAATGGCACGATGCCTTTATCCCTTGGCCCTACTGCGGGGATACTGGCCAGCAATGGCCCCTTGGCACTTGCAGCCTGGTGGAACGCTTGCAGGTAGGTGTCGATCTGCGTGTTCCCGACGGCCCCTTCCAGGATGACATGGCCGTGCTCAATGAAGAATCCCAGCTGCTCCGCCAGATGCGCGGAGATACTTCCGTGGCTGACCCTGGAGTGCAACTGTTGCGCAGCATCCAGGCGATCTGTCCACAAGCCGCCAAAGCGGCTGTAATAGCGGACACCACGCGGTATGCGCCGAGGTGGAGGCTCGTGGTACAGGAGATTGTGCAGGCGTTCTAACATGGGTAGGAGAACTATAAAGGACCATCTGGACATTAGTCATGTTTTTTCGTGCCAGGGACGGCTATATTGTAGTTCCAATATTGTAGTTCCGCATTGGCGCGATCAACGCAATTGAGTGCAGTGAGTGCAGTGGAAGTATCAACACTCGATTATACGAATTGGCAAAAAAAGGTGTTGAATGAGAAGAATCCGCGGTTTTATTGATCTGGTATTTGACGTGGTGGATGAGACCAATAATCTCATCGAGTTGACACATGATGAAGTGGTGGCGCGCTCGGTGCGCCGCTTTGCACCCGTAGAGCCGGCGCAAACAGTGGCAAAAGTGGTTACCGGTATCCAGGGTGTCATCGCCGGGACGGTGTTCAGGTCCATTCGAGGGATTAACGGGGCTACCCGTAGATCCGTCAATGCGCTGGCGGATGTGGTCGAGACACGGCTGGGACCGGCGCTGGAAGCAGAGCAATATGAGCTCGCCACGCCGATGCAATCGTCCGCTGCGGGCACTCTCAATTGGTGTGTTGATTATCTACAGTCAGCGTTGAACGGGTTTTGGGGCGATTACCTGCACCGGCGCAACAATGCGCTCGATGGTGGCATGACGCTGCGTTCCAACGGGCGTGCGCTGCCGCCTCGTGCGGCAACGTTATCTGCGGCGTTTCCCGCTGCTACCAGCAAGGTGTGTGTGTTTGTGCATAGCCTGGCGGCGACCGAATGGCTGTGGACCTTCTCCTCCGCTGCGCACTACGACGGCGCTACCGGAATAAGTTTTGGCTCACGGCTGCACGATGACCTGGGTTTTACGCCGGTGTACATCCGCTACAACACGGGCCTGCACATATCCGACAACGGCCGCGAGTTGGCCGATCTGATTAGCGAGCTGGTGGATAACTACCCGGTACCCATTACAGAGATTGCGTTGATTGGTCACAGCATGGGTGGACTGGTGGCCCGCAGTGCTGCCAGCTATGCGTCAGCACACAAGCTGCCCTGGGTGATCCAGCTCCGTCATGTGGCCTGTGTGGGTGCGCCCAACCTGGGCGCGCCATTGGAAAAAGCGGTGCATGTACTCACCGGGGTGTTGCGTCACGTTGATGCCGCGGGCGCACAGGTCCCCGCTCGAATTCTCAATAGTCGCAGCGCCGGCGTTAAGGATCTGCGCTATGGCTATACCGTTGATGAAGAGTGGTTGGGCAAAGACCCGGATGCCGTGTTCGCCGACGCCCGGCTGGACATACCGTTAATTGACGGAGTGGGATACTATTTTTTCGGCGCCACCATTGCAAAAGACACCAATCACCCGGTGGCCAGGTTGCTCGGCGATCTGTTGGTGCGATTGCCCAGTGCAGCGGGACAGACACGGGATATAGCCCGGCGGATTCCCTTTTCCAGCGGCAGGGTATTTCCGGGGATGAGCCATATTCACATCGTAAACCATCCTGATGTCTATGCTGCCCTGAGGGATTTTTTCGAAGCTGAAAAATGAGTTACCTGCGAGTGCTACCCGCCACCTGGAATATTCCATCGAACGTTATCCAAGGTATGACTGAGTCTCGGTGGGTTCGCGCAGTGTTGCGACGTGCGGATACAGTGTCTGCAGAACGTCCCAGCTCACCTCGGTAAACAGCGGTAACACGTGTTCATAGATGTGTCGCTCTATTTCAGGCTCTAACGGGTCGGTCCCGCGAGAGCTCCACAATTCCAGCAGTCTGCCATGCTGTGCCGCAACGGCCTCGGGCACAACCTCTAGCCAGCGCGGGTGTTCGCGTTTGAGCAACATTTTTCCACGACCGCGCCCCGCGTGCGCGACGATCAGGTAGCACATAACAAGACGCGCAAATACAGCATCCAGTGCGTCAGCATCCCACTCGACCCAGGAGTCGGCAGTGCCGGCCACACGGTTGTAACCAAGGGCCGCTGCTTTCCCGCCAAACGCGCCAGCGATGCCCCCTACAATCATGCCGACGCCCAGTGTCAGTCCGCCGGTCGCGATGTCGGCCGCCAGGCCACTCAGCACGCCAGTCAACACGGCGCTCAGCACGGTGAATCGGGTTTCTGATATGCCTTTCTTCGGGTGATAGAAATGGCCCAGTTCTGCTGCGATGTCATTTTCCACGGTGGCATCCAAACGATACAGCGCTGTCAGCCCGGCAAGCGCCTGCTCCGTGTCCTTGATCATTTGCTTGCTTAGCGCATGCTGTGCGTCTTTTTGTTTATTAGGACCATTTACTGCCTTCAGCAGCCCACCGGCGACCGTTTGCAGGCCACTGGTGGCTGCAACGGGCTGCCGCGCGACGGCGCAACCCGCGACGCAGGTTGCCAGCACTTGCATGGCCTCATCAAAGACCCGCAGCCCTTCGGCTTTCCAGGCGACGATCAAGCGGCCCATAAGACCGCAGCATTCCTGATCCTGCAGAGCAGCCTGTATGTTTTCCAGGAGCACGAATTCCTGCACCCAGCAGCGCGCGAACGCGTCGAGTGGCAGTACGCCGGTTATGTGCGGGTATTGTGCGCAGTAGTCTTGCCATTGCCGGATGTCCGCAGCTTCCTGCTCGATGTCCAGGTCACTGGCCAGTTGGTTGATCAGCACGATGACGGGCTTCCCGATGCATTCCAGCAGCTGCATTTCGCTGTCGAGATAACCTGCGGCTTCGGGTGGTTCCGCAGCGCTGACGAGATAGAGCACGACATCGGCTTCATCCTGCACGGTGCGCAGCACTTTTTGGCTGAAGTGGAAGCCGGGGTATAACCAGCGGTCCCACACCTCGGTCAGTAGCCAGCCCCGCAGCGTGCCCGACTTCTGCAAACGCTTGAGCAAGCGCTGGCTGTCCCCGAAGCCGGGTGTGTCCCACAATTTCAGTGACTCGCCCTGCGCCGCTTCCAGCCAGGTATAGCGGTCGGAGAACTGCGTGACGTGCGCCTCGTCACGCACCTCGCCCACGTCGCGGCCCAGCAGGGTGCGTGCCAGTGACGTCTTGCCTATATTGGTGTGTGAGGCAAGGACCAGTTCGATACTACGTTTAACTACAGGCTGGTCCATCTTACCGCGCCGCCACTTTGTCTATCGAAGACCGTAATTCGCTCACGTAAGTTGCCGTCGGCGGCGCTGCCAGATCAAAAAACAGCGGACTATTGCGGAGCGACTGTGCAAACGTCGTCCACGCGGTGCGCCGTTCGGCGCGGCGCTGTGGATACTCCCTGAAGCGGCTGGCAAAACCGCTTTCGTTCACCATAATAGTGATCGGTACGTGTGCTGCCGCTGCCAGAGCCGACAGGAACGCGCCGTGATACTCGGCTTCCGGGGTAGCCGTCATGTCGAACACCGCGATAAGGTGAGTGGCGTGCGCCAGGCTCGCAGGCAGACCGCCCAGGTCGTCCTCGCCACCCAGCGGCGTCGTTGCTGCGAGCTCGATCTGCGGGGCGTTATCGAACGCCAGTTCAAGAGTTCTACGCAGGTTCTGCTCAGTGCTACTGGCGAGCGCCTGTGCGTATGGGAGTACCACTATCCGGGTCGGCTCGCTGCGCTGGGCGCGCAGCAGATTGCGGTAGTATGGTTCATCAAGGGACAGCGGAAAACGCAAACTCAGGCGGTGTGCCTGCCACCCGCCCCAGCATGCCAACATGGTGCGCGGCAGCACCACGGTGATTACGAGCATAATCGCGTAGAGATGTATCCATGGCGCAGCGCTTGCCTGTGCGCGGTCCAGGCCTGCAGCATCCCTGAGCGCTTCCATCTGGGTCACATCCGGTAGCTGGATGCCGGATAGCCACAGCGCAGGGGCAAGCAGGAAAGATAACAGTGTATGCACGCTCCCCGTATCGAGAAAGGTGCTGCCCCATGCCACGCGGTACTCCAACACCAGCCCGCGCAGGTACATGCCGCCAATCAACGCCACGGCAACCGCCGCGCTGGCGGCATGCAGCAATGTCACTAGACGGGCCGTCGCCAGCGGGAGGCTGACGCGGGTCCACGCCGTAGCAAAATCAGTCAGCGCCCCGGACTGCGGCGGCGCCGCGGAGGCAAGCTTGTGCAAATGCCGGAACTGAACGTTCCTGAGTGCGCTGGCTGCACTTGCTATCCACCCGGATCTCGACGACGCCTTCCCCGGCCCACTCCCGCCTAGCCGGGTACACAGGACAACGTACACGCCAATGTTCCACAGGATGACCAGCCAGGCCGGTGGCGCCAGCAGGTTGAGTTGTCTGCCTCCGCCAAAAACATCGGCGGTGATACCGACCAACAGGCCGACCCCGATAGCCAACAATAGCCATGTGGTGTGCCACTTTTCCCGTTCGAGAATCCAGTCCAACTGGCTGGCCAGGTCGCGACTTGCAACTTGCGCCCGCGCTGCAATGAACGCATCCGGGGCACCCTGCGGTCCAACCGCTTCCAGGGCCGAGCGCGTTGCCTCGTGCCGCTGGGCAGCGGATAACAACTGTTCTTCTGTCGTCAGGGTCTCGAAGGATTTCACCAGAACAACGTGAAGAGCTTCATGCTCGTTCAATTGCGAGTACCGCCATGCATGGAATTTCTATTGCGCCCATTGAAACACAGGCACCATGGTTCAAACCATACACCTGGCCTTGGATGCCTCGCGGTTTGTGATATCCTCAGAACTGTCAAAGGATCCCAACCCATGAAAAAAAGTGTGTGGCACCGCACCCTACTGGCGGTATGTGCCGGCGTTATAGGTATTGTCGTTTTTTCCTATTTCAAATCAGCGCCACAGAACCTGCCAGAAGCGGCATTGCCAGCCGTTCCCGTATCTGTCGCGTCGGTAGTGTCACAGGATATTCCCCTACAGATTCAGGCCGTGGGCACTGTCATGCCATTTCAAAGTGTGGCGATCAAATCAAGAATTGAATCGCAAATCGTGGCAGTGAAATTCCGCGATGGTGATGTGGTTAAAAAGGGCGACTTACTGTTCGTACTGGATGATCGGACGATCAAAGCGCAGCTGGATAAGGCCAAAGCCGAGTTGGTCAGGGACAAAGCACAACTAGAGGATTTGAAACTCCAGTATGAGCGGAACAAGTCATTGACCGAGGGCCGTGCAATCAGCAAGCAGGTAGTGGAAAGCAGTAAATTCGCGGTTCAGGCGCAAACCGCGCTGGTGACTGCCGACATGGCGGCCGTTGATAATATCAGCGTACAACTGGGTTACACGCAAATACTCGCTCCCATTGACGGTCGCACGGGAACGATTACCAGTACTGTCGGTAATAACGTTAAGGTTAATGACGTACCCCTGGTAACCATCAACCAGATCCAGCCTATCCTGGTTCAATCTTCCCTGCCCCAAGGCAGCTTCGATGAGGTGCGCCGTGCAATGCACGCCGGCGCTGTGGCTGTGACAGCTATAATGGAAAACAGTGCTGCGGTTGCTGCAGGTACGCTTGAGTATATTGACAATACGATCGACAAGAGCACCGGCACATTTGTGGCGCGCGCCCTGTTTGCCAATGCCGATGAAGCGCTGTGGCCGGGCATGCTGGTCAGCGTAATGCTTACCATAGGGCAGGACGAAAACGCCATAGTCATCCCTGAAGTCGCCGTGCAGAACAGCTACAGCGGTGATTTTGTTTTTGTTATTGCCGAAGAAAAAGCGCAAAAACGTGCCATCACGGTAAAGCGCAATATTGAGAGCATGGCGATTATCAGCGCGGGTCTCAAGGTCGGTGAGACGGTCGCTACCGACGGCATGCTATCGCTGTCAGACGGCACCACTGTAAGTATCAGAGTTGCACAAGGATCGTCCCCACCTTGAACATTTCAGAGTTTTGTATCCGACGCCCGGTTTTTACCCTGTTGCTCATGCTGTCTTTATTGGTGGCCGGAATAGCCGGCTACCAATCACTGTCAGTTAGCGCGCTGCCAAATGTAGATTTCCCCACGATCAGGGTGTCCGCAACCCTGCCCGGTGCCAGCCCCGAAACCATGGCAAACACAGTGGCAACTCCCCTGGAGCGGCAGCTCTCAACCGTTGCTGGTATATCGTCAATGACCTCGACCAGCACTCTTGGCACTACGCAGATAACCCTACAGTTCGATTTGAATCGCAGCATTGATGGCGCTGCACTGGATGTACAAAGTGCAATTTCCACCACATTACCGAAATTGCCAAAGGAAATGCTTACCGCACCTTCGTTTCAAAAAGTAAACCCCGCTGCAGCTCCTGTGTTATTTCTTGCGGTGTCGTCTGATTCACTGCCCTTGACTACTGTTTACGATTACGCCAATAACGTGATGGCAGAGCGCATTTCAATGGTGCCTGGCGTGGCACAGGCGGCCATTTACGGAGCGCATAAATATGCCGTGCGCATTCAGGCTGATCCTGAAAAACTCGCGGCGCAAGGGCTGGGATTCAATCAACTGGGAGAGGCAGTGGCCGCCGCAGCGTCGATCGTGCCGCTGGGAACGGTCTATGGCGACAAGCAACTCTTTAATATTGACATCACCGGGCAGCCGACCGATGCGGCTGGCTTTAGGGAGCTGATCGCCCTCTGGAAGAATGGCGCAGCCATCAAGCTGGGCGACGTCGCAACCGTGGTTGACAGCATCGAGGATAATCACCAGGCTGGATTTATAAACAACAATCCGGCCGTTGTAATAGCTATTCAGCGTCAGCCCGACGCCAATACCATTGAGGTTGTAGAGCAGGTGCGAGCCCTGTTGCCGATCTTCCGAAATACGTTACCGGCGTCAATTAGTATAGAGCCATTGTTCGACAGGTCGGTTTCAATCAAGAATTCAGTTGAGGAAGTGCAGAGAACCTTACTTATTACCTTCATTCTCGTGATAGCGGTTATTTATATTTTTTTGCGCAGTTTCCGCGCCACACTGATTACTGCCTTGGCAGTGCCGCTTTCAATTGCCGCCTGCATTGGCGGCATGGCGGTGCTGAATTTTTCATTGAATAACGTGTCCTTGCTGGCGTTGACGTTGTGTGTCGGATTTGTTGTCGATGATGCCATTGTGATGCTGGAAAATATTGTCCGTCACATCGAAGACGGCATGCAACCAATCGATGCCGCGATAAAAGGTGCCAGGGAAATCAGTTTTACCATTGTTTCCATGACCGTATCGCTGATTGCAGTCTTCATTCCCGTATTGTTTATGGGAGGCATTGTAGGGCGCATATTTCGCGAATTTGCCATAACAATCAGTATGGCTGTTTTATTCTCAGGCCTTATCGCCTTGACCCTGACACCCATGCTGAGCGCGCATATCCTGAGTGCGCATAAGCTAAATGCAAAGGCAAAAGTTTCCAGCGCGCTGGACGGCAGTTTCCAGAAATTGCTGGGTTCGTATGAAAGCGCACTGCATTTTGTTCTGCGCCACCGCTTCGCCACGTTATTACTGACAATCGCACTGCTAGCAGCCAGTGTTTTTGTTTATGTCATTGCGCCCAAGGGCTTTTTCCCCGTGGAAGATACCGGATTTGTCTGGGTCAACACTGAGGCTGCCCAAGATATCTCCTACGATGCAATGCTGGCAAAGCAGAAGCGCGCTGCAGAAATCGCGCTCGAAAATCCGGCCGTTGTTACGGTATTTTCATCCGTGGGTGGTGGAACCGTTAATACCGGCCGCATGATTTTTGGACTGAAGCCGCGTGGCGAACGCCCCCCGGTCTTTGAAGTGATCCAGGAATTGCGCGAGGAAATGAGCACTGTCGAGAGTTTCAGGGCCTACATGCAGCCGATCCAGAATATTCAAATCGGCGGGCGATCCAGCAACAGCCTTTATCAATACACTTTACAAGGCAGCAACCTGGATGAGCTTTATCTCTGGTCTCAGAAACTGCTGGATAAGTTATCCGGTGACGCAATTTTTCAGGACGTCACTTCGGATATGCGGCTCAACAGCCTTGAGGTCGTCGTGAATGTCGATCAGCAAAAAGCAGCGAGCCTCGGTGTTACGTTTGACGATATTCGGCGCACGCTGTTCAGTGCATATGGCAGCGAGCAGGTCGCGACTATTTATACATCCACTGACGACTACGCCGTTATTCTGGAGGTTGCGACGGACTTTCAGCGTTCAGTAGATTATATAAACCAGCTATACGTAACCGGTAGCGAAGGTGGCGGAAACGCCGTACCGTTAAGCGCATTTGTGACGCTATCTCGTGGCACAACTGCGTTATCCATCAATCACCAGACGCAACTACCGTCAGTGACTATAGCCTTTAACCTGGCACCCGCAGTAGCACTGGGACAAGCCGTCGATAGAATCAATCAAATACAAAGTGAAGCAAACATGCCTGGCAAGATTACTGGAAGCTTTCAGGGGACGGCGCAGGCATTCCAGGAGTCACTTGATGGACAGGGATTCCTGCTGATATTTACGGTGGTGGTGATCTACATCATTCTGGGCATGTTGTACGAAAGCTTTATCCATCCGATCACGATATTGTCCGGATTGCCTTCAGCGGGTTTGGGCGCGGTGTTGTTTCTGATGCTGTTCGGGATCGAGGTCAGCGTGATTTCTATTATAGGAATCGTGTTGCTGATCGGCATCGTCAAGAAGAATTCCATCATGATGGTGGATTTTGCTATTAACGCTCGTGAAGCAGGAATGTCGCCGGAGGATGCCATCGTCAGAGGCTGCCTGTTGCGTTTCCGGCCAATCATGATGACCACGATGGCCGCGATTTTCGGGGCACTGCCCATCGCCATCGGCGGCGGAGCAGGTTCGGAGCTGCGTCAGCCACTGGGGATCGCCGTGGTTGGCGGACTGCTGACGTCGCAGTTGCTGACACTATTTATTACGCCAGTGGTGTATCTCTATCTTGAGTCGCTATCCAACTCTATATCCAACCGTTGGCGTCATTCGACCTCGGGCAGGACTGCATCGTAACTACCGACTAAGCCAGCGCGTGGTTGAGCAATACGAGCAGGCGGCTCCAGGCCCGCTCTGCTTGCGGCTCGTTGTAGAACGCTGAGTCCGGCGGGCACCAGCCGTGGGCGGCGCCTGCGTAGACCTCCATCTCGGCCGGCAGACCAGCTTTTTGAAAGGCGTCGCGCAGCACATTCTTGGCGTCGGGCTCGCGCTGGTCGTCGTTCTCGGCGATCGCGAACAGAAACTGGGCCTTCATTTGCGGTACCAGCAGATGCGGGCTGTCCGCGTTGGCCGTGACAAGGCCGCCGCCGTGGAATGACGCGCCCGCGCCGACACGGTCGGGAACCGCAGCCGCCGTGCGCATCACGATCGGGCCGCCCATGCAGTAGCCGGTGGTACCGATCTTGCGGTGCTTGTCCACCTGCGGCTGGCTGTCGAGCCACGCGATGAATGCGCGCGCGTCGGTGACGTGCGTCGTAGCATTCAACGCCAGCATGAGGGGCATCACGGTATTGCGCGTCGCCGCGTCGGCAAAGACGGCGCCTGCGGGCACCACCGGCGCGCGCTGCTGGCGATAATACGGGTTTACGACAAGCACCGCGTAACCTGACTCGGCCAGGCGCTTGCCCATTTGACGGAACGCCGGGCGCAGCCCGAGGATGTCCGGCCACACGAGCACGGCAGCGTGCGCGCCCGTCGAGGGATAAACGAAATAGGCGTCCGCGACGCCATCGGGTGTTGTGATTTTGACGTCTTTTTCCGACACATCCAGCGCGCCAGCGGTCTGCGGCAACATCATCATGAGGCTCGCTCCAGCCGTCAGCACGGCGAACTGCCGGCGGGTGACCGCACTGCGGTTCAAATATGTTTGTAGGTCGTTTTCAAAGTGTTCTTGATCGCACATTGGTTCATTCTCACTCGCTTAATGAAACCGTCAGTGAATAGTCATCACTTGTTTAAAATCTCGAGAATTCAACAAATATTCCACGGGAACTGTTGGACTAAGCGCAAAACTGTGATTAAGATCACAGTATAACTGTGACTAAGATCACATTATAGAGGCCTTCCAGCGGTAAC
>Ga0163144_10002470_pt1 | contig 42603 bp, 22 predicted proteins | sample OliLak19BULKMAT1_FD_123175 | JGI IMG/M metagenome (GOLD analysis project Ga0163144, IMG submission 123175) | Freshwater microbial mat bacterial communities from Lake Vanda, McMurdo Dry Valleys, Antarctica - Oligotrophic Lake LV.19.BULKMAT1 | ecosystem: Environmental > Aquatic > Freshwater >...
ATGATCCGCTCAGAGAGCGTGCGTCTCTGAGACCTTTCGATAGTCTTTATCCAGAGTGAGACCTGTTGCTCATCAGACCACGAAGGGTGCCACGAGCTCAACAGTGACGTTCGCCATTGCGATACGGCTGGTGTTGAGGCTCCTGTTGTCAAGAGATCGGGGAGTATCTGTAGCAACCGCGGTCCTGAATGGGGGCCCGTCAAAAGCCTCTTTGCCCACTGTCGCCCCACGAGGGGTGGGGTTGCTCGGTGTTGCGCCATCCATCGAAAGGAATACAACAGCGACATGCCATTTCGAATACCTTTGGGCTCGTGGCTTGACTGGCATCCTTCTGCGAACGCTTCATCCCACGCTGCAACATCGACGTGGCCGCCCAACGCGCCCGTATTGATGCGCTTCGCCCACGGGAGATTGTCCGGCACGGGGTTACCGTACAGGCCTTGAATCTGTGTAAGGAGCTGGACGCTTTTGTCAGGCAGAAGGCTCTCTCCAGCCATACGTGCCCAGACCAAGCACGCCCCCATGCTCGCAGACCACCAATCAGGCATCGCGCTCCAGAGATCACACGGCGGCGTGATAGGCAGCATCGTCTCGAGATGGAGCTGGAGCAGCGCGCTCCGAAGGTGCGACGAAATATGCGGGGCCGCTAAGGCTGCCGGCATCCAGAGAAAATGGGGGAGGACGGCGCCGTTTTCGTCTAACCCGAGGCGCAGGCGTCTCAGTATTGCGATATGTTCCAACACGGCCTGCTCTGTGTTCGCGTGTTCGAAGACAGACTGTTGCTTGATGCGGATGCTTGTCGTCTGCAGCAGCCGATTGATGGCTGTTCCATGTGTTTCAAGGCTCGCCGCTCCCTCCCCACCAATTGAAATCAGGGGTTCAGTAAGCCGAGACGGGGCGGATTGAGAGGAAATCGGCATTGTGGACCACCATACCATCCGCGTAGCGTTTGCCGTGCGACTCGACGTGAGAAGAACTATCCTAGTGCTACTTCCTTCCGTTTCTAATTCACGCGTGGATACTTTTTGGTGCACGTGGTTGCTTGGGGCACTGGGCGGCTTTGGCATGTGGATGCTCATCCGTCTGCCTCCTCGGCAGTGGCTCAACCGCCCCGTACTCGGGCTTCTTTGGACTGTACTTGGAAGTGTGGCGGCGCAAGCGTGGTCTGACCATATATCGACAAACCCCTTTTGGGGTCAGCTGATGGCATTGGCTGCGGCCATTGTTTATACGTGGATGATTGGCGTGCTCCTCGATGCGTGGCGTACTGGTCTGGTCTGGTCGACCGCCGCGTCGACGGGGGGCGGATTTGTGCCGTTGCCTGTCGTGGCGGTTGTCGTCACGGCCGTCCTCTTGGCTCTTGGACAACGCCCTCTGGTCGAGTGGGTGCTGTGGCCTCTCGTGTCTGCCGCGGTTGTTACCAGTCTAATGCGGTTTGGGATAGCCCTCGCTGTCGATCGGCGCGCGTCGTCGCGAACTCTCTCCCCGAGTATGATTGCCGAGCTGTGCGCTCGCCCATCGGTTGATGGTGATCCGGTCCAAGCGTCGCCGCGCAACGGGAAACCGAAGTCTTCCGTTCCCGTGGCGCCGACGCGTCGTTAGGGTTTCGCCCTTGTCGTGGCTCCAGCCGCTCAAACGTTGGAGTCTAGACTCCTGCCGTTGACATGGTGCTACACGAATCTGCGCACTGTTTGCATACGTCAGCGCAGTTTTCCAAAGCGGTATCTCCCCCTGAAGCTTGTCTGCAGCCTGCTTCGCATCGAATGCAGGCCTCCGCACAGACTTCGCAGACTTTCTGCGAGAAGGGTGAATCGCGCAACATGAGATTGGCTGACGCGTGGCAAATAGTTGCGCAATCAGCCAGTATCGTCTGGTGCGCAAGCGACGCATGGTCTCCGCCCAGAGACAAGCAGTGCGTTGCTGCCGTAGTGCAGCTTGCGTAGCACGCGAGGCAATCCTCAATGCACTGTTGGAGTGAGAGGGCTTGCGTTGTGGGTGTGTCTGTGTACATTTGCATCACCGAGAAAAGAGAAAAACAGATACAGGTCTTTGGAACCGCCTTGCAGCAGCACTTGCCAATGCCAATCAAGGCAAAGACCATGCCGGTGCGTTATGTCTCTCTTGCCGGAAGAGACACGGCGTAAGAGGTCGATCGATCTGTTTTCTCTGTGACGAGGGTGCCGATATTTCGTTGAGACACCACCGCTCCATCATTGAGGCGCTCAAGGTGTTGTCCGCTGTTGTCTCGCTTGACTCGGCGAGGATCTGCGCGAGACGACAAGAGTCTTTCCTCAAGACGGAATAGTGTTGGCGACGCCGTTAGCGTGCTTCTGAGGCCATCGTTTCGTAGCCACCAATCAGACGCACTGCGGTCGTGCCACCCCACCACGCTCGGCGCTGAATGACGCTGTTGCGCAAGCTGAGATTCCATGGCGCATCGCACGGGGTTAGCGATGAGCCGCCGGTGCATCTAGGTGCGCCGCGACGCGCGTAGTCTGGCATCCGGCGTGCGTCCCATGAGCCTGGTGGCTGAAATGCTGGAGAGAGGAGGGCGTCTTCGAACAAATAGTGCCGGTAGGCAGGCTCGACGACCGGCCCCGTATAGAGCCACGTGGTATCTGGGGGGAGGCCGCTGTTCACTGAGAGGACACGGTTGAATGGGCGCGCGCCTTGAAGAACCCCGTCAAAGGCGTTTGGCCACGTCGTGTTAGCAGCTTGGTCTCCAAGCGTTGAGGTGTTCGTCACGGCGAGGACTTCGACGCTCCCAGTAATCCGCAATCCAATACGAGACCAGTCGCCATAGACTTGGGGAGCCCATCGCCATGCGGGCGTTAAGGAATTGGCCGGCATCCGCGTGCGTAATACGGCGCCGATACGAACTTCAGCATCAGCATCCGGGGCGCTCCAGCCAATGATAGGCAAGGGGCGCTGCGAGCTGTTGGGAAAGTCCCAGCGCGGGAATGTCACTGTTGGGTTCATGGCCTGAATCCACGCTTCGGGTGGAAGAATCGTCACCGTTGGCGCGTCAATCATGACAGGGACATACGTCGCACAGCGCAATTTATCATTGAGACTTCCCACAATATAAACAGGCAACAGACTATGGACCGTCAGCGGACCGAGCAGACATCCCCCCGGGGCTCGAGGAGGTAAAATGACAACACTTTCCTGCTCAGCTAATGCGGGTCGCCCGCGAACACGAGAGTCTTCTGAGCGAGCAAACGAGAAGAAGAGTCCCGAGCTTCGCGGCCAGACGCCTGCCATCGAGCTTCTCAATGTTTCCAAGTCGAGTAAATAGCCAAACGGCTGCTTCCCGTTGCGGTAGCTACGCATTTGCGTCATCGTGGGTGCGACGCTCCCGTTCCCGACAGCGATATCGTTTAAGACGCCATTCACGCCCAGACCACTTCGCCGCAAGTCCGGGAGGATGCCGCGCCAGACTGTGGCCGTCTCGTCGCCGATCGCAAGTGTTCGAGTCGCCCACGGTGCCCGTCCCTCTGGGGCATCATAGGCTGTTGCAATCGTCCCGAGTGGCGAATCGGCGGGAAGTGTACTTGCCACCATGGGTGGCAGCGGCCAGCGATAGGTGACTGCAGCGCTCAGAGCTGCGCGAATCGCCGCGATGCTACCTTCCGCGGCGCGGGCACCCGTGAGCGCGAGCCCAGGGCCTAAAACAAAACGTAGTGAGCCAGGAGATCCGCTGGTAATAGCCCGGACTTGGACATCGGGCGAGAATAAGGCATGCCCAGCATCCAGATCTCTTCTGCAGGCAATCTGTTCTTCCGTGCTCTGTCCGCGTTCAACCGCGTTGCGTGGCCAGGCCAAGATCCCCTCTGGGCATTCCCCGCGTCCCGAGCGAAGGCCGGTCAACTCTCTCCCTGTTACGAGCGGGAGTCCCATCGACCCGACCGGACGCACAAAACCGTTCGCTGCTGCCAAGAGGCCCGGTAATGTCCACCGAGTAAAGCCGACGCCTGCGACCCCACTGTCGAGCGCACTCCGTGTCAAAATTCCAAGATTCAGCACAGACCCCTCCCCTCTGCCTTGCAGTAATCCTGACGCAGCGATTAATCCGTCACGCACGGTCGTCGGACCGGAAAGCTTGACACTGCCTGTACCATGAAGCGCTGCGCCGTCGATCGTCAGCGGACCAGAGACGGCGACTGCACCAATAGGACGTCGCATTCCAAGCGTGTCGATAGAGACCACCGGATTCGATGTCGAAATATTGAAGACCATTCCTGCCGGTCCGCTGAGCGTCAGGGCTTGCTGCCACGGCGGAATCTTGGTAACGCGGATGCGCGCGCGTGTGGTCGTGCGCACGCCGCGGGCCCCTTCGACCGTGGCGCGCACTTCCACATCTGCGGTAATGATGCCGAGTGACCCGCTAATCTCTTGGGGAGTGCCTTGACCTCGACGTGGTTCATCGCTACTTTGGCCGATGGGCATCGATTCTGATGGCAAAGCGCTGCGCGCTGTATCTGACGTCGCAAAGGTTTCGGGACAATAGGCCCCCCTGAGTCGAACAAACGCTGCGCTGTCACTCGTGCCAGCCCCCCAGCCACCAGTACCACCACCACACGTGTGGACAGAGAGGATAACATAGCCGGTTTCAGGAACGCTATCGAGCGTTGCGTCCAGAGCCTGAAGATCGTTGGGGGCTCGTGTTTTTCCTCGCTGAATCGTAATTTGATCGTCGAAACCCGCCGAGAGAGAGTTCAAAATCCCAGGAGTTTCTACGGCAATCGAATTTAAGTCGCTGAGAGTGACGACACCAAGATTTTGTGTGGCCACAGAGGACAATCGTTCTGCCAAGGCGCGCGCGATACCGAGAGAGCCCGCTCCAGTCCGCGATTCACTCCCGCGAGCTTGTAACGCTCGGAGCGCATACGCTTGATAGATCGAGAAGCCCGCGATAAGGAGGCCAATACTCAACATGAGAATCAGTACGATGATGAGCGAGGAGCCGCGCCGCACTGGGCTGTGTCTGATTTTACGCCGGGTGGGGTGCGTAAATTCTGTGAGAAAAAGTGGCATGCACATAGAATAGTCTCTCTCGGGGTGGCCCTGACAGGGCGCCTGCGCCTCGTATGAACAGGAGGCGCAGGGGGAGGAGTGCCTCACTTAGGCCTTCGTTCTACCTGTCTTTTTCGTGTTCGACTTCTTGACCACGGTAGCTTGCTTTGTTGCGCCAACGACACGTCCCTTTGGACCATTCGTCGTCTTGCTCGACACGGTCGTGCTTGCAGCCTTCTGTGTCGTTGTCGTCGCCCCGCGGGTTCGATCGCTCGGCGCGAGGGCGATCTTGACTTTGGCCTTGGCCTTTACCTTTGACTTTGACTTTGTCTTTGACTTCGTAATGCCATTCGTCACTGTCGCATCCTTCGCGGCTTTCTTGTCGGCAGACGACGGTGCCCCAATTCCTCGCACCGAGGAGACGGAAACCGATGCTTTTTCTGCGTCTTCCAGATCTTCTGAGAAGTCCACCAAGTCTGCGAGGTCCGGCTCGTCCATGTCATCAAGATCGAGATCCACGGACTTCGACTTCGGCAGCTGCATCACCGGCTTCCCAGCCGGAGCCACGGCACGCTTCACTTCAGGAAGTTCCCAGCCTTCGAGCTCTGCCAACACCGCCGCTTCCGCATGCACCCGTTCCTCATGCGCAAATGCGCGGAGCACATCAGGCGACAACGCTTCCATTGGAGTCCCTTCGATAGGTCTCGGCTGGCGCTTGGTCGGCTCAAGGGGAGCCCGCACGGTCGTGCCGGTGCGTGCCTCAAATGACTCGCGACGTGCGTCCATCTGCTGCTTTGAGGTAAACACCTCTTCGAGGCGCAATCGAATCTCATCTGGCGCTGTCCGAAGCTTCCGCAACACTCGCTCCTTTAGCTGGCGCACCCGCTCGCGACTGATATCGCGCACGCCGCCAATTTCCGTGAGCGACAGACCCTTGCCCGTGCCAATACCGTAATACTCTCGCACGACCTGCTGTTCCCTGTCTGTGAGCAGCTTGCTGAAGGCATACTCGAGAGCGTCCCGCACCGCCCGCTCATGCTCTGTCAAGTCACCCGTGTCCGGACTTCCGAGCATCTGCCCAAGAGTCAAGCCACCTGGATCATCGCCGTTCATCGGCTCATCGATCGATTTGATGGCCACGCGATATTCGCCCGCTTCGTTCACACGATCCGACGTGTAGCCTGTGAGGCGCATCAGCTCATAGGTCGTCAGATCGCGATTCAACTTCTGACGAGACTGCGCTTGGAGCTTTCGCACACGGCGGAGGCGAACCATCTGCGTTTGCGTCGCGCGAATCGTACCGTTGGTTGCGTCGATCTCCTTTTGGATCGCTTGCTGAATCCAGTACACCGCGTAGGAGATGAACTTAACCTTACGGCGTGGGTCGAACTTGCGTGCGGCGTGGGCTAGTCCCATGTTGCCAGCCTGAATCAAGTCCATCAACGGCAGTCCCTGATTCAAGTACTTTTTCGCCTGAACAATGACGAAGCGTAAGTTGTGCACCACCAGCTTGGTCTGTGCCTCTTGATCTCCTTCGAGGGCATCGATGCCGAGCGAATATTCAAGATCCGGGGTTAAAAGCTTATGCCGTGCGACATCGCGCGTGTAAATCGCAAGGATATCATTCTCGGGATGTTCTGCAGGCAGAATGCTGCGCAGCGAGACCTCGCCACGGCGGCGACGCTTGACCACCTTCCGGGTCACCGCTTTTGAGGCGGATGCGGCCGGTGTCACCGGCATGTCGTCGGTCGAAGCGGCCGGAGCCGCTGATGCGGACGGGACAGGAGACGGCGCGGAAGCCGACGAGACGGACGAACCAGAGGCACGGCGCGGGGCGGGGGCAGCAACCGAAGCGCGAGCGCGAGTCGAGACAGGCACGAGGGGAGGGGACGGGATCGGCTGCAGCTCCATGCTGCAGGCGCATACTCACCATGGCATACCGCGCGAAGGGCGCAGACGTTGCGGCAGCTAATGAATTGTGATGATCGGCTGCGTGGTGTGCAGAGTATACACCCGAGGGCCTGTCACATTCAAGGGGAGCCAAGTGCTCGCATTGTGAGAGCCCTTTCCCACCGCGAACCATTGAGACACCGACTGGCCCCTTACCACTGCCGCCCGCTGTGCCACGTATGATACGACACGTGTCGCACATCCTACGCCACGGCTTCCTACGCCTTTCTCCTCCGATAGAAAAAGACGGGCTTTTCCCCGCGTTTTTGTCGAAATCTTTGGTGGTAGGCTGCGAGAGGATGCGCCCGTTGTGAGAACTTGCGTGAGGCCGTCGTTCGTAGATGCCGGGTCTGTTTAGGCAGTTGGCCGAGCTGTGGCGGCCCGCGCGGTTTGGGCTCCAGCGGTGGCACTTGCAGCAGCGGCTTTTTGCTGTGCGGCAGCAGCGGCGCGCTGCATATGGTCTGTCACCAGTTGTGTGAGCTCGTCAGTTGCCAGCCCGATCGTCTCTGCCGCGCGTCCAATCGCAGCGGCTCTCGTGCTTTCTGGACTACTTTCCAGCAGCGGCAATAAGACATCGAGGGATTCAATAAGACGGCGGGAGGAGCCCCCGATGGGGTCTGTGGCCCGCTGTCGGGCTATTTTCGCCGAGGCGAAGCTGACGAGTCCCCGCTTTCGACCAGCGACTAAGGCTTTTGTGACCGCCTCACTGCCGCCCTTTTCAAATAATTCCCCAACGTCCTTCGGGCAGTCTGCAATGTCGCCGGCCCATCCGTCTGGCACGGCACAAACGTTGACGAACTGGCCTCGTTGGGCCCACAGCGGACCTACTTTCAACACTGCATCCAGTCCCGGTCCGTCGTTGTCCAAGAGGAGCGAGACTTTCGGGGCCGTGACTTTGCCGAGCACACCGATCGCATCGTCTGTGCGTCCGCGTACCGCAATACCGCCCAACGCGAGCACCGCACTGGTGCGTGGCCCGCGAGACTCAAGGGCTGCGACCACCGCTAAGCGGTCAAAGTAGCCTTCACAGACGATGGTGTGTCCTTCCTTGTCCTGCAACGGGCCATCATCACCAAGACCAATGAGGGTCTGGTTCCACGTCATCCCAATCGTATTCACTGGGTTTCGATAACGCCCTTGCTTGCCAATTTGTGCAGTCTGTCGGTTACTGCGCAGCTGCCATCCGCCGATTTTGACTCCGCCTGGGGTTGGGATACGAATCGGAATTGTCAGCCAGTCCCCATGCAGCGCATCAACCGGTCCGTCTTGCCCGTCCGGTCGATCCGGAATAATCATGTGGTAATCACGGTAATAGAACGAGTCTTCCGCACAGGTGTCGCGAAAGAATGCGCTGAGCTCTGCAGTGTTTGACGGCGGTGCTCCACGACGCTTTGCAAACGTCTTCGCCGCTTTCTTTTCATCGCGTTTTAACAGCCCAGCTGCAACGCCTGTTTCCAGACTCAGGCTGAGACCCTTGAGCATTTTGACGAAGCCGTTGCGACCTTCTGGCATATAGCCAATCCCTTCACGCACCACCAACGCCTTGGGCAGCTTTCGCTTTCCATCAAGCACATGCGACTGAGCTCCCGCCCCAGACGCAGCCCAGAGCCCGCCGGTGAGGGCGGGCTGGACCTTGTCATGGAACGCGTAGAGGTCTGTGGCCTTGACCGTGCTGGGAAGATCGACCCGAATATCAGCCACTAGAGCCCTCTCGACGCAATACGCGGCGCCCGTGCCACTGTGGGCTGTGCGTGACGAATTACGCCGTCTACACCCGTGGCCGCTTCGTCTGTCGGGACGTTTACGCCTGCGTCTGTTGTCGCCACCGATGCGGTGTCGGCATTCTCGTCTTCCAGTAGCGACGGGATGGACCAGTCTCCGTCCTTGACAATCTTTGAGACACCAGAACGAACGACCGGCTTTTGTATACCCAAGGAAAGCTCAAGGTCTTCGGCAAGACGCTTCAACTTTTCTCGCACCTTCGACACGCGCGTGAATGCGATTAACGCTTGCTGTTCAATGGTGGCGTTCACCGTCGCTTCGTGACCCTTCAAGGCGCCTCCTGCATCGCTAAACAAATCCAGCGTGGTACCGTCGATATTAAAGTCACCCCCTTGCCCGATATCGCGGAGCAAATTCTGTAGCTCTCGCAGGGACGCATACCAGCGCGTGCGGTAGAGGTGTCGGCGTACAGAGTCGTCCGCGGTGATGGTGGCAAAGACTTTGCCCCAGCCGCCCGTGGTGCGTAGGGCAAAGACTTCCTTGTCGGACAAGATTGGCCACTTGCTGAGCACGAGTCGTAGCTCTTTGGCCTTTCGTCCTGACTCACGAATGGCTGCGTCCCGTCCGCGGAGCTCTTCTGCGCCAGACATGGTCGCCGTAATCCAAGGGCTCGTTGTACCGGTGGGTTGTCCTGCCGATTGCGTGTTCTCAGCAGGTGCTCCCGTCGATGCGCCCTTTGTTGCCTCTGTACCAATCGTGCCTACCTTCGGGGCAACCGACGAGACCGCCTCCAGTCCCGCCGCGGCGCGGCCGGCCCCTGCTTGCTCCGACGCGTTGTTCTCTGCGTCCAGCACCGGGGCTGCGACACGAACAACTCCATCACTCTTGGTTTCCCGCAGTGCGATCCCAGCGGCACGTGGAACTTTCAGACTGCGGGACGCAGTTACTGCATCGCGCAACGGGGATTCCGGCGTCTTCAAGGCGACCCCAGCTCGCTGAGCAATATGGAGCACTGACTCTGGCATGCGATCCTGTCCGATAGACGTAAGGCTTGCGACAGTCCGTTGCGCCGTATCACGAAGCTCGATGACGCCACCTGCCACACTGAGTGTCAGAGTGCGCTCGCTAGAGGCTACCGTGCTGCAGAAGCGCTCAAAGTCCGCAGCTTCCACGGCGAAAGCAAGCGACGGCGTGTCTGGGGCATGCCGTAAGGCGCGCATCGGTAGGTGTAATACTTGACGTTCTCCCCACGGATCGACGGCGAAGAGCCGGAACGTCCCAACATCATTTGCCTTGGCAATCGGAAACTGGTCCGGGGAGCGTGGGAGGCCAATTTCTTTTCCATCCATCCACGCGGTTTCCGAGGTAATCGTCTGGCGATCTTTTGGATCCAACGCCGAGGTGACCTGCTGGACCGTGGCATTCGAGTCAGCCGACCAGCGCCCGATGACAACCGGTCCGGTGATACGCCCGTCCGGTCCTGCCTGTCGTGGTCGATCGGGGCGAATCATTCCGCTGACGCGTAGGCCGATACGACGCAGGTCATCTGCGTGCACATCGACGACGAATCCTGTCGGCGCAGTCACTTGCTTCCGGAGCGCGTCCGCGCGTGAAGCCTCGCTGAGTGGGAACTGCTTCGGGTCTGGCTGAATGGCGACGTCACTGATGACGAAGCTTCCCAATCTGGCATCGGACCAGTTTGCACTCACCCGACCCTCCGCATCCACCCCGACGCGCCCAAGGGTCTCTCGTGCTGCAGCTTCCATCATCTGCTGACGGAGTCCGTCCGAGGGGCGCCACCACGTCGCAGTCGGGCGTGCCCCGGCTCCACGCTTGGTTCTGCGGGACTGGAAGTCCTTGCGCCAATCAGACGTGATGCCACCAAATTCCTCCTGCCAAGCTTCAATACGATTCCACATCCCTTCCAACGCCTCAGGCTGATCATCCACACGTCGCAGTAACGCATCAAGCAGGGCTTCATGGCGCTTTTGTGCCACACGAATCATTGCCTTGGCCGATTCAGGTCGCTCCATTGGGGTGGCATCAGACGGTGCGATTCCGCCCCGCATCTGCGTCACAGTGGCGAAGACCTCCTGTTCGCCAAGCACTGTCGCAATGCGGTCCACCAAGACTGGCGTATTGCCTCCAGCCGACAGATAGCCCGTCGCCAAGGCGAGCCGGACCCCTTGGTCGTCTCCCGCCGGGATCGCCTCGCGAAGTACGGAGAGCACCGAGGGTGCTACCGTGCCTGGCATCTGGGCAAATCCCTGCCGCAGAGAGTCAGCGGTCAAGCGTGTCGCCGTCGTCGGTTCGTCTGTAATCACGGTATTGGCGAACGCCACCGCCTGATCTACCACACTGGATTTCTCATCGACGGTGCTCAGAAGGCGCTGGGCCCCAATTTCACCGAGCGACACCATGGCGGCGGCGTATAACGCGCCCGGGGTGTCCCCATCAATATCAAGAAGGGCCGTCACCGCAGCAGCTTGTGCCTTACTCGTAATTTCCTGAAGCTGTGCCCTAGCCCCTTGCCGAGCGACTTCAACCACTCCGTCTTGGAGGAGGCCGAGGATATGCGCCATTCTCGGGGAGACGATCATGGCGTCTGGCCGATTACCGTCCATTGAAGACTCTAAGTCAAGCTGCTCTGCCTCAATTCCCATGACCACCGACCCACGCGCGCCAACTGCGGCTACGTGCGGAGGGAGTTCGCCATACCCAGGCTCAATCAAGACGCCGGAGCCTTCGGAGGCCATCTGGCCAAGTGTCAGCCACGTATCTCCTTGGATGCGGCCGACGGATCGCGTGACAGCCTTGGCCGTGCCTCGGGCTGGGACACTAGTCGGGTCCAGTCGGGCCGTCAACTCAATCATGCGGGGGACGGATCCGGCAGGAATCACACGCAATTGCCGAGGGCGACCCTGTTCATCCGCTAGGAGCTCCAGTGTCACTGGTCCCGAAATCACGCCTTGACGCTCTGCCTGCTCCTGTCGTGTCCGCAGACTGCGAAGGATATCCTCAATGCGGGCGCGTACGGCCCATTGGGTTACCGAAGGGTCGGTTGCCTCGCTGGTGCCTGGCACGTCTGCCATCAAACGGAAGGGCCGCGGGGACCCGTCCAAGGTCGTTGAGCCAGACTTGTCGCCCTCCGTCATCATGCGCAATCCCGCCGAGTCAGCGGTGAGGATAACCTCATGCTGTTCTGCGTCATTCTCGCCGACTAGCGGGGCAATCATCCCTGCCATGGCGACTAATCGTGCCAAAGACTCTGCAGCAGGAACAGAGTGACGCCACAGCACGGTTTCGCGGACGGAGAGGAGCTCAGGCTGTGCGGCGGTGTCGGACATGGAGTCGATCACAGGAGATGTCATCAGAGAAGTATCGCAACGGAAATGGATAGGACTACTCTACTGCATCTTCGCAAAAAAACCACGGGTCCTCTCCCTGCTTGACACTCAGTGCTTCCGGTTTGTGATAGAACACACGAGGACCAAGAGAAGGCCTCGCCCGCCCGAAAGACCCCATAGCTCCTCTTCGGTGACCATTTAAGAGAGACGATTCGTTCCTCTTTGAGTGGGAAAGCCGCGCCGACTGGCCTGCGAATCTTGGTACGCTGATCTGTTCAAACCTCCCCTATTATTCTTTGAAGAAACAGACCTCACAGGTCTTAATCAACGGAGACTACCCGTGTCGCCTATCAGGAGTTAGTCCGGCCCCCGTGGTGGTATTTTTTTCAGAGTGCCGCACTAACTCTCAATAGCCGTTAACGGATTCCGCCGCAGTTTGAACGCCACCGGAATACCTGGTTCCCAAGCCAAGGTAGGTTGTCAAAAATCTATCTGTGCGAAGGTTTATTAGAAAAAGAATCTTGAGTTCTCCTGCTTTGACGAGATCTACTCTCCGCACAGCTGCCACTCTGCTTTATATTTTTAGCCACTCCAAAGCATCAACCCAAAAAAAAGCTTTTGACCACTTCTTCGGACGGACTGGGGACAACCACGAACGCCTTGACTTTTCTGGGCGAAACATTTCCATCCCGCCTTGCTTTTCGCAGGGCCATGGAACACTGTACCTCTCGTGAATCTCGCCGAAGAAACTTTAGGATTATATGCACAGAGAAACGGAAGACTAGCCGATGGTAGACCTCGTGTATGGTCTCAAGTCCCGGTGCTGAGTAATGAGCACAAAACGTTTCGCTCGTTGGGTATTGAGGTGCGCCCTCTACCTCTCTTTCTTTCTGAAGAAAGCCCCTAAAATCGACTCGGCCTCTAAAAAGCACACTTTTGGGAGCGATACTGATTTTCTCAGTAACGCCCAGTCCTTCGCATCCCTAGGACGCAGCGTGTAGAGTATGTATGCTCACAAACGACCAAGCTCGCGTGCCACAGACTCCACCGCTGAGAGGAACCCTGCTCGCGCCAACGAACGTGAGTGAGAAGCTGCTTGCAGCCCGGGCTTTTCTGGCTACGGCTGTGCTGCGTGAAACGATGTCTAGCGGGGTGTCACCAATGAAGCTTGGAGTGTTTCGACTACCCCGTGTTCAAGTTCAATCGGGAGGCACTTTTTCGCTGACTCCTTCCGAACAAGTCCTTGAAGCGGTGACGTGCGTGCTAAACGAGAGGGATGAGGCGACGGTGGCCATGCTACTCACGAGTTCGCTCACACGAGATCTTTCCGTATCTGACCCGCTGCTCCACCTGCTCATTAACAAGCTCACAACACAGGCACAACAGGAAGGGATTATTTGGTCTCCCTTACTCTGCCGCCTCAGTCAAATGGGGAGAGGCCCACAGAACAAACCAGAGTACCAGCCTCGGATATGGCCACCGGCTGACGCCTCCAAATGGCTTGAACAGGCACGTCCGTGGATTGAACAAACCTCAACGCAAGACGTCATCGCTGCCTTTCGTGAATCTCAGCTGGATGCCACAGCGTGGATTCGGCTTTTCGCTGAGTCCCTGCGTCCAATGACGCAGGAGCTTGTACGCCTTCTGATGACATTCCCTGAGACGATTGAGATACTTTTAGCTAGAAAGGATCTGTCTCCGTCGGACTGGAGTCTTGTCCTCTTCACACACTTGGGAGTGTCGCTCAAAAACGACCAATCGTCTCTCAGCACCGATCCAGATTCGTGCACCGCCGGGAATAGTTCAGTGTTATTCCAGTCCTCCGACTCGCTCGCCTATGGACTTGAGCGCTTGATTCATCGAACGATCGCAGAGTGCGGCGGACTTCCCCACGCGCTTCGAAATATTTGCATCGCACCGGTTGAACTGGCTCGCGGCTACACGCCTGCGACGAGTGCCGGGCAGCCCGACGACTTGCGACTTCGACTCCTTGCGTGGGATTCAAACACAACAATAGAAGAGATCACAGCGTGGGCGCCCCCGTTCGCGGACGCCTCTTACTCCAACCGACTGGCAAATGCCCGGCTCTTGATGACTCATCCGTCCGCCACGTCGAGGCATGCAGTACAGATTGAACAGGTGCTGACCGATCCGCCAGGTTCTGGTTACCGACAAAAACAGTACTACGAGAATGAAACGCTTGAAGGCAAATCGTTCTCCGCGAAGCGGCTCGCATCGATCTCGTTGTCGAGTAGTCAAAAGATCATGCCGGATATCATGCGCGTGCTAACCTCTCAGGTTCTCACGGGAGTTGGCGTGAGTAACACGACACCAGATCTCCAACTTATTCAACGCCTTATTGGTCACCCGAGCGCGACCATAGAAACTTGGACGCAGGTCGCGCTCACGTCGGACGCCCCCCAAGTTCGGCTTGCCTTGGCTCAACATCCTCATGCCCGCCGCGTCCCCGAAGTACGTTCTATTCTCCTGCGCCAGCGGCGCACGGAAGTCCTTGAAGAACTAATGCGTGATGCCAGTGAAGTCGAATTTCTCTTACTCTGGAAGCGCCTCGCTAGCGTGGCTCCTTCTCGTGCGCTTGATTTACTGCAACTTAAAGCGCTGCCTTTCCCGGTGCCTCGCGCTGGACTCGGGCCCATATTAAAAACGGGCAAGAAAGACCTAATTCTGCGGGCAACAGGTCTGATGAAGGATCTCGTCGAAACGACCCCAGATTTTTTCTCAGTCACCCGTGCCATAGCTCTTGCGGAGACGGTGGAAGCTCATCAAGAGAACCCGCTCCCCTCGCCTGTCCTTGGCCAACCTCTTCGCCGAGGAACTCGACGGCTGTAGCGCGGCCGTTTCACCCTGCGAGGAGCTTGGTCTACTTCTAAAGAGTCAACACTTAATGAGGTCAATAGAGCGCTGTTCTCATGAGATGGGCTGCGTCCGTGCTAAAAATACTGTGAACGTTTTTGGCCAGTCTCGACGACGAAGACCTTCGTTTCCTCGTATTGAGAGAACCTCTGGTCTCAAACCGAACCAGCCGGAGAGAGCGGAGTCGTCATGAGGCGCTGGAGGCGTTTCGGCAGAGCGGTCACCCGAGGAGATTGACGCTTGGCGGCCTGATAGGTGAGCGCGATAGTGCGATCTGTGCTGACCATAATTAACTGCTTTTTCGCACGGGTGATGGCGGTATACAGCAGCTGAAGACTTAACAGCACGTGATGCGAGGTGTGATAGGCCAGAATTGTATAGGGAAATTCTGACCCTTGGGCACGGTGAACGGTCATCGCCCACGCCAGTCGCAATTTGGAGAGCTGTGCTCCTGCGATTGTTTTGATTTCTCCTTCAAATCTGGCTTCAATGGTTTTGCCTGCCGCATTGACACTCATGACTTCCCCTTGGTCTCCATTAAACAGACGGAGGGTGTAGTCGTTTTTGGTCTGGAGTACGCGGTCCCCGACTCGTACCACCTGCTGACCGCCAATCATGGGACCACGCTCTCCGTCCTGGTTGAGCGCGTCCTGTAATAAGATATTGAGCTGATCCGACCCGAGGAGTCCCTTGCGCATTGGCGTGAGGACTTGGATATCACGCAGCGCACTCGCCTTGCGTTGGGTGCACAAGTACTGGATAGCCCGCAGGATACGTTGCTGCCCGTGACGCTGCTCTCTCAACGACCGGTCAGGATCATCATGAATGATAATGCCATCCGGTGAGATTTTCGCATCTGTGATATCGGCAAAGAGAAAGTCACTATCTTTCGTATTGCTAAAATCCATTCGGCGCAAATCAAGCAACGCATGCGCATTTGTGATAATGCGACTTCCTTGAGCTTGACGAAAGATTTCTGTCAGTTGCGTCATCGGGACTCGCCCGCTTTCAATCAGGTCTCCAAGAATTCTCCCTGCTCCGACGCTTGGTAGCTGATTATCATCCCCGACGAACACAATTCGGGTGCGCTCTAGGTCGAGGTTGTCTAAGAGCCATGATACCACTTCGAGATCAGCCATACTGGCCTCGTCTAGAATCACGAGATCCGCGTCAACGGGGTCCCGCCGCTTTTGGCCCGGGCCCACCTGCAGGAGGCGGTGAATCGTACTCGCAGGGTGACCACACACTTCAGAGGCACGCGAGGCTGCCTTGCCCGTTGGTGCACACAACGAGACAGACCAGCCCAAAGCTTTTGCAGCGACAAGAATGGTTCGCACCGTTGTGGTTTTTCCTGTCCCCGGACGACCCGTTAAGACGCTAATGCCAGATTCCAACGCCTTCCAGACTCCTTGCCGCTGCAGCGGGGCCAATCCTTGCGCTTGGATGAGCCCATCGAGGCGTGAATGCATCCCGCCTGAAATGACTTGGGTTCGTGCGGCAAGTCGAGCGACGGCGTGGGCCACAAATATTTCGCGAGCTCGGACCTCTGGCAAGAAGATGAGTCCGTCATCCAGTACGAGGCGCTGCTCCGTGGAGGACAGGGTCGCAGCCAACGCCGCTTCAAGACGCGCGAGACCAGACTCTTGTGGCAAGCGAAGTTCCCGAAGAGCTCGAGTCATCAAGGTTTCTGGCGGTAGTGCGCAGTTTCCCTCTTGTTGAGACGTCTCAAGCGTCCATGCGAGACCTGCGGCGAGACGCGCCGGGTCTACCGGAGAGACCCCTTGGACAAGCGCGACTGCATCTGCCGTGCGAAAGCCAATCCCTGGGACTTGTACAAGTCGGTAGGGATTCAGTCGAACCACGGCTTCTGCTTCATCAATGCCGAGTAACCGAATAGCGCGGCGCGCAAGGATTTCTGTCATACCAGCTGACATAAATTCTACTGCGAGGTTCGTGGCGAGCGCATCTTCTCGATACACTTTGCTCCAGACGCGAAGTGACTCCGCGATCTGTTGACCAGACTTGCCAAGAATGATGCGTTCCGCGTGCGTCGGATCGTCCGCAAGCTGCGCTAAAGCTAACGGTCCCAGCGCGGTGGCCAGCGCCAGAGCTCGCGTGGGGCCGACCTTCTCAACATGGCTCGTGAGATACCGTGCGACTGCCGCCGGGTGTGTTGGGAGCGCGGTTTCTACGGCCTCGAGCATAAACCGCTCACCAAATGTTTCGCGCGTTTCCCACCGCCCACTGAGTCGCACCATTCGACCCACTTCGAGCCCACCCAGCGACGGTCCAGCAAATGGAATTTCGGCACCTCCATCTTCTGACTGGACCCACCCATGGACCCAGCCTTCGGAGTGCTGCTCCATCCGCATCACTTCACCAAGAACGAGGGCTCGCCCCTCCGCATCTTGGGCGTGGCCGAACTTTTGCTTCCATTGCTGAAGCTTCTGTTGCTTTCGTGCCCGGAGGGCAATCCGAATTCGGTCCTGCTTGGACTGCGCAGCGGGCATAACAACAGGTAAAAGGGATACGAAGATATCTCGATGTTATATTACGGGGCGGCCGTTTAGAATTATTCGATTTAATTCTTTTAGGGAGTAATACGGCGACTCGCCGCAGGTTGGCTGGGTTGCCCACCTTGTATAACCCCTGCCTCCGGCGTCTTTAGCGTATCGGGGGAGGTCTGCATACTGCTTGGAAGATAGGGACGAACTCGGTTGGCAGCATCAGTATCGCCTGTCATCTCAAAAATTTGAAGAATTCGGACGGCTTGCTCCGGATTTGCTCCATGCGCGAACGCATTGCCTGCCAGCCGAGCGGCTGACACTGTATCTTTCGCACGCAACCAGATATCAGCCAGCTTGAGATCAACCTCAGCGGACCTGCTTCCACGTTCAACAACTAGCCAGAGATTTCTGTCTGCCGGATTTGGACTATTGTCGAGCATGAGCATCCACGCCCCAGCCTGATCCGGATTGAGACTTGCTACTGCTTCTGCGAGACGATAGGCTTCTTCTTGATCTCCACGGTCTGCGGCGGCTTTTGCTTCAGCGAGACCTGCAGATTCTGTCTTGGCGGGCATCGCACTCGCGAGACGATCGCGCAGATTGGCTGGCAAGTAAGACGTCAGGACTTCACGCTGCTCACGCTGAGCCGGCTGCATATACCACCATCCCCAGCCTCCAAGGAGAACAATAATCAGGACGAAGCGGTACGGGCTACTCTTTGCCTTCTTTTTTGACATCTCTCGCACAGCAAGTGGTCGTTCGCTGGTAGATTGTTTTTTACTCCCAGTCATCCCAGCGGATGGCTTCACGCCAATGGCTCTCGTCGTCAGCACCTCGGCCTGTTCTTCGTCTTCTGTCGCCGGCGTAACAGACAAAAACGCATCGGCTTCTTCCTGCTCGTGGTCTTTGAGGGAGTCTTGAAGCGGCTCATGGATATTTGCAGGAATATCGTCTGCGTACAACGCAGGGCGTTGAATTTCAACGAACCCCTCTTGAGACAGAATGGGAAGCACTGGTAATGCCGTCACCGCCAGCGGCGCTTCGACGACAATAGGCTGTAGCTTATCCTGCAAAGCTCGCAATCGCATCCAGAGCGGCCCAGAGCGTGGTGCCGTATCAATAGCTGCGGTCAAAAAAGTGAGCGCTCGCATACGTTCCCCTTGTTCAATAGCCTGCTGCGCATCTTCGAGCAGTCGCTCGACTAGTGCTTCCTGCCGACGCGGCGAAGTCATGAGCGGATCTCCCACCGGTCAGTGGTATATGGCCGCAAGGGACTCTTTGCCAAACCCCCCAAGGCCGGGTACCACGCGACTTGATACAAGATGGGATCAACATTCCACGCAAATCGGCCATGCGTAATTCGCATTGCCGCTAACAGGTATTCCGACGTTGGGGGTAGCATCGCGATAGGCACGGTCATGGACCGAAATCCGGCCCCCTTAAGGACGGTCGTTAAGCGCGTTGCCTCTTCCGGTGAGTCTACTCCGAGGCACCATTCCGGAACATAGAAGGGACCGTTACCCGGGGGAACTTGTCGTGGCCAATGGGTCAGACGAATGGCTTCATACCACGGCCGAGGACGTTCCCGCCGTGCGTCTTTTGGAAAGAGGGTTATCAGGGATTGTGTGCCCTCTTCCCACGACAACTTTGGATGAATCCAGTGCACATCTGGGAAATGCGCTTCCGGTGCGAGGTTTTGTCGCTTGATCCCAGATTTTAGAAGGTCAGCGAGGGTTTGCACAGCACAATCGGAAAAAGGGACTGCGACGAGGGTTCTTACGGCGCGGCAGACACTGAGGGGAGAATGATAAGATAGCGGATACCATCAATGTACGTTAGGAATCGGTCGTTCTGGCGCCACTTTACGCTGGAGTGGTTTTGGCATCCATGCGCCAGATTGACTGCACCGTCCGCCTAGGAGGGAGGTAGGAACGGTTGTTTCCCCGGCCCACAAATGAAGACTTCTCTGGTCTAACCCGTATCGCCGTACCAAGAGACAGAGAGCTGCAGCAGATTCTTCTCCCTGAGTCGCTTGCAAAAGCACGTCGCGGCGGGAGCGAATCATCGCGTTCTTCGCACCCGTTGTTAGTGTTCTCGACCCTGTTTCCACTTCCATCGCAATTTCAAAGAGTCCAAGAACATCCGCCGTCAGAGCACCTGTTTTCTCAAACGGGCCCTGCTCAGATGTTGTATTTTCTTCCCCTCCCTCTCTTCCAAAGAGGGTTTGGACCGCCTCCCCGCGAGGGCTTACTGCTGGCACGGTAATTTCCGTCCCAATCACAGTGCGAGGCCCAATCCCTGGGCTGCTCGTGCGCGCGCGGCCTACCACTTGGGCAGGGGCGCGTTCGGCACGACCCGCTGCTTCCAGCAACAAGGTCATCGGCACCCCGCGCCAGCTTGTGATACAAGGACGGACGGACTGTAACTCCTGAACAGAGGCCCCTTCCCACGCGAAGGAAAGACGGTATCCCCCCGGGGCCGGTGTACTCACAACCCAGCCTGGGACCCCTGCCCTTAGCGAGGCGTCAGAAAAGAGGCTCAGCGTTTCAATATCGAGCATTTGTCCCGTAGCGCCTGCGGGAGCTTGATGAGGCTGCATGCGCCAAACCTCGACATTAGCGCGGAAATCTGCTGCACGATCTGCATGGACAATGGTCGGGGAGGCCGATGTTGAAATACAAGTAGGCGACTCGGTGATGGCGACTCCGCCTACGCCCTCATTGACCCCAAACGGTATAGTCCAGACTAATCGGACTGATTCTCCCGGCTTGGCACTGGTTGCAGTCAGCGGAGACCCATCCAAACGTTCCCAGCGTCGCTGCCACCCTCCTCCGAGATCGACCATGGGACGCCCTGTCGCTTCGATAGCTCCCACATTAGTCGCGCGACGCACTTCTCGCCGGTCGAGTGCTTTCCCAAATATTGGAGCCGCAGCCGCAGTTGTCGCGGCCGCGAGACACCCCTGCAGCGAGAGACTGAGTGCGAATACGACGGAAAGAACCACACCCCTCCGTGTCAAGGGGAGAGGAATAAATACCCGCATAGGATAACAAAAAGAAGAAGAGACAGACGATGCCAGAAAACTTATCAGTCTAGGCAACAAGATACTGACTAACCTCGCTCCTGTTGCCTTTTTAGGGGCTCGGGACTGACGGGGCCTGAGCGACGGGCGGTCCCAATTCGGCATGAACTACCCCAAGACTGTCTGCTTTCAGTCGTAAGTTCCATCCGCTTGGAGATAGCGGTAGTCTCGCAGACTTTGGACCAACCCACACTGCATCATCTCCGTACCACAAGCTGTCGCTTCTCTGGACGAGATTCGTTTGTTGAAGAGCATCACACACGGTCCATCCTTGCTTTGAGACGTCGATCGCCTTGATTCGAGAAGGCACGGTACTATCTCGCCAAATACGTAAGACGGCCCCACCTGGTTGAGGCGAGTAATAGGATTGGAGCATCAAGCCTTGTCCAACCCATCGCTTAACCCCAACATTCAAGTTCGCCGAGGCTGGATTTTTTAAAATCTCAGGAAGCGATGCGAATTCTATCGTTTTAGCCCGAGGGCACGTCAATGCTTCTAGATTTGCTTCTGGGCCTCGGGCCATTTTGACCACCATGACAACCAAGATAATAATCCCGACAATGCCACTCAAAATAATGAGCGTAACGAAAGAGGACAAGCGATTCATCCACGCCGACCCTGTCGCCCCGCGGATAATCATACTTCCGTCACTTGGCGGTGGTGCCCATCCTGGTGGGACTTGGGCAGAATCAAGGACGCCAATGGCCTCCCGCAGCGACCGGACAGTCTCCAGCGTCAGATCTGGCGATTCTTCTTTCACGACCGGTTGTTTCGCCGGTGGCCGGTTTGTCTCTCCCTTAAACGGGGGAGTGATTTTCGGTCCTGTCATTGTGTCGTCTCACTAGGGAGCTTCTTCTTCCACGGCAGCCATGATTTTTTCTCTTTCTTCTCGCGATTCGGCCACAGTGTGTTGAGTGCGTCCTCCTTGACCCGACGCAACCGACGCCAATGAAACAACCAGACCCACGATGGGAAAAACATCAAAGCCCATGCCGTCAGAATAGCGATACGGCCGATAAGCGTTCGATCTGGAAGCCGCAAGGCGATGAGAAAATTGATGCCGAGCATGAACCCAACGCAGGCGAGCATAAAACACCAAAGACCGAGAATTCCTGGCTGGCGTAATGACCCAAGTCGGGGTGCGTTTTCAGGCTTCACGGGCCAGCCCCAAAGCGCGATCGTCAATCGCTCAATCACGCAGACCGCAATAGCACTGAAAATAATCACTACACCTTCGAATGAATGAATTTCGGCTTCGATAACATTCGTAAATGGACCACCCGTTCGCATCCAGAGAGCCGCGAGCGCGCCCCCGAGGAGTGGCGCCGCCAACGCGAATCGGTGAACCCATGCGGCAGAAGGTGAGCTTTGTTGCTTCTTGGCAAGGCCCCACGCCTCGATGAGACGCCGGTAGGCATCATGCCACCAGAGAGCAATAGGGTTGGACGAGATAGGAGCTGCCACGGCACGAGGAAAAAGACGACCGACGCCAGTGTCGGCATACAGTATACGCGAGTCGGTCGAGGCTGTGCCCGTTCCTGACGCTCTTTTCTTTTTAATCAACGGAGGAGGAGAACTCTGTCGCTGATATTCTCGTGGGATCGTTGGACCGTGAGGGAGAGAGGCAGTCCGGGCTCCTAGCGAATAATCCGGTGCGAGCCAGCTTGCCGATGTGTACGCTTTTCCGAGACAACAATCCCGCGGCGGCGTAAGGCGGGGGCTAGCATTTGAATGACCCGCTCTGTGATATCAAGCGGCGTTTCTCCTGCTGCAATTGGAAGCACGGTGCACCCAGCCATTTCCTGTGCCAAGGCAATATACGCTTCTTGGCGATCGACAGATGAGGCCCCTTGCTCATAAGCGTCAGCCGCTTCGAGTGTCCCTTCTCTCGTCTTTAAACGACGTGTTAGTTCTTGGGGATCAACTGACAAAACAAGCGTTTCATCTGGCCAGCGAGCAACGACGAGTTTCGTTACGGCCAGAATATCCTCATGCGACACCCCTTGGGCCCCTTGGTACAGGAGGCTACTCAGGATAAAACGATCCACGATCACGATGGCGCCTCGTGCGAGGGCAGGCTCAACCTGCTGCTGCATCAGCGCACGCCGTGCTGCGGAGAACATCAAGAGACTCCACGGTCCATCGGACGGCATCTGCATCACTGGATTCTTGACAATATTCCGGATCGCTTCTCCTTCCGGCGTCCCCCCCGGCTCGCGGAGTGCCACGACTTCACGCCCTGTGCGGACTCGGAGTTCGGCGACTAGTTCTGCGGTGAGCGTTGTTTTGCCCGCACCATCTGTCCCTTCGAGGACGAGGAAATACCCATTGAGAGGAGTCATGCGCGCCGTGGTGAAAGATCAGGTGATGTAGCCTGTGCCGGCGGAGCTGCAGCTGGGGAGTTCACAACCAAGGAGGGTGATGGTTCTTCTGTGTTTGGCGTTCCCGCGTTGGCCTCTACAACGGGAGCGTCAAGTCCTTGACGCAGAGCGAGTCGGAACACAGATTTCTCTAGCGCATCCGCATCAGCGACGGCGTCGATAATCATCGTGAGCCGAGCCGCCGCTTGTGCCTGCTTCGCCCCTGTCAGAGCGCCAGCAGCCAAGAGTCGCCCGATCTGCCAGTCGAACAACGTTCCGGCATGATCCGCCAATTGCGCATAACGATCATCCCCTCGAACTGCGACGGTGTCTTCGACCGAGGGGTTCCACTCTTGAGAGCGTAGTCGTGGATTGACCGTGAGTAACTTCAGTGCCGCGGGAAAGAGCGACGCCCGCTCTGTTGCATCCTGAGGCCAGAGCAACACGGGAGGAGATGATCTATCCGCAGCTTGGGGAATTTGACGTGACTGCGTTAAACTTTCCGGGCTGACCGGACGCACCACCGGGGTGACGCCCTCTGCCCTCAGTCGAAGATATTGCTGGTCGGTTGTTGCGATGATAGTCCCTCGATTTCTCTGTTCTGGCGTGTCTCCCCTTGGGCTATTTGTGAAACCCAATGATTTCGCGCCGTCTGTGCCGACGACAGGACCTGGACGCCCCCAGAGACGTGCCGCCACAACGACATCTTTCTTCTTCGCCCAAAAAACCCAGCGTCTTGAGAATTCGGCCCCTGCATCAGTCAGCCCAGAGGCCTTGCGAACATCTGCCCCGATGCCTGCCTGATCCAGCGCCGCCCGCATCGTCTTCGCATCCGGAAGTAACCCAATTTCTTGGCTTGCTATCATATCTCTAACTGAGATGCCACCAATTTGTTGCTCTTCCTCTGGCAGGGATTGGGCCGTTGCTTGGGAAAGTGCCGCGAGTACGCCGAGTGCTTGGCTGACCTGCCGAGCTCGAATTTCTTCGCGTGTTTCCGGTCGGCGTTGTAGGTACTGGCTAATATCCATTCCAGAATGAGCGGCCACTGCCTTAACAGCGTCGATCCATTCGAGGCCATGAAACTCCATGTACCATTTAAACACATCGCCACTTTTTCCGCAGGAGTAACAGTAAAACATTTCCTGCGACACGCGGAACTTTGAGCTATTTGTCGACCCTGACTCGAACGGGCATACGGTTCGAAATTCTCCGCCGGCTTGGCGAATTTCGACTCCCTTCGCTTCAAGATCTTTTCTGACGATATCGGTCAGCGGAGCCTGTTCGCGGAGCTGGTCCTTTATTTCCTTAGTGAGCATAGGTAGAACATCTTCTGAAGAGTTACTTGCACTCTAATCGACTTCTCTTGACCAAGAGCCATCGCTGCGTGAGAAAGCGACCTGTTACCCGGCTCGGGAGTCCTCATCAGCCCTGTCTACATCGGACGTGGTGGCGAATCGTGACCGTAGTCGCTGAAGCCTACCGAGGGAAACTCCGCAATTCGGGCAGTGAGGTGTCCTCCCTTGCTGCCCTTGATGCGATTCCTCAACGCAAGGCATTGCCTGCCCGGATGCGTACATTCGACGACCGCATTGGCCGCAAAAGGCTGAAGAAGCCCGCCCACCACACTGCGGACAACTTCTTCCAGAAGCTTCTACGACCGTAACCGGAGACTTTCTGGCCTGCTGCCGCCCTACGAACGCGACAGAGGCCGAGAGAGACCCGCCTGCGGTGACGGGATCAGCGACGCGGTAGCGCTGCGGACCTGCTGGAACGAGAGGGTGAACAATCTCAATTAGCAAATAGCAGTCCCCGTAGTCGGGGTCCCACGGCTCTGCCTCTGTCTCGCACGACCGCAACTCCCCGGCGACCAGCAGCGGGGGAGTGACAGAGCGTATTTCAACGAGGATAGTAGATGCGGAAGAATCGGCCACAGTAAAGATCGGGGAAGTTTGAAGAACGAGGCAGCCTACGGGGTGGCGTTTCGAAGACGACTCCCCCTGCTGGCTCCACCCCGTAAAGTGCATCATGCCTCCTTCCCGCGCCACCGCTGCACAATCCCGGCACTCCGAAATTCGGGGTCCCCGTCGGACGAAAACTGCCGCGGCTCCGCCGGCTTCTGGTATCGAAATTCCACGTCCGCCCAAGGCTCTCCTCGTAGATTCTCCTCTACGGATTCCTCCTGACCCTTCGCTCGGACCGTCTGGCCTTCGGCTCAGTCTTCCGCTCCCACCGAGCATCAACGCGTATTACCGCTCTATTGTACGTCCGGGAAAGAAGCAGGCACAGTCGATTGTCTCCCGAGAGGGACGAGCTTATCGCCGACAGGTTGCAGCTGTTCTTCAGCAACGGCTTCCTCACGGCTGGAGCCCTCTCGAAGGGCCCCTCCGCATTCGGATTGACTTATTCATGGCAACGCGTGGATCTGATCCAGATAACCGAGCTAAAGCCTGCCTTGATGCGCTTCAGTCAGCAGAGGGAGGTAAAAACACGATGGCCATTTTCCGTAATGATAAACAGATCTGCGAACTTCATCTTATACGGTGGTATGATCACGAGTCTCCACGAGCGGAGATTCGCATCTGGTCAGAGAACGATCCCCGGCGTCTTGATGCTTGGCAGTCGCCCGTAAAGATGCTTCCGTGGCTTACCAATTTTATCGCGCGATTGACAGAAGGAGGCGGTCTCATTCCTGAGATCCTGCAACGGCTCCGACGTCCGTTAGTGTACGCAGATTCATCAACGACCTCTCCTGAGGGCTGATCTCCGAAATAGAAGAAGCGCCAAGACCTCTTGAGACGGTCTTGGCGCTTCTTCCTTGATCTACATCTACACTAGCGATGGGCGGAGAGTCGCTTGGCTCGCACGCGGTCAATCGTCACTTTTGTTGCTGTGTTTGGCATTCGCTGTGCCAATCGCATTCCTTCGACCGTTGCCTCATCACGAGTCAGGCCACGACGTGCCACTAACCACGCAAAGACATCACCCTCAAGCCCGGTCTCGTTGCAGACAAAGGTATCCTTTGTTACAAAGAGCTTTGAGTTCGGCTTGGCGCCGAAGGGGGATTTTCCGGTCGCACGAGGAGCATCAACATCATTCAAGGCAATTCCCTCACTGACGACGAGCTTGCGCAAGTCAATCAACTGACGGATATCAGAGGCAATAGAGACTGGGATACGGCTAGACATATCAGTCCAGTTTCGCTCCGCTGAGGAAACCACAGTTTCTCCCCAGAGTTCTGCGCGCACTTGCTCTTCCCCACGTTCAACGGCCTCTCTCGATGTGCCAAATACGAGTCCGATCTCTGCTCCCGTGAAAACGGGGTAGCGCCCGCCCTTCTCACCAGCTGGCAACCCATGGAGCATACGGAATGCTTGTTCGTGCCGCCGATTTGACGTCAGTGTCAATCGGCCTACGATACCTCCCAAGCGTTCTTGGGCGCCAACATCATCGAGCGCGCTTGGTGCATCCACCGTGAGGTAGTCAACAATGCCTGGCGCGTCGTCATCTCCACCAGCTGGAGCATCGAGGCTGACACTTGTGATTGAGTGGTTTAAAATTTCACGGATGCGATCGATGCCAAGCGCACCGCGACGGCGCATCATGTCACGCGTAATATCGGTCTTTCCGGCCGCGGTCAGCTTTTCCAAAACCTTTGCCTCCAGATATTGTGAAATAGCCTCTGGCGCCGGCGCTGGAATGCCTGACTTAATCAACGCGACCCGCGCTTTCAAGATTCGATCACGGTCCAGCGCGGCTTCTTCCTTGAGACCATATCGCTCGACACCCAGTTGCTCGCCAACCAGCTTGTCGATCCAGAACTTCGTGTAGGTGAGAATGTTCGCTTTGGTATCCCGCCCGTTCTTGCCGGCCCGGACTTCGTCATACTTTCGAATTCCGATGAGAAATCCCCAGCGGGCGATTCCGAGCATATCTTCCCGCAAACCATCTGGACGATTCATAATCTCTCGACCGGCCTTGCGCTGAAGACACTGCACAATCCAAAGCACGTTATGTCTGATTAATCGATCTTCAGCAAGAGACACCATCTCTGGATCGTCGCTCTTCGCCATACGAACCCACGATTCTAAATCCTTCGCAGGCAGCGGGGGGTATTTCTTTGAGATCCGAACCCACTCCTCAAAGGAGTCCCGTTCAAACTCATCGCCGCCACTCCCTGCTCGAGTATTTTTCCGAGAGAAAGCGGCTAAGTCGAGGGCTTCTGCCTCCGCAATCAGTGCGGTCTCGACAACGCCCTCCGCGAGCTCTTCAGACGCGGTTTCCGGATCTTCCAGCATTCCTCCCAATCGACCATTTCCAGCGACATCCATCGACTCTCCCGTGTCACCGTCTCCGTCAAGGAATCGCTCAGCCCGCTTCCGCATGCCAGACAGCGGCTGAGACGCCGCGGCCTCCTCTTCGTCAATGCGACGCAAGATATCGTCAGCTGCCGACTCAAGATCCGCCTCAGACTTGGCTGGGCGCTTGGTGGTTGTTTTTGTACCTTTGCGTGGGGGCATACAGAGATCGGAAGAATAGTTATCCGTACTCTAATCGCATCGCCCACCCGAGCCAAAAAAAACATTTTACATTATGGAGTGCTACGCCATCACTCCCAGCACCCATGCGAGCGCTGGGGCAAGATGACCCCAGTCCCCAGAGGGGCCCGCGGTACTGACTCGTTCCGCGGAGTTTGAATTTTCGTGCACCTCTTGACTCATTCCGCTCTGCACCGCGTTCCACTGCCCTGTGTCTGTAATTCGGATTTCAAGCTGTCTTTTATCTGAGACCAAAAGGACCACGAGGCTGTGTGCAAGCGGATCAATCGTAATATCGCACTGCGGGCCAGTGACCACACCATGGCGACCAATGATGGCATCAATTTGCCCAATCACGTCGATGAGTCGCACCCACGCAAGTACACTTGGCGCTTGCTTCAGCGGTTCATCGAGTGTACCGGAAATCAAGGATCTGCAATCTGCGAGCACGTCAATGGCCCAGGGGCGTGCCGCGAGAACAGAATGAATTTCAGCTTTCTCTGAGTGCTCTTCCTCCAACAGGGATATCTCCGACGCTGCCGGGGTAAGGATCTGCTCGCGATTACTCCTCGACAGATTCATCGTGCTATGACTCTCTTCTAGCGCCACTGGAGCGGCTCATCCCCATCGGAATCGTCGTCGGTCTCATCCGGTCGCGCCCCGATCCAGTCTACCGCCAAGCGACGCATGGACGGGTCTGTCGTCAAGCGCTTTAACGCTGCAGCCTTAATTTGACGAGCGCGTTCGCGGGTCACGCCAAGACGTTGCGCCACAATGTCAAGCTCAATTACCTCTTGGCCGTCTAGACCGAAGTGCCAGCGAAGGACTTGGGCTTCTCTATCAGGAATCTGCGCGAGTGCGATGGTCATGGCTTGCTGCAATTCAATGTCGCGTAGTAAGCCGTCCGAGCGACTATCGGCCTCTGCCGATGTCTCGCCGAAGTAGCTGCCACGTGTGCCGGCCCCACCATCTGCATCTTTGAGCGGTGCATCTAACTCGACCGACGGCTGCATCATGCGCAAGACTTCGTCCACTTCATCTAAAGAATAGGTAGTCTCTTGGGCAACTTCAAACGCAGTCGGAGCCCGGCCCATCAATCCTTGAAGCTTCGTGAAAGTCCGCACCACTTTGTTGACGATAGCAGCACGATAGGGAGGCACTCGAACAACGAATCCGTGCTCGGCTACATATTTCATGACGCGCTGCTTAATCCAATACGCCGCATAATTTGCAAACGGCACACCATGCGCGGCGTCAAACTTGCGACTCGCAATGATCAATCCCTCATTCCCCGCCGAGACCAACTCTAGCAGATCAAACTTCCCCCGTGTGAAATCTTTGCAGATGGAGACGACTAGCCGTAAATTCGTTTTGACGAGGAGTTCTTGAGCCACTTCCTCGCCCGCCTTCGAGCGCGCAGAGAGATGGTGCTCTTCAACTCTCGTAATGCGGCGCCACCGACCGATCTCTTCGAGATACATTGCGACGGGATCGTTCAGCGCCGCGATTCCGTAGCTCGAGTCGCGGGAGGTTCGCAAATCCGACTCCTGCAGCCCATTCGCCGGAATAGGCACAGCGGACGCTTTAGTAGACGTGCGCTTGGAAGGAGCCATGAGATGAGAGAAGAATTAGCTCGAGTCAGCCGGACTGGCATCGAGCACAGGTGGGAGTGTCAGGACAAGATAGGAGGGGCACCTCGGGGATGCACAGGTCTGGCCCCAATGATGGAACACAGCCGGGCGCCGGAGCAGGCTTCTATTAGTGTCCTTTCGGCTAGTCAATCTTTTGGGATGCTTGACAGAGCGGTAAAAAAATCGACCTTTTTGCCTATTCACCTCACCACTCCCTGAATGGTCTCTGATATTTAAAGGTCAAAATGCCTAGCAACAGAGTATTTAGAATTGTCACTTTTTCGCCTCGATCCAAGTCTCAATTCCACATATTCAGCCCCTCGGACTAGACTCGTCGGTCAATCCACGTACCGGGGAGTGATTTTTCTTCAGCCTCTGCGGTTGCAAATTGCCATTGGATAATCTGAGCTCGAGCCACCCGCGAGGCCACAATGTCATTCCCAACCGCGGCGATGCGCCAAGAAAGCGGCGCGACGAGGTTGCGACGGCTTCCCGCCTCCGGGATACCAACTGGCAGTTTGGGGTCCCAACATCCCCCCGCGAGAAGCGGCCTTGCGACAACAGCTAAAGCTAGCACTAGGACTGCACGATCGCGAAGACCTAGACAATCCGTCATGCGCTCTACCAAGTGCTTATTCGCGACACGAATCAAGGAGCTCAAGGCTTCACCCCAGCGCTCAAGCGGTAGTTGGACCAATAACGACGCCATTCGCGCTGCCGCTTCTTTTTCCTGGATGGCGTCCTGAAACCACGAATCGAGGACACCATCCTTTGAGTGCACGACCGAAGAAGTAAAAACTCCGGGAGTGTCATCCGTAGGATTCCAGCCGTGTATATTCGGATTTTGCGGCTGATGCTTGCCTTTAATCGCGAAGTTTTTGACTCCAGCACGCATGGGGCTCGAAAGAAGAGCGCCGCAACCACCAACAGGCATGGCCATGTCAGAAGACAGAAAAGACAAAGGGGAGATACGCATCATGGCGCACCTCCCCTAATCTTGGCAACTCCATCACAGCCTTGGCAGGCATCTTCGACCAGAGATGCTCCGCCAAACTTTTACCCTCGAAGAATTTTTACCTGTGTCACAGGGCCGGAGATCTCCTTAATCGGCTTCGGTTGGACAGCCCGTGCCCCGGAGGGAATAGGCTTGAGACCAAGGACCACCGTCCCCGTCGCACAGGCGACCGATAACTGCCGATCCGGCCCGAGAACACCGCCCCACGCCACTTCCCCGACTTTTGCTGATGGCAGCAGCATTCGAACGCCTCCTGTTCCACGTCCTTTAGCAGGGAATTCGGCCACCGGGGTCTGTCTCACCAGGCCGAGAGTAGTCAAAAGAACTACCGGGTCTTTCTTACCAATAATGGTCGCACTCACCACCGCATCCCCCGAGTCAAGGCGAACACCGGCGACACCCCGCGCCGCACGACCTTGCGCGGGAATGTTACTGAGGCTGGTGCGCAGTGCTTGACCTTGAGTCGTCGCCAAGAGAACATCATCTGTTGCCTCGGTGATGAGCACATCAATAATCTGATCGTCTCCGTCAAGCGGAACGAAAACCGAGGCAATCCCTGGGCGCAACGAACCAACTTCTCCGGCTGCCAAGCGTTTGACCTTACCTGAGCGCATGACATACAAGAGTGACTGTGTTTCTGACAACGGCGACATAATCCGTATCACTTTTTCGCTGCCTTCAAGCGCTCTCGCAACGAGGGCACTTGACACAGGGCGTCCCGTGCTATGAGGCGAGACAATGCTGCCCGTGAGAGGAATACACTTTCCCTGTGAGCTGAGGGCCCAGACCGACGTCGCCCCCATCGTTTCAGCGCTTGAAAGAGCCGCTTTGCCTCCGTAGGTACCGACCACGAGCTGCCCGCTAGCCAGTAGTGTCACTTGCTCACTCGCGTGCGTTAGCGATGCGGTAGTCGTGGTTTCAGCCGCAGAGGTGCTCTTCCCATTCCCTTTTCCTGACCCAAAAGGCATAGCGGGTGTGTCATCCCCATCCGCGTCATCTGCTTCGGTTAGTTTCACAATTGTCGTCCGACGTGGGACACCAAACGAGGCTGCGGCTTCTTGAAGTGCGAGTTTTACTGTTTCCCGCTGCAGCGGTGGGCTTGCGAGTAACTTCTTGTAGCCAAGAATCGCGGTTGCCAAAATTTTCGCTTCATCTTTGAGTTCCTGCACATCAAGATTTGTGAGCTGGGCCAGACGCATCGATAGAATGGCATCTGCCTGAAGCTCGCTCAGTGTAAACTGCTTCTGGAGACCTTCTTTCGCGGCAGCGCGCGACGGGGCTTTTCGAATCAGCTTCACGACGGCATCAATTGCATCGATGGCAATGAGCAATCCAGCGACGATGTGAGCTCTCGCCTCGGCCTTGTCGAGATCAAACTGCGTACGCCTGACAACAACCAGCACTCGATGTGTGAGATAGTGCTGCAACGCCGCCCGAATTCCCAGTGTCTGCGGCTCCTTACCAACTAATGTAATTAATTGGGCTGAGTAGTTGAGCTCGAGGTCTGTCGTCTTATACAGCGTTCGAAGGACACGCGCAGGATCGGCACCTTTCTTTAGTTCAATAACGAGGCGCGTCCCTTCCCGAGAGCTCTCGTTTCGAGTAATCGCGATGACATCGGCGAGGCGCTGCCCGCCCAGAGAAGCCAACGCTCGTCCCTCTCGATAAATAGCTGCAACTTTGTCGAGTAAGTTTGCCGGACTCACGTTGTATGGCACCTCGGTTACCACGAGGGCTTGTCGACCTTGTGCTCCCGCTTCCATTTGTGCCTTTCCTCGCAGAGTTAGGCGTCCTCGACCCGTGCGCAGCCACTCTTTGATTTCTGGTGTGTGAATCAGCAGGCCACCAGACGGAAAGTCCGGCCCCTTGATTTTGCTAAGTACCGCAGAGTCTTCGGACGCTGGATCATCACACAAGACGCTGATTGCCGCAACTAATTCGCGCAAGTTGTGCGGTGGAATCTTTGTTGCCATACCAACGGCAATCCCCTCACTTCCGTTTAAAAGCAAGTTCGGCAACCCCGCCGGGAGCACGCTTGGTTCATCGCGCGCCGCATCAAATGTGGGAACCCAATCAACGGTATTCTTGTCGAGGTCAGCTAGTAGCAGCATCGCCGCTGGCGTCATTCTGGCCTCAGTATACCTGTAAGCTGCAGCTGCGTCCCCGTCGGCGCTACCCCAGTTTCCCTGTCCATCCACAAGGGGTGAGTTCATGATATGTGGCTGCGCAAGACGCACCATCGCGTCATACACAGAAGAGTCACCGTGTGGGTGATACTTCGCTAAAGCGGAACCAACCACCGCGGCGGACTTCTTGTAGGGACGCACGGGGGTCAGACCCTCGTCCGACAGGGTTACTAAAATACGGCGCTGCACCGGCTTCAATCCGTCCCGGACATCTGGGAGGGCTCGCGATACGATGACACTCATGGAGTACTCCAAGAAACTGGAGTCCATCTCTGTTGTAATAGCCAGCTGTTGAACCCCGGACTGGGGTCCGGGGGATTGGGTCGGCTTGACAGGGGCGGTCGCGCGGGTACGACGGGGGGTAGCAGCCACGAGGAGTTCAGGCAAAAGGGAAGGCATCACGGATCTCCTCGCAGGAGACCCTCTTGATAGATCGTTCGACACCAATATACGAGGTTCTTCCTCGTCTGTGTCGAGTTCTGGGCTTTTGTGGCGGTCTTGAGGACTCTCAAACTCGTCTGGGCAGGGCAGTGGCCCTCACCGAAGTTTTTTCGGTGTTAAGGTGTAGATCCCGCAGGTATCGCTAAAATTTCCTTTTCTTCGACAAAAATAAACATCCTATCCTCTTTTACTGCCTACTTGATTGAGCCGGCCCAAGAAACACCTTTTTCCCGGGTGCCCTAGTCTAGTCCGCCCTCCCGGCCCACACGATTGAGAGACTTCGCTGCTGATTTAGTGCAATTCCTTCTTTCGTAGCACCTCGATTCGTGGCGCAGCCAACGGTGTCCTCGTTGGCCTTGTGTGGTTCTTTCCTTGAGATGCTTCCGAGAATTGATATACGGAGTTGTTTTAGGAAAACTCCTAAAAACCCCGCAGTTTTTGCGTACTTTGTGCGGAAAAATGGTTTTGGTGAGGCCAGTGCCGCCAGTTAGGCAAGAACAATACGATCCAACCGTTATGGTGAGTCATGCCTACATCAGATTCAACACCTCTTCTGAATAATGATCCGGAGTCAGCACGGCTTCTTGGTCAACCTCTTGTCGCGAGGTCACTGCAAGAGGCTCTTGCCCTCTCTTTGGTGCCCCTCCTGAAGCCCAGAAGCTCCGACGAAAGTAAGAATCTATTATCGCTTGGCATTGAGCCCCCAGATTTTTACCAACGGATGGCATACGGACTCACGAATCCCCCAATTGAGCTTATTCGAGCTTTGACAGAGGTATCCATTGAGAACGAAGGGTGGATTGGGTTCAGCGACGATGGAAAAACTGAAGGTTTTCGCTACACCCCCTTGTCTGCGGTCTCAGGCCCCGCGTCAAGGGAGGACACGGTCACCTTGATGCGAGAGTTGATCGATGGACTTCGCGATAACTCTCCAACTGCCGAGAAAATGATGATACTCCTCGGCGTTAATATTCTAAATCGCTACAACCCAGAAGATTGGGCGCCTCGTCTTCACCCCAAACCCTCGTTTCATTTAACAGAAGTGCCCGTGCCGAGTATATTGCCACGTGGGGGACGCGATCTTCCCCCCGAAGAACTCGCCCGATGGGAGTGGGCTCGGACGATCGGTATCCCGTGGCAGGACGAGCTCGAACCTTGGATGGGGTGGTCAGGAGAGGATGGACCTGACTGTCGTGCACTTCACCGCAAATGGATATACACCTCGCAGCGGGACAAGGCCGTCGTGCCCCCCGAGGGAGAGCCACCATTTGAACCATATGAAGCAGATTCTGAGCTCGATCTAGTTATTACGTGGTTCATCCTGGCTGACCCGCAAGCTGTTCAAAAGACCACGCAGCACGATTGCGATCGCCGCCTGACCCACTTGCTTTGTCATGTTCTTGCGGAAAAAGCTCTTCGACCCAACGCGTCTGATCTCGGCCAGTTGAGCGGAGTTGGAATTGCTGAAAAAACTGATCTAATTCTCCAAATGTGCGCTGCAGGGCGTCAGTCTGGATGGACAGATAGTGCCGGCACACCGTTTGGCACGGGTGTGATCCGACTCGTTCGAGACTTCACAGCCCAACTTCCACTCCCCTCCGAGGCTTCCATCCCTAAAGAAGCTGATGAGATTCAGCGGGAAGCCCAATATTCACGAGACGTCATCCAGAGTGGTGGCGAGGCGGCACGACTCAATCGCAGCAGTAGATACAGCCCAGCAGAATTAAACGCGTTGCTGGTCCTTGGCAGCGGTACAGCGCTTCTTGCAGAGGCCGGCGATCTTGCTGCAATTGAAACACTGTGTATCTTGATTCGCCACCAAACACTGCTGACAGAACGTTTTTTATGTCAAGCTCTACACTCGATTGCTAGGTTGTCCAACGATGACCAGCAGCACGTACTCAATACGCTTGCTCCCGATCTACTCCCCGCCACAAAATTTCTTCTGAGAAAATTGGCGACTGGCGGCATTTCGACATCTCCGGCAACGGCTGAGCTTCTTTATGCCTCTGCCTATTTCCCATCACTCGACCATCTGACTCTTGCGGTCTTCGCTCAGTGGATATGCCGCGCCCACGAGAAACCCCTTGATGACATGACCAACCAGAAGCTCGTCGCGCACCTCTCCCCGGTCATGGGGCGCGTCGGATCAGATTACATGCGGCTGTATGCGAGCCAGCTAATTGATGGATACATTGCTGATATGGAGGCGGCAGATGATGTTCGACAAACTACGACAACGGGAGTTTCGCCTAGTCATACAGGCACTCCCCTGTCAGTCGCAACGCCAGATCCTCTTGCCGTTCCTGTGTCTTCATTGTTCCAATCACCGCCGCAGGAATCCCGTGATGACTTAGTGCTCTCGCCACCAAGCGTCGCGCGCCGACAATCATCCCTCCCGTTTGAGACGATCGCACCGGCCCTCGCCAATGCGAGTCCTGAAATGCGTGACGCATGGCGCAATCCACTTCGGCCACTCATGCGTCGCGAACTACTGCGTGGGGGAGTTCAACCTGAGTTGTTGAAATTATTTGCGGCTCTCGCCACGCCAAGCGATGTCGAGCAAAGATCTTCCCCTCAGGCAAACGCAGGAAGCTCGTCTCCCGAAATTAGCTCAGTGAAGACACCGATTTCAATCAAGAGATAGCACCGGCCGTACTTGAGTAGAAGTCGGTCGAGATATACTGAACAATTAATTCAAAAATCCCCATCCAGAAAGCGACCACAAAGCTATTATTGTCCGATAGCCCCGTGGAAAAGCTCAGCATAAAAGAATTTCACGTTCGGGGGATAGAGAGTCCGGCGTAATATACTCTTGCCTCTACCTTCGCTTCTCCCTACGGGTTGCCGCACACCATGCAACCCGTATTTTTCTCAAAAACTAGGGAAGACTCCATCGAGTCCTCATCTCATTCCAGACTGCCGTTCGTTCCAGAGAACTCAGTGTGCGGTTCCAGATCATGACTTCGACCAGTTGACCTGTAAAGGCGGAATCTATTCCTTCAGGATCGCGACCAATCCATAAATCCTGCGTGGTAGATGAGTTCGGTGAGGGGCCCGCAAAGTTTGTGACCATCGTTCGGTTTACATCATTAAAGCTTACTTGCAAACTGTTGTTATTTCCCGGAGTCCATTGCATGGCTATCATACCCGGCGTTGCTGGTACCGCTCCCCCGGCATAATACTGATCGATATAGTTTCCTGTACCACCGCATGTTCGCGCCACCCCCCTAGAGACACGAGCAGTTGTACTCGTTCCGCTCGCAAATTCTAGAGCAAATCCACTATGACTTGGCCAGAGTGCCGCTGTACCGTACCCACAGGATGCTGCCCCGTGGGCCATAAAGCGGAATCCACTCTGGTATCGAATAACCGACACAACAGTGAAGGCATTGAGTGGCACTGCCGGGGCTCGAATTCCCTGCTGGCTACTTCCCGTAAAAGTTAGCGCTACGGCACCGTTCTCTGCCCATGCCGAGCGTCGAGGCCGCTGGCTCGCGATAGAAGAGACTTGACCATGGAACCCGTTGCCGGACAGATCTTGGATTTCAGTCAAGGTGTCACCACGAAAGCTTGTCCCGACATCCGTTCGATACCAGATTAGAGGACTTGTCGATTGAGTCAGTATCCCGATCTGGCGTGTTACCTCAGCCGTCGTTTGTCTACCTAAATTATCCGTGACAGTGAGAACGGCCCTGATAGGACCGCTCCCCGTCGCGACGAAAGAGGAGTTTTGGCTATTAACATTACCAGAGGTGCCTGCCCCAGTAAAGGCCCAACTCCAGCTTGAGACACCGACATTCCCGGGATCACTCACACTTCCCCCGACAGTCAATACTTGGCCGCTTACACTTGCTGTGATGCTTGGAATTAAGGCGGATCTTGCGATATTTCGCCGAGTGCTGAGTTCATTCTCAACTGCCGTAACTTCAGCACTCGTCAATACTCTGTTGTAAATCACAACATCGCTAATCGCACCGATCATCCTGAGTTGTGCCGCATTGTTGCGATGTCCCAAGAAAAAGTCTTGAGTTGTCTGAGTAGTGGGATAAGTCGCATTTCCCGCATTGGTGCTCAAGACCGACGAGACTCCATTCAGACGCAAACTATCATTGGCGGTTGTGCCCGTAAATCTGACAGACGCGATCCGGACCACATTGTCTGTCCCCCATCCCGCCGCCAAATTTTTCCCAGGCATTGTGATGCCACCACGGGCATATCCTATAGTATTGCTGTTTGACCCATAAAGATATGATCCGCTTCCAAAATTAATGTCAGCGCTATGCTCCCAGATTACGGCTTGGGCCGCCGTATTTCTAAATGTAACGAATACCGTTTGTGCTCCAAGAGTCACACCCGGAATACGTAGTCCGTTGCTTCCGCTAAACACCAACGCAGGCTGACCACCCATCGCAGTAGCTGAGTAAGTTGGTGCGGTCATGCCAGGTGCTACAGTAGCCCCTAATCCCTGACCATTCCAAGCGGTGACGGTACTCCCGCTCAAAGACACGAGCGTATCGGCCCGCAACCACGACACAAGCCCCTCGGTAATACCCGCTGGTCCAGCCGAGAGAACATTCACCGACTGAATTTGGGTTGATTGTAACCCGGAATTTCCCGTCACTGTCAAGCTCACACTGTACGTTCCTGCGGCAGTGTAGGTTCGGCTTGTCGTAACGCCGCTTCCTAGACTCATATCGCCGAAGTCCCACGCATAGGATGCCATAGTGGAACCGATTCCTCCTCCGGTGCTCGAAGCGGAAGCATCAAACATTAGTGTTCGAGCGGACGCGCCCATGAGGCTTGTAAAGCTTGCAGCTGGCGGGACGGTTCCCCATCGCTCTCCAAGCATCTGGTAAACAGCATTCCGCTCGGCGGTCGTGAGTACAACATCGTACATAATAACTTCTAGCATATCTTGGTCTGAGTAGGCACTCATTACTCCGGAGACAGCATTGAAGTATCCTCCCATGAAAAGTCTTGCTGTGAGGTTACTAGAGACAGGATTAAAGTTCGCTCGATTGGATGATGATACAGCGTTGTTATTCAGATAGGCGAGAACTGAGGTTCCAGACCCCGTTGTTGTCATTGCCCTGATTTGAACTGTTCCAACAACGGGTGCCCACGCGATGTCGTTTTCGTACACCGTCGCCACATTGTTTCGAGTGTAGCTGTGAGAGAACGGTGACCCTTGCATCATTGTCATACCGGCGCCTCCGCTACCCCCGCCGTATGAGCCGTGGCTTAATATGAAACTATTCGCAGTATTCCGTGGTCGAGAAACAGCAAACCACGTATTGGTTCCACTGAGGGTAAGCGTTGCTGGCGTGGCGAGTGCTTCTAGGCTTGTTGCCGTAAATCGAAGCCCTTTCCGACCGTTGACCGTAATCTGACTGGGGCCAGTGCTGCCAACGGCCGGCGTCATATCTCGTCCGCCACCACTCAGGTCACGGAGGCGAGTTACGTTGCCCGCCGCCGATGTGTCCGCTCCATAGTCTCCTCGCGCCCAAAAGACGAGGTTTGCTGTGCGAATACCCGTGCCAATGGTCACTAATTGCGTACTTGCGCCTGAGCGACCGCCCCCATCTGTCACGCGTAGTGTTACGCTATAAGTGCCGTCCGCCGCATACGTCTTTACCGATGGAGTGACACCGGTTGCGGTGGTGCCATCGCCAAACTCCCACGCATACGATGTGATCAGTCCGCCAAGTGCTCCAGCGGTTGATGCGGCTCCTGATATTACCAGTGTGCGGTTCGCCCCTGGCGTCGCGGCAAAGATTGCCGTTGGATTGCTTGCCGCCAATCCGATGCGAGCCCCAAGCGCGGCCTCTACTGCAATCACTTCGGCGTCAGTGAGGACTCTGTTGTAAATCACGACGTCTCCTATTGCGCCAGGGATTCCAGGGCCGCCACTTCGATGACCAATGAAGAAATCCCGTGTTACTTGAGACGTCGGATACGTCGCGCTCTGGCCGCAGCATACCCCCGTGACATCTCCACTGCCATTGAGACGTAGTTGATCATTCGAAGATGTTCCCGTGAATCGCACCGTCGCCACGCGAGGGACACCGTCTGCTGACCAAGTTGATGATCCAGTATTCTTCGTCCCCCAAACCCCTCCACGCCGCATAGCCAAGGTCGCGTTCGTTGATCCAAAGAGATACGAACCATCGGTATTATTGACATTGGTGCTATGTTCCCAGAGTAGGCCCGTACTTGTAGCTCTAAAGGTAAGGAAGACAGTGTGCGCACCAAGCGTTACGTTCGGGATTCGTAGACCATTTCCAACGTAGACCAGCGCGGGTCTTCCATTGAGACCTGTCGCAGAATAGGTAGGTGCTGCAACGCCCGGAGAGGTTGTGGCCCCTAGTCCTTGACCATTCCATGCTGTGACTGTATTGCCCGACAGAGAGACAAGGGTGTCTGCCCTCAGCCACGAGACCAACCCATTGACAACTCCACCAGGTCCAGATGTAATCACGCCGATAGCGCGTGATGTACTGCCTTGGCCTCCAAAGTTATTCGTGACAGTCAGCCCAACTGAATAGGTCGCACTGGCCGTATATGTCCGAGACGGTGTGATACCCGTCCCCGTTGTGAAGTCACCAAAGTCCCACGCATAGGATGAGATAGTCGCACCAGTGAGAGGACCGGCGGTTGAGGCCGAGCCATTGAAGTCAACCACGCCCGCCTGCGCTCCTGTGGCATCGGTAAAGCTGGCCGTGGGATTGCCTTGGCCCCAGCGTCCGCGCAGGAAATTCTCGACCGAATCGCGCTCGACCGTGCTCAACGCCCGCGTGTAGCCGACCATCTCTGCGACTTCCAAACCATTAGTGGCGCCTGCTTCCCCCGACACAGTAAAGCTTGTTGAAGGAGCCAAGGCAAAGCCTCCAGAAATACTTGCACCACCGGTCGTAGTCGCTGTAGCATTGGAGGTTCGCCCCGCGCCATTGTTACGAGCTGTGACTGTCAAGGCAGGCACCTCGCTTGTCATCAGAGCCCACGTATCAACGAGGCGCGGGCTGCTATTGAGAAGTCCGTGGTTAAGGAAGGTCCCGTTATTTGTTGAGCGAATCCAGTTTCCGATCGTATTACCTGAGTTTTCCGGACGATTCAGGTCCGCCCACCCGCTACCCCAGTTCAAATTATATCCAGTGACATTCGCTGCCGCGGCGGCGAGTCGATACAGAACGAACACTGTACGAATCTGGCTTGACGTCGTATAGCTTGTGCTAAGACACTGACTTGCTCCAAAGCGCAGAGTCTGTCGGCCAGCGATTGGGCTGTTCGTTCCGATAGTTCCACCTGTCGAAGAAGTGCTGACGCAATTTGAACCACCGGGAGTCAGCGACATCGCAAATGACCCTTGGTTGGTCCAGCGCGAGATGGTCGCTCCGTTCATTTCTACGCCCGCATCAGACCGCAGCCAGAGCTCTGGCGTGCCGGCTGGCAGGTTCCACGGCGCAGCGACTTGGACCGACCGGGTCGTTGTCCCCGTGCTGCCCGTCGAGCTGGTGACCGTCAGAGAGACCGTGTAGTTCCCCGCCGCCGTATAGACCTTGGTTGGCGTCACGCCCGTGCCGGTGGTTAGATCCCCGAAGTCCCACGCATAGGACGAGATCGTGCTGCCAGCAAAGGTTCCTGCTGTGCTGGCCGCCGCATTCAAGGCGACGGTCAATCCAGTCGGACTCGCCGTGAAGCTTGCCGTCGGCGGACCAATTTGAGCTCTTCCAGCCATTGCTTGTTCCACGACCAACATCTCGGCATCCGAAAGGGCGCGGTTATAGACGGCAACTTCGGAGATGGCGCCTGTCAGCGATGCTCCCAAGAACACATCTTGGGTGAGCACAGATGCTCCCGGATTCTGATTCCAGCCATTGGCCGTGGTGAGCGACTGAAGTGTGCCGTTGAGACGCAAGCTCGCTCCACCAAAAGACCCGGCGCCTGTGTATTTGACTGTCGAGACTCTCGGCACATTGGTCGCAGCCCAGTTCACTGAGAGGTTTTGTCCTGACAAGGCTCCAGACGATCCTCGTGAGATATAGAGAGTAGCCCCGCTGGACCCGTAGAGATACGTCCCCGCGGTCGGCTCGTTCAATGCCTTCGAATGCTCCCAAATATAACCAGGAGACCCGCTAGCCCGAAACGTTACAAATACTGTATGAGGCCCTAATGCCATGCTGGGAATACGCATCTCGCTCGCGCCGGAGAAAATGAGCGCCGGACGTCCATTCATGCCCGTCGCCGAATAGGTCGGCATGGCAATCCCCGGCGCACTCGCTGCCGCCGTGCCGATGCCATTCCAGGCGGTCACGGTGCTGCCACTGGTGCTCACCAACGTATCGGCACGCAACCAGCTCAGCAACCCCGTCACCACCCCACCCGGGCCATTTTCCATCACGGCAGTCGCACTTTGCGTGATCGTATTGGTGAGACCAAGGGAATTGGTCACCGTCAGCGCCACGCTATAGGTGCCCGGTGCGCTGTAGGTGCGGCTTGCCGTCACGCCGGTGCCGGTGCTGAGATCCCCGAAGTCCCACGCATAGGACGCAATGGTGCTGCCCGCTACTGGGCCCGCCGTCGAGGCTGAGGCGTTGAAATTCATCGCCAGTCCAGCCCCGCGCGTCATCGTAAAGGCGGCCACGGGTTCGCGAATGGACCAGCGCAGCAAGAGCGCTTGCTCCACGTTCGCTTGCTCGAGCGGACTCAAGCCACGGTTATAGATGAGCACTTCATGAATGTCACCGAGGAACGTGCTGGCCAGCGTGGCCGTAACACGGGGGCCACTCAGGTTCTCCACGACCGTCATGGCGGTGCCAGACGCCACGCCATTGACCGCGCGACGCATCGGACTTTGAATCGTCGATTGAATGACTTGCGAGGCTTCAAAGATGTGCGTCAAGACCTGCGGGGCTGCTTGCGACATCGCCACCCCACCCGCGAGACTCGTCACCGTGCCGCCCAACGTGTGGGTGAGCGACGACGCGCCCGTTGTTGCCGCGCGGTCAATATTGATGGGTCCGAGCAGCACAGGATTCTGCCCGATACCACTCAACGCGAGGAGAGACTGATTGCTCGCCGTCGGGGCACTGGTGGGCCGTGCCACGATAAAGATACTGCCACCACTGCTGCGAATCACGCTCAAGAGATTCAGATTCAAGAGATTCAGTGCCTGCGTGCCGCTAAATCGCACGGCCTTGAGACCACTCGCTGTCGTGACGACCGTTGGACGAGCGCCAACCGACGCTTGGCTCGCGCCACTGCCGGTGGTGGAGAGATCCGTCCAAGCCGACACCACACCACCCGACTCCACCACCCCGTCATCGGCACGCATCCAGAGCTGAATGCCCGTGGCGACATTGGCCGGCGGCGCTGGCAGCACTTGAATCGAGACACTCACAGGCGACGTCACGCCATTCACACCCGCCTGAACCGTCGTCGTGCCGCGGGTCGCACCCGTCACCGTAAAGATGGCCTGACCGCTCGCGTTGGTCGTCGAAGCACCTGGTAGTGTCAAGACACCGGCCGTGCTCTGCGACAGCGTCACGGCAGTGCCTGCGCTCACTGCGTTGCCCAAGGCATCGCGCACCGTAGCCGTCACCGTGGTGGTCGTTCCGCTCGCAATCACACTCGCGCCCTGTGTCAAGAAGAGGCTGTCCGGGCTCGACGCGCCCGCCGTCACCGTCAAGAGCGGCGTGGTGCTCAATAGGCTGCCCCCTTCTGGCGTCACGCGCAGTGTCGTCGTGCCAGCCACGCGGCTACTGACCGTGATCTGAACTTGGCCGTCCGTGTCGGTGGTATCCACTGTCTGTGAGTATGCCAAGCTGCCACTGATGCCACCCGTGGCACTGAACGTCACGGGGCGGTTGGCAATGATGAACCCACTCGCGTCACGAATAATCGCCGTCACCGTGGCCGTATTGCTGCCAGTGGAGGC
>Ga0163144_10002471_pt1 | contig 42598 bp, 37 predicted proteins | sample OliLak19BULKMAT1_FD_123175 | JGI IMG/M metagenome (GOLD analysis project Ga0163144, IMG submission 123175) | Freshwater microbial mat bacterial communities from Lake Vanda, McMurdo Dry Valleys, Antarctica - Oligotrophic Lake LV.19.BULKMAT1 | ecosystem: Environmental > Aquatic > Freshwater >...
CGTCGATCTGGCCATGTTCGATCATGCGATACGCGATCATCTCAATCAGGCGGCTGAGCGGCGCATGGCGGTCCTGCAGCCGCTCAAACTCGTGATCGAGAATTTTCCCGAAGACCACGTCGAAGAGCTGGAGGCCGTCAACCATCCGGGGAATCCAGGCGCGGGCACGCGTCGCCTTCGCTTCGGCAGGGAAATCTTCGTCGAGCGCGACGACTTCATGGAGAATCCGTCGAACAAGTTCTTCCGGCTGGCCGTGGGACGAGAGGTCAGGTTGCGCTACGCCTATCTCGTCACCTGCCGCGAGGTGGTCAAGGATGCCGCCGGCAACGTCGTGGAACTGCGTTGCACCTACGATCCTGCGAGCCGCGGCGGCAACGCGCCGGACGGTCGAAAGGTGAAGGCCACCCTGCACTGGGTGTCCGCACGGGACGCTCTTCCTACCGAAGTCCGATTGTACAGCACGCTCTTCAAACGGCCTGACCCGGGCGCCGGTGGCGATCTGGACGCCGACCTAAATCCAGGCTCGCTCGAAGTCCTGTCGGGCGCTCTGCTGGAGCCCTCATTGGCGGAGACGGCTGCCGGGGAAGCCGTGCAGTTCGAGCGGCTGGGCTATTTTTGCCCGGACCTGGCGAGCCGGTCGGACGCTCTGGTGTTCAACCGCACGATCGAGCTGCGGGACACCTGGGCGAAGGTGCAGGTGCAGAGTTAGGAGTGGCGGTGCTGGGCCTCGCCGAGAGCAAGGTGCGATTGCTGGCGGCCAGCGGATAGATCGAAGCCGGCCGCCGTGAGACCAGCGGGCGATGCGCGCCCGCGAATGGTCTCTCCTCGTCCTGCTCTCGGTCCTGTGGGGCGGCTCGTTCTTCTTCGCCAAGGTGGCGATCGGCGAGCTGCAGCCGTTGACCGTCGTCTTTGCCCGCGTGGCACTCGCCGCAGTGGCACTCACGCTCGTGCTGTCCTTGACCGGGCGGAGCCTGTTCCGGAGCGGTGTTCCGTGGCCATCCTTCATCGCCATGGGCCTCCTGAACAACGTGATCCCTTTCAGCCTGATCTTCTGGGGCCAGACCCAGATCGCCTCGGGACTGGCCTCGATCCTGAACGCCACGACACCGTTGTTCACGCTCGTCGTCGCCCACCTCTTGACGCACGAGGAGAAGATCGACGGCACCAAGGCCATTGCCCTGCTCGCCGGTTTCGCCGGCGTCGCGCTGTTGATCGGCCCGGACCTGCTGATCGGCGACGACTCCGGCTTCACGGGCCAGATCGCCTGTCTGGCTGCCGCCCTCTCCTACGCCTTCGCCGGCGTCTATGGCCGTCGTTTCCAGGCGATGGGCGTGCCGCCGATGCAGGCCGCAGCCGGACAGGTGACGGCGAGTGCGATGTTGATTCTGCCGATCATGCTGATCGTCGACCGGCCATGGGAGCTGGCGTCCCCGCCATCGGCCGTCGTGTGGGCGGCGCTGGCTGGCCTGGCGTTGCTGTCGACCGCCCTCGCCTACGTGCTCTATTTCCGCATCCTTGCCGCTGCCGGCGCGACCAATCTGCTGCTTGTTACATTCCTTGTACCGGTCACTGCAATTCTGCTGGGCGCTGCCTTCCTGGGCGAACGCCTCGAGCTGCGACAGTCCGCCGGCATGGCTCTGATCGGCCTCGGCCTGGCCGCCATCGACGGCCGGATACTGGTCCGGCTACGCGCCGCGAAATAGCGGTCTGCCGCCACAATTGCGCCTCCGAAGGTGGCTTGTTAGGGTGCCCATGAGCCCGCGACACCGCCTCCACCGCGGTCCCGCGCCTTGCCTGAATCGAGCTGAAAGAGTTCATCCAATGGCCAAATCGACCGCGACGCTCACCGACAACGAAACCGGCAAATCCTACGAAATGCCGATCATCCACGGCTCGATCGGGCCGCGTCTCGTCGATGTCCGCAAGTTCTACGGCGACTCGGGCATGTTCACCTACGATCCGGGCTTCACCTCGACCGGCTCGTGCGGCTCCAAGATCACCTATATCGACGGTGACGAAGGCATCCTGCTGCATCGCGGCTACAACATCGCCGAGCTGGCCGAGCAGAGCGACTTCATGGAAGTCGCCTACCTGCTGATGAAGGGCGAGCTTCCGACCAAGGCGCAGAAGGAAAAGTTCGTCAAAGACATCACAATGCACACGATGGTGCACGAGCAGCTCAGCCAGTTCTATCGCGGCTTCCGCCGCGACGCCCATCCGATGGCGATCTGCTGCGGCGTCGTAGGTGCCCTGTCGGCCTTCTATCACGACTCACTGGACATCCACGATCCGCACCAACGCATGGTGGCGTCGTATCGTCTGGTCGCCAAGATGCCGACCATCGCCGCGATGGCCTACAAGTATTCGGTCGGCCAGCCTTTCGTCTATCCGCGCAACGACCTCAGCTACGCCGCCAATTTCCTGCGCATGATGTTCTCGGTCCCGGCCGAAGAGTACGAGGTCAATCCGGTGATCGAAAAGGCGATGGACCGCATTCTGATGCTCCACGCCGACCATGAGCAGAACGCCTCGACCTCGACGGTTCGCCTCGCCGGCTCGTCGGGTGCCAACCCGTTCGCCTGCATCGCCGCCGGCATCGCCTCGCTGTGGGGCCCCAGCCACGGCGGCGCCAACGAAGCCGTGATCAACATGCTGAACGAGATCGGCGGCAAGCAGAACATTCCCGGCTTCCTGTCCCGCGTGAAAGACAAGCAGGATCACACCCGCCTGATGGGCTTCGGCCATCGCGTCTACAAGAACTACGATCCGCGCGCCAAGGTGATGCGCCAGACCTGCCACGAGGTCCTCACCTCGCTCGGCGTCGAGCACGATCCGCTGCTCGAGCTGGCCATGGAGATGGAGCAGATCGCCCTCAAGGACGATTACTTCGTTTCCAAGAAGCTGTATCCGAACGTCGATTTCTACTCAGGCATCATCTTCCGCGCGATCGGCATCCCGACCTCGATGTTCACCGTCCTGTTCGCCGTGGCACGCACTGTGGGTTGGGTCTCGCAGTGGAACGAGATGATCGAGGATCCGGACCAGAAAATCGGCCGGCCGCGCCAGCTCTACAACGGCCAGACCGAGCGTCCCTACAAGCCGCTGCACATGCGCAGTTAATACGAGCTAGTTCGCGATCCGGGGAGGAGAGCGAGAGGACATGGCGAGATCATCATTTGGACCGAACCGAGCGGCGACCTGGGCGGTCACCCAGAAACCTAGGCCTATGCCGCGCGTCGTGCGGCTCGGCCGGCCGGCGAACGACAACCATCACCGATACAGCACGGTGAGGCGCCTGCTGGCGTTCGGCCTTGTGGCCGTTGTGCTTGGACTTTTATTGCTAGGGTGGCGGTCTCTCTAGAAGACCCGCCCTACTTGCGCTCGATCAACTCGATCTTGTAGCCGTCAGGATCCTCGACAAAGGCAATCACCGTCGTGCCGAACTTCACCGGCCCCGGTGCACGCGTGACCTTGCCGCCCGTCTTGGCGATCTGGTCGCAGACGCCGTAGACGTCAGGCACGCCGATTGCCAGATGGCCGAAGCCCGTCCCAAGCTCGTAAGGCTTCGCCTGGTCCCAATTATGGGTCAGCTCGACCACGCAATGCTCGGGCTCCTCGCCATAGCCGACGAAAGCCAAACTGTACTTGCCGTCCGGAACATCGCGCTTGCGCAGCAACTTCATGCCCATTGGGCCGGTGTAGAACGCGAGTGACTTGTCGAGATCCATGACCCGGATCATCGTATGCAGCATGCGATAGTTGGCTGCGGTGTCGGGCATTTCCCTCTCCCTACTTGTCGCGAATCATGGCCGCGAATGTCGCCTCGGCCGCCAGCTTGCCTTCGACCATCGCCCTGCCGGAAAATTTCCAAACATTGGCACGACTCTGGATCTTCTCGACATGAAGCTCGAGGCGGTCCCCCGGCAACACAGGACGACGGAACCGCACGCCGTCGATCGACATGAAATAGACCAGCTTGCCTTCCGACTGGCCGCCGAACGTGGCCACGACCAGCACCGCCGCCGTCTGCGCCATGGCCTCGACGATCAGGACGCCCGGCATGACCGGCTCGGACGGGAAATGACCCTGAAAGAACGGTTCGTTGATGCTGACGTTCTTGATTCCGACGGCGCTGTGGTCGAGTTGAATATCGGTGACCCGATCGACCATCAGCATCGGATAGCGATGGGGGATCATCTGAAGGATCCGCTTGATGTCGACGGAAGTGGCTGTCGAGAGGCTTGCCTTGTCGGTCTGGATGTTCATTTCACCGCCATCTCTGCTCAGAATCGGGTTCCGAAGCTGAACCTGAAGTTCTGAGTCTTATCCCAAGTCTCCTGAACAATCGGGAAGCTGTAGTCTACCCGGATCGGCCCGAATGGCGATATCCATTGAATGCCGAAGCCGGTGCCCACCCGCATCAACTGACTGTCGAGAACCGACGCCCCGAAATTCGACGCCTGATTGCCCCAAAGGGAGCCGGTATCGACAAACGCCTTGCCGACTAGGCCGAGTTCCTTGGGGATGCCGTAGAGCGGGAAGCTGAGTTCGGTGGTTGTTGTATAAAAATACTGGCCGCCCAAGGAATCGGTAGTGCCGGCGTCGCGCGGGCCGACACCCGCGACGGCAAAGCCACGCAGGTTGTCGCCGCCCAGGAAGAACAGATTGTTCAGTTTGATATAGGTATTATTGTACGGCACGACAACGCCCAGCGAGCCGCCGACCGATATCACGACGTCGTCGATGATGCTCTGGAAGTATACCGCGTCGGCGGTCGTGCGGGCGTATTGCTCGGTTCCGATAGCGCCTGCAACTGCCACCGTATTGCGCAGCAAAAATCCCTTCGTCGTATTGATTCGCACATCGCGTGTATCCCAGGCGATCGTTTCGGAAACTTCAGAAACCGTGGAAAGACCCGCCTGCGCCTGCACGACGGGCGAGGCGAACGGCGAGACGTTGAAGATATTCGTCTGCCGTAGAGTGTAGCGAACGATCTGCCGCGTGTGCTCGCTGTAGGCCCAGCCGCTGCGCAGCGCGAAGCCGATGCTGGCATCGTTATAGTTGGCAACCGCCTGCCGATCGTTCGATGTCCGGAAGATGTCGAAGCCGGCTACCATGTTGCGATCGAGGAAATACGGCTCGGTGAAGCTGAAATCGATGTTGGTGCTCAAGGTGCCCAACGACAATCCGAGTCGAACTTCCTGGCCCTTGCCCAGGAGATTGCGTTCCTTGATCGAGATGTCGCCCACGATACCGGCCGTGGTCGAATAGCCGGCACCGAACGAGATTTCGCCGGTGCTCTGTTCGACGACCTGGACTTCGAGATTGGTCTTGTCGGGCGCGGAGCCGGGCGCCGCCGAAATGTCGACTTTCTCGAAGAAGCCGAGGGCACGCAGGCGTTCCTGGCTGCGACGTAGCTTCGCGGAGCTGAAGGCATCGCCCTCGGCAAGACGGAACTCGCGCCGGATCACCCTGTCCAGCGTGCGTGTATTGCCCGAAATGTTGATGCGCTCGACATACACACGTGGCCCTTCCTGGACCTCGAAGGACACGTCGACCGTCTTGGTATCCTTATTGCGCCGAATATTCGGACGGACTTCGACGAAGGCATAGCCCAGCGCGCCAACGACGTCGGATAGCGTGGCGATGGTCTTTTCCACATCGGTGGCGTCGTACCAGTCGCCTTCGCTCATCGACAGGTAGGTCTTCAGGACATCGACATCCAGTCCCGGGAAGCGGGTCGAAACGTCGACCTCGCCGAATTTGTAGCGATCCCCCTCGCTGATCGTAAAGGTGAGGAAGAATCCATCGCGGTCCGGCGACAGCTCGGCGACGGCCGACACCACGCGAAAATCGGCATAGCCCTCGGAAAGGTAGAACTTGCGCAGTAACTCGCGATCTAGGTTGAGGCGGTCCGGATCGAAGCGGTCATCCGAGGACAGGAAACGCCACCAAGCGCTTTCCGCAGTCCGGATCTTGCCGCGCAACGTGCCGTCACTGAAAGCCTCGTTGCCCACGAAAGTGATGCGCTTGATGCCGGTTACATCACCTTCATTGATCTCGAAGACGAGATCGACCCGGCCCTGCTCCAGCTTGATGATCTTGGGCTCGACCGATGCATTGTAGCGACCGCCGCGGCGGTAGATGGTGAGAATGCGTTCGACGTCTGACTGCACGCGCGCCCGTGTGAAGACTTGGCGAGCCCGCGATTGCACTTCGTCGCGTAGTTTGTCGTCATCGATCTTCCCGTTGCCCTCGAAGGCGACGCGATTGATGATTGGATTTTCCGTAACCTTGACCACCAAGGTCGAGCCCTGCATCTCGATCACGACGTCCGCAAACAGGCCTGTCCCGAACAAGGCCTTCAGGGAGCGGTCGGCGGCGGCAGTATCGTAGGGCTGACCTTCCTTGAGCTGAAGGTAGGACCGAATAGTCTCCCGTTCGGCGCGGACATTGCCCTGAATCTGAACAGCCGAGATCGTGCCCGCAGCAGCAGCACCGCGCTGGGCGTGCGCCGTGGTGGCGAATGCGAAAACTAAGGCGATGGCCAGTACGGCCCAACGAACGATCAAACTCACCCCCGGCATCTTCCAGACCTGCCGATGGCCATACTCAGGAACGCCGTTTCATAGACCGGGATCAATGCCTTAGCCACCCCTTTTGTTCCCGATTCGCCCCCGCTGATGTCCATTCGGTCACTTCAGTAGGAGCTTGATGTCGTTGAATGTCGCAACCAGCGCCATGCCGATCACCAAAGCGAAACCAACCCTCAGGCCAAATTCCTGCGCCTTGAGGCTGAGCGGCTTTCCCCGCACTGCCTCATAAAGGTACATCGCCAAATGACCGCCATCGAGCATCGGCACCGGCAGTAGATTGAACACGCCCAGCACGACCGACAGGGCGATCACGAGGTTGAGGATTCCGATCCAGCCGGCGTGCGATGCCTCACCAGCCGCCTTGGCGATGCGGATTGGCCCACCCAGTTCGTCGACCGGGCGGGTGGCCGTCAGAATCTGCGCCATCGACGTATAAAACATCGTTGTCATGCTCCAGACGGCACGCACGCCTGCCCCCATCGCGCCCAGCACGCCATGGCTGCGGAATTCAGTAATGCCTGCCGGGCGGATGCGGAGACGGCCGACGACCTGCTCCTTGCCCGCGCAATCGACCACCTTGTCGGCGATCGGAACGATCGTCGTCTCCTCGCGCCGCCCGTCGCGGTCGTATTTCACCAACAGGGGCTGGCCTGCGCGCGCGCCGATCAGCTCGGGGATGCGTGAAAAATACTCCACGGGCTTGCCGTCGATCTCGAGCAGCAGATCGCCGACCTTGAGGCCGGCCGCCTCGGCTGGGCCATTCGGCGCAAATCCCCCGACGACGGGACGGATGAGCTGGTCCAGTCCCAGTTCGCCGTAACGCAGCGTGTTGTTGTAGCGGTCCGTGCGCTCGCAGAACTGCGGCACGATCTCGCCATGCAGCAGCTGGTTGCCGCGACGATACTCGACCGCCATCGGCTTCGCCCAATAGAGGAATTGCGAGTCCTGGATGTCCTCGTAGCGATCGATCCGCCGATCGGCGAGGCGAACGATCTCGTCGCCCGTGCGCATGCCCGCTTTGGCGGCCGGACCGTTGACCTGAACCGCGACCGTGGCCGGCGAATACGGTTCACCGGCAATGAAGAACACAACCGTCAGGACAAGGAAGGCGAACAGCAGATTAGCCGCCGGCCCGCCGATCACCACAGCGGCCCGCGCATAAAGCGGCTTGGAGAAAAAGGCGCCCTTCACGGGCGCCCCCGACAGCGCGGCTTCGGACGGCGTCGTGCTGGTCTCGTCGTTGTCGCCCAGGAACTTGACGTAGCCGCCAAGCGGGATGGCCGACACTTTCCATCGCGTACCCCGACGGTCCGTCCAGCCGAACAGTTCAGGCCCGAAGCCAATCGAAAAGACCTCAGCATGAATACCGAAGCGGCGCGCCACCCAGTAGTGACCAAACTCGTGAATGAATACGAGCAGCGTCAGCACCAGGACAAAGTACGGCAGATAGGTCGTGAACAGGCTGATGACGCTTTGCATGGCTCACTACATCACTAAAATCTTGCTATTTCAATAACTTAGAGAATGTTTTCGACAACCTTCCTCGGCTCTCCGTCGGGCCTCGAAATCAGTCGCCTGAACATGCTGGAGCGACTCGACCGGCGCCGCTACCCTCTCCCAGCCGACCAGCACATCCTCGACGACGCGGGCGATGTCGAGAAATCGGATTCGCTGCGTCAGGAAAGCCGCGACCGCTGCCTCGTTGGCGGCATTCAGCACGATAGATGCAAGTCCGCCCGTCACCAAAGCCTCACGTGCCAAGCGTAGAGAGGGAAAGCGGCCAGAATCGGGCGGCTCGAACGTTAGCGCCGAGAGGCTCGCGAAGTCGAGGCGTTCAGCGGGGCCGTCGATGCGCGATGGCCAGCCGAGCGCATACGAAATCGGTACCCGCATATCCTGCGTTCCGAGCTGGGCCAACACCGAGCCGTCGCGGTAGCCAACCATCGAGTGGATGACCGATTGCGGATGAACGATGATCTCGATCTTTTCCGACGGAAGCCGGAACAGCAGGTGCGCCTCGATAAGCTCGAGGCCCTTGTTCATCAGCGTCGCCGAATCGATCGAGATCTTGTCGCCCATGTCCCAGTTGGGATGGGCAAGCGCCTGCTTCGGCGTGGCATCGGCCATGTCGGCCAGCGACCAATTGCGGAACGGGCCACCCGAGGCAGTCAGGATCAAGCGGTCGATGGCTTGGCGTTGCTGCGGCTCGAAGACCTGGAAGATGGCATTGTGCTCGGAATCGACCGGCAACAGGACTCCGCCCGATTCCTCAATTGCTTCCGTCAGCAGCCTTCCGGCACAGACCAGCGCTTCCTTGTTGGCCAGCGCCACGATGGCACCGCGACGCGCAGCGGCAAGCGTCGGCTCGAGGCCGGCGAAGCCCACGACCGCAGCCATGACCCACTCTGCCGGACGAGAGGCGGCTTCGGCGACCGCTTCCAAACCGGCCGCGGCGACGATCGACGTGCCCGCCAGCGCCTCTTTCAGCGCCCGATAACGCTCCGGATTGGCCACCACGGCAAACCGCGCACGCAGGCGGCGTGCCTGCTCCGCAAGCAATTCCACGGAGGAACCGGCAACCAGCGCCTCGACATGATAGCTCGCGGGATCACGGGCGATGAGATCGACAGTGTTCTGACCGACCGAGCCGGTCGACCCGAGAATGGTCACACTGCGGGGCCGATCATGCGACGGCGCGAACCAACGGGTCAGTTCCAAGGCCAGGCTCCGTCAACCGTCAGGCGCACCAACGCCACAACGACGAGAATGGCAACCAATCCATCGACGCGATCCAGCAATCCGCCATGTCCCGGGATCAGATTGCCACTGTCCTTCACGCCTGCACCACGCTTGGCCGCCGACTCGGCGAGGTCGCCGACTTGTCCGACGACGGCAAGACAGGCGCCAATTACGGCAAGGGAAAACGTCGATCCCACGCCGAACGCATATCCCAAGGCGGCGCTGGTCACTGCCGCCCAGGCCATACCGCCGATCAAGCCCGACCATGTCTTGCTCGGACTGATCCGGGGGGCGAGTTTGGCGCCGCCAGCCGACGCCCCGACGAAATAGGCCCCGATGTCGGTCGCCCAGGTGCAGGCCACAATCCAAATGATTGTTTCCCGCCCCAGTACCGGTTGGTGGCGCAGCCACAGCAGAGCCACCAGTGCGGCCAAGGCGTAGACGTAGGCTGAAACCCTGACGATCGGACGGCCGCGGGTCAGCCGCGTCCATTCCCATATCATGAGCGGTGCAGCGATTGCCGCTACGAGGTCGATCCAAGGGAATCCGAACCACACTGCGGCCAGCAGCAGCGGTCCCAGGACAACGGCTGACGAAATCCGCAGCAGCAGCCCGCGAAACCGTCGCCCGCGCCCCGTCGGGGCGTCAGCCGCCGACGCCACCATAACGCCGCTCGCGCCGACGGAACTCGGCAACCGCCCGTTCCAAGTCGTCCTTGCCGAAATCGGGCCACAGCGTGTCGACGAATACCAACTCCGAGTACGCACATTGCCAAAGCAGGAAGTTGCTGATGCGTTGCTCCCCGCTTGTCCGGATCAGCAAGTCCGGATCTGGCACGCCTGCGGTCAGCAACTCGCGCTCGAAGAGATTGGCGTCGATGCGATCGACGTCGAGTTCACCCGCCGCGGCCTTGCGAGCGAGATTGCGCGTGGCGCGTAGAATCTCGTCGCGCGAGCCGTAGTTGATGCAGATGTTGACGTCGATCCGGCTGTTGTTTCTCGTCAGGTTCTCGGCATCAGCGATGTCGCGCACGATGTCCGCCGCCAACCCTTCGCGGTTACCGATGACTCGCAGCCGGGCCCCGTTCTTGTGGAGTTCCTCGAGCTCGTTGCGCAGGTAGTGGCGCAGCAAGCCCATGAGATCGCTCACCTCGTCGGCCGGCCGCGTCCAGTTCTCGGTGGAGAAGGCAAACAGCGTGAGGACAGGAATACCGAGTTCGCCTGCGCCACGAACGACGCGGCGCACCGCGTCCGCTCCGCGGCGATGGCCCGCCACGCGCGGCAGTCCACGCGCCTTCGCCCACCGCCCGTTGCCATCCATGATGATGGCGACGTGGTTGGGACCCGGCGACGGATCAGGATTGGCGGGCAGCGATGCGGTCGACATCAAACCGTCTTGATCTCTTTTTCCTTATGGATGAGCGTCTCGTCGACCAACTTTACGAACCGGTCGGTAAGCTTCTGAACTTCGTCGGACTTCTGGCGGTGCTCATCCTGCGAGATCTGGTGATCCTTCTCCGCCTTCTTCAGCGACTCCATACCGTCACGCCGCACGTTGCGCACCGCGACACGGCCGTGCTCGGCGTACTTGTGGGCGAGTTTGGCAAGTTCGGCTCGCCGCTCGCTCGTCAATTCCGGGATGGGAATGCGGATCATCTGGCCGTCGGGCGCCGGATTGAGGCCAAGGCCGGCTTCGCGGATGGCTTTGGCCGTCGCCACGACCAGGCCTTTGTCCCAGACGTTGACCGTGAGCAGGCGTGGCTCGGGAGCGCTCACTGTTCCCACCTGGTTCAACGACATGCGCTGACCATAGGCCTCGACCACCACCGGATCGAGCAGATTGACAGACGCACGACCAGTCCTGAGACCGGTGAACTCCTTCTTCAGGGCGTCCATGGCACCCTGCATGCGCTTCTCGAGTTCTTTGACGTCCGCACTCATCTTCAGCCCTCGTCCTTGATGATGGTGAAGGTGCCCTCCCCGCACATCGTCGCGGCGAACGCTCCCGGCTTGTGGATGTCGAACACGATGATCGGGATATGGTTCTCACGCGCCAGCGAGATTGCCGAGGCGTCCATCACCTGCAGGTCACGCGACAGGACGTCCATGTAGGTCAGCGCATCGTAGCGCTTGGCATTCTTGTCCTTGCGCGGATCCGCGGAATAGACGCCGTCGACCTGGGTACCCTTCAGCAAAGCATCGACGCCCATTTCGGCGGCGCGCAGGGCGGCTGCAGTGTCGGTGGTGAAAAACGGATTGCCGGTGCCGGCCGCGAAGATCACGACCCGGCCCTTCTCCATATGTCTGGCGGCGCGGCGGCGAATGTAGGGCTCGCAAACCGTGGTCATCGGGATCGCGGACTGCACCCTGGTCTGCAGGCCCTGACGCTCGAGGGCGCTCTGCATCGCGAGTGAATTGATCACCGTCGCCAGCATACCCATGTAGTCGCCGCTCGCCCGATCCATGCCCGAGGCCGCCGCGGAAACGCCTCGGAAGATGTTTCCACCACCGATCACCAGGCAAACCTGAACGCCCATGTCATGCACGGCCTTCACTTCCTGTGCGACCATGGAAACCATGGCCGGATCCAGCCCGTATTCGCGACTGCCCATCAAACCCTCACCCGAGAGTTTGAGAAGGACGCGGCGATAGCGGGGACCCGACGGCATCAGATGCCTCTGAATACGTGTTCTTGGGCGGCGCGGGCTTCCTGCCCACGCACCGGTACCGATTTCATACTACTTCTTGAGCTGGGCAGCCACCTCGGCGGCGAAGTCCTCCGACTTCTTCTCGATTCCCTCGCCCAGCGCGAAGCGCAGGAAACCCGCCAAACGGACTGGCGCACCGACCTGCTTGGCCGCGTCGTCGACGACCTTGGAAACACGGTTCTTGCCATCGATGACGAAGAGCTGCTCGAGCAGCACCACTTCCTGGTGGAACTTGCGCAAGCCACCCTCGACCATCTTGGCGACGATGTCGGCAGTCTTGCCCGCCAGGCCGGCCTTCTCGGCCAGCACGCCACGTTCGCGCTCGATTGCCGCCTGGTCTAGATCGGCTACGGTCAGCGATTGCGGGTTGGCGGCGGCCACGTGCATGGCGAGCTGCTTGGCGAGCGCCGCCAGCTTGGCCTTGTCGCCCGCGGACTCGAGCGCCACCAGGACGCCTATCTTGCCGAGGTCGGGCGCGACGGCGTTGTGCACATAAGCGGCCACGACACCGTCCGACACCGAGATCGACGCGGTGCGGCGCAGCGACATGTTCTCGCCGATGGTGGCGATCAGGTGGGTGAGCTCGCCCTGGATGTCGCGACCAGTGCCCGGAAACGGTGAGGCCGCGATCTTGGCCATGTCGGCGCCGGTATCGAGCGCGGCACGGGCGGCGGTCGAGACGAATTTCTGGAAGATGTCGTTGCGACCAACGAAGTCGGTCTCGGCGTTGACTTCGATCGCTGCACCGCGCGTGCCGTTGGCGATCACGCCGACGAGGCCTTCGGCCGCGACCCGGCCCGCCTTCTTGGCAGCCGCCGACAGTCCCTTGGTGCGCAGCCAGTCGACTGCCTTCTCGAGGTCGCCCTGCACTTCGCCCAGCGCCTTCTTGCAGTCCATCATGCCCGCGCCGGTCTTCTCACGCAGTTCCTTGACGAGCGATGCGGTGATCTCAGCCATGTCGTGCTCCGTTTGGTCCGGCCTGTTTGGTGCAACCCTGTATGGTGCAACAAGGGCCGGTCTTCCGACCGGCCCTATTGAATCTTCGTCGTTAAGGGCTCCGGCTCACTCCGCCGGCGCCGCTTCCGCGGCGGGGGCTTCGACCACCGGCACTTCCTCGACCGGCGGGGCGCTCAGCTCACCCACATCACCGCCCGATGCCGCGATCTCGGCGCGGATGCCGTCGAGCACAGCCCCCGACAGGAGTTCGCAGAACAGTGAGACGGCACGGATGGCGTCGTCGTTGCCCGGGATCGGGAAGTCGATGCCGTCGGGGTCGGAGTTGCTGTCGAGGATCGCCACGATCGGAATGCCGCGCTTGCGCGCTTCCTGGACGGCGATCGCCTCCTTGTTAGTGTCGATGATGAACAGCAGGTCGGGCGTGCCGCCCATTTCCTTGATGCCGCCCAGCGACCGCTCGAGCTTGTCGCGCTCGCGCGTCAGGTCGAGCTGCTCTTTCTTGGTGAGACCCATGACTTCGCCTTTGAGGCGTTCGTCGAGCTCGCGCAGGCGCTTGATCGAGGCAGAGATGGTCTGCCAGTTGGTGATCATGCCGCCCAGCCAGCGGTGGTTCACGTAGTACTGGCCGCAGCGCTTGGCTGCGTCGGCGACGCGCTCGGAAGCAGCCGCCTTGGTGCCGACGAAGAGGACGCGACCGCCGCTGGCCACGACTTCGCGGACCCGCTGCAGCGCCTGCTCGAGCAGCGGCACCGTCTTGGTGAGATCGATGATATGGACCCCATTGCGCACCCCGAACAGGTACGGCTTCATCTTGGGATTCCAGCGGCGCGTGTGATGGCCGAAGTGGACGCCGGCTTCCAGAAGCTGGCGCATCGTAAATGTCGGCATAGCCATGCCGTTCTCCTTTTCCGGTTGGGCCTCCGCGGGCGTCGTCCCCCGAATCTGACGAATCTCGGGACACCGGAGCGAGCGGCGGGATGTCTCCCCGTCGACCGCAAACCCGCGTGCGAAGTGGCGTGTTTCTAGGGGTTTACGCCCCCAATTGCAAGCACCAATGAAATCAAAGACTTAGGCCAGGTTTTGAGCGATTTCCTGGGCCAATTTGAGCAATGACAGGGGCGCGCTCCCCTCAGCCTTGTTGTTGGCCGTGATCCACACCCTCTGCTTGGCCCTGAAGGCATCGGCGGCCATCCGGGCAAGAATGCGCCGGGTTTCGCCGTCCTCGTCCACCAGCCGGTCGAACGGCTCGTAGCGCTGCTTGGCCGCCTGGTAGAGGAAGCCCCGGTGCAGGTTCCAGCGAACGACCAGAGGTCCCGGACTGTCGCTGTCGAGCGTCCGAAGCGCCACCTCTTGGCGCTCGACCTCGGGCATCCGGTCATGGAGGCCGACGCAATAGCGCACCCCGGCTGCCGCCAACATACGCATGAGCCGGGGCGTCAACAGCTCGGCATTGCGTAGCTCCAGGGCGTAGAGCGGACGGTGCTTGCCAAGCTCTCGCGGCAGAGCCGCAAAGAACGCCGCCAGCCGCTCGATGAGCGTGGCCGCTTCCGCCACCAATCCACGCGGCAGGGGCGACACCTGGAAAACCAACGGCCCGGCTTTGGCCCCCAGCCCTTCGAGGCAGGGCACGACAAATTCGCGAGTCGCGATGGCGGCATCGAGAAAGTGCGGGTTGGCGACCTTTCCCCGCCCCTCCTCGTCGCGCATCACCGCATCGCAGACCATCGCCGGCGCCTTCACGACGAAGCTGAAGTCGTCCGGCACCTGATTGGCGTAGCGCGCGTATTCCACCGCTGAGATAGCCGCATAAAAGGTTCGGTCGAGGCTGACCGTGCGCAGCAGCGGGATCTCGGCATAGGCTGCCAGTCCCTTGCGGCTGAGCGCCGTCTGCGGATGAACGCCTTCGTAGACGAGGCCGCGCCATCCCGGGAAGAACCACGACGAAGTGCCGAGCCTGATCTCGAGCGGCAGGACCGGCGCCTGCAGCAGCGGCGATGCGGTTGCCGGGCGAACATCTCCCGCCGTTGCTGCGCGGCGCTTGGCCGGACTAGAGGTTTCAAAGAGGCCGGGTTGCCGGCTCAAATCTCTTCCACCTGCGCAATGCCCGGCAGCATGCCGATGGCGTCACGCAAGCCGCCCGCGATGGAATAGGTCCCGGGCAAGGTCACTTCGGCCTCCGCCTCGTCGGGCATCGGAACGACCAGCGTGACCCGTCCCCTTCCCTTCTTGCCCTCAAGCGTCTTGCGCAAGGCCTCGAGAGCCGCCGGATCGGAAACGATGATACGTAGGCCCGCCGCCGCGTTGGCCACGGCATCATCGAGCTTCTCGACGCTCTGCGCCGTGAGCTTCACCTGCTCGCCATCGAGCCGACCGTCGGCCGAGACCAGCACCGCCTGTCCCGGCTCCAGGAGATTGCGCTTACTGCCCAGGAGCTCGCTGAACACCGTGAGCTCGAACGCCCCGGACTGGTCCGAGCACTGCACGAAGGCGAAGCGGTTGCCCTTGGCCGAGGTCCGCTCCATGCGGTCGATCACGGTGCCGGCGAGCTTGATGCGACCCGGCGTGCCGCGCGCCAGCAACGCCGCGAGGTCGGCTGCCCGGCAGACACCCAGCCGCTGCAGGCTGCGCTCGTAGGCAGCCAGCGGATGCGAGGAGAGATAGAAGCCGATCGCGGCGAATTCGTTCTGCAGCCGCTCCATCGGCGCCCAGTCCGGCATCTTGGGAAGCTGCGGCCGGCGCTGCGCCGTGTCGTCGCCAAACAGGCTGTTCTGATTGCTGCCCCGGGATTCGTGCGTGGCCTGCGAATGGCGCGTCAGCGCCTCGACGGCACCGAAGGTCTGGGCGCGGTTCTTGTTTAGGGAGTCGAAAGCGCCCGCCTTCACCAGGCCCTCGATCAGCCGCTTGTTGATCACGCGCTGATCCAGCCGCTCGGCAAGGTCGAACGTATCTTTGAACGCTCCATTCTCCGCGCGTTCCTCGGCGAGGCGCGTCATGGCTTCGCGGCCAACTCCCTTGATCGCGGAAAGCGCGTAGCGAACCGCCTTCTTGCCCTCCGGTGTCGTCTCGACGGCGAATTCGGCCATGGACTTGTTCACATCCGGTCCCAGCAGCGGAATCTGCAGCCGCTCCAGTTCGCGCCTGAAATTGCCGATCTTGTCGCTGTTGCCCATGTCGAGCGTCATTGACGCGGCGAAGAATTCGACCGGGTAGTTCGCCTTGAGGTAAGCCGTCTGATAGGCGACCAGCGCATAGGGCGCGGAGTGACACTTGTTGAAGCCGTAGCCTGCGAACTTGGCGACCTTGTCGAAGATCATCGAGGCGCGCGCGTCCTCGACCTCGTTCTTGCGGGCTCCTTCGATGAAGATTGCCCGCTGCGCGTCCATCTCCGACTGGATCTTCTTGCCCATGGCGCGGCGCAGCAGATCGGCGCCGCCCAGCGAATAGCCGCTGAGCACCTGGGCGATCTGCATGACCTGCTCCTGGTAGACCATGATGCCATAGGTCTCTTCGAGGATGCCCTTCAGCGAGGGATGCAGATAGTCGGGCTTCTCCTGCCCGTTCTTGACACTGATATAGGTCGGGATGTCGTCCATCGGGCCGGGGCGGTAGAGCGCCACCAGCGCGATCAGGTCTTCGAATCGGTTTGGCTTCAGCTTGCTCAGGATGTCGCGCATGCCGCTGCCTTCCATCTGGAAGACCCCGTAGGCGTCGCCCTTGGCCAGCATCTTGAAGGTCGGCTCGTCGTCGAGCGGTATCTTGTCGATCTTGATCTTGTCATGGCCGATCAGGCCGCAGGCCTTTTCGATCACCGTCAGCGTCTTGAGGCCGAGGAAGTCGAATTTCACCAGACCGGCGGTCTCAACCCACTTCATGTTGAACTGGGTGGCCGGCAGAGATTCCTTGTTGTCGGTATCGCGGTAGAGCGGCACCAGCTCTTCGAGCGGCCGGTCGCCGATCACGACTCCGGCAGCATGGGTCGAGGCGTTGCGGAAAAGCCCTTCAAGCTGCAACGCCAGGTCGATCAGACGCTTGATCTCCTCGTCCGACTGGTACTGTTCCTTCAGGAGCTGTTCACTTTCGAGCGCCTGGGCGAGCGTGACCGGCTTGGCTGGATTGTTCGGCACCAGCTTGCAGATGCGGTCAATCTGCCCGTAGGGCATGCCGAGGACGCGGCCGACGTCGCGCAGCACCGCGCGGGCCTGCAGCTTGCCGAAGGTGATGATGGCGGCAACGCGATCGTGCCCGTACTCGTCGCGCACATAGCGGATCACCCGATCGCGCTTGTCCTGGCAGAAGTCGATGTCGAAGTCGGGCATCGACACGCGTTCGGGATTGAGGAAGCGCTCGAACAGCAGGCCCCATCGCAAAGGGTCGAGGTCGGTGATCTTGAGCGACCAGGCAACAAGCGAGCCCGCTCCCGAACCGCGCCCCGGTCCGACGGGAATACTGTTGTCTTTCGCCCACTGAATGAAATCGGCGACGATCAGGAAGTAGCCCGAGAAGCCCATCCTCTCGATCATGTTGAGTTCGTAAGCGAGCCGCTCTTCGTAGCGCTCGATTGCTATATTGTCGGCCAAACGGCCGCTTGCCTTGAGGGCCACCAGCCCGGCCTCGGCCATCTCCTTCAGGGCGTCCTTCTCGGCGCGACCGCCGAGCTTGGTGTAGCGCGGCAGGATGGGCGTGCGCGGTTCCGGCATGTAGGCGCAGCGTTGAGCGATGGCGATGGTGTTGTCGCAGGCCTCCGGCAGGTCCGAGAAAATGCTGCGCATCTCCCCGGCCGATTTGAAATAGTGCTCCGGCGTCAGCCGGCGGCGATTGGGATCCTCGATATGCGCGCCCTGCTCGATGCAGAGGAGGACGTCGTGCGCCTCGTACATCGACGCCTTGGGAAAATGCACGTCGTTCGTCGCGACCAGCGGCAGGCCCCGCGCATAGGCGAGATCAAGCAGCGGCGCCTCGATGCGCCGCTCGCTGTCCTCGCCATGGCGCTGCAGTTCGACGTAGAGCCGGCCGTCAAACAGCGTCCGCAGCCGCTCCAGCATGTGCTCCGCCGCCGGCACCTGCCCCGCCAGCAGCAACCGGCCGACCCCACTGCTGGCGCTGCCAGTGAACGCCAGAAGTCCGTCGCTGTAGCCTTCCAGTTCGGACAGGGGGAGTGCGGCTATCGAGCCGGTCTTGAATTCCAGATGGGCTCTGCTCACCAACCGCATCAGGTTGACGTAACCTTGCTCGTTCTGGACCAGCAGGGTCAGCCAATCGACCGACGGCAGCTTGCTGGCCGCCGCGATGCCGCCCTCCTCCTCCCGCCGGAGTCCGATGTCGCAGCCCATGATCGGCTGGACCCCGGCTTTTGCGGCGTACTGCGCGAATTCCAGGGCGCCGAACAGGTTGTTGCGGTCGGTAACGGCGACGGCCGGCATCGCCTCCGCCTTGGCCAGCGCCACGACGGCGTCGACCTTGTTCGCGCCTTCAGTGAGCGAATAGGCAGACCGGACTTTGAGATGGATGAAATCAGCGATGGTCACGAGCCATCATCGCGCCGCACCCTGTGGACTGTCAGGCCGACAATATGCCGTCCTTCAACGTCACCGTGCGGTCCATGCGCTCGGCCAAGTCGGGATTATGGGTAGCGATCAGCGCCGCCATGCCGGTCTCCCGCACCAGCACCAGGAGCTGACGAAACACGATATCGGCCGTCGCCGCGTCGAGATTTCCCGTCGGCTCATCCGCCAAAAGGACCCGCGGCGCGTTTGCCACGGCACGAGCAATCGCCACGCGCTGCTGCTCGCCGCCAGAGAGGCGGCCCGGACGGTGATCCCCGCGCTCCTTGAGCTGGACCATCGCCAGAAGATCCGCCGCCCGGACACGGGCCTCGCTGCGTGACAGGCCGTTCAGCATTTGAGGCAGCATCACGTTCTCGATCGCCGAGAATTCCGGCAAAAGGTGATGGTATTGATAGACGAAGCCCAGGAACCGCCGGCGCAACGCCGTCCGTCCGCGATCACCGAGCGGGCCGGCCGCCTTGCCGTCCAGGACCACTTCGCCGCTGTCGGGTTGCTCGAGGAGCCCCGCGATATGCAGCATGGTCGACTTGCCGCTGCCGGATTGGCCGACCAGCGCCACGATCTCGCCCGGACGCAGATCGAGCGACACGCCCCGGAGCACTTCCAGGCGACGGTCGCCTTGCACGAAGGTGCGTTCGATCTGGCGCAGGGAAAGCGGAAACACGGCATCACTCATATCGGAGTCCCTCGACCGGTTCGACCCGGGTGCTGCGCCATGCCGGATAGGCCGCGGCCACCAGCGACAGCACAATCGCCACACCGACGATCATCCCCACTTCGAGTGCCTGAACCCGAACGGGCATGGCGGTGATGAAATCGACTTCCGCATTGCCTCCCCCTGAGGCACCGGTGATGGCCGCCAGCAGCTTGCCGATCGAGGGCATGTTCGCGCAAATCAAGAGCCCGAGCGCCGCGCCGACGGCCGTTCCCACCAGCCCGACCGCCGCCGCCGCCAGGAAGAAGGCACGCACAATCGTTCCCGGCGTCGCCCCCATCGTGCGCAGGATGGCGATGCTGCCCCGCTTCACGCGCACCAGCATGGTGAAGCTTGCCACGACGTTCATTGCCGCCACCACGACGATCAGGGTGAGAATGATGAACATCATCACCCGCTCGACCTGCAGGGCACCCACGAACCGGGCATTGAGGCCGAGCCAGTCCGAAACCTTGAGATCGTTGCGGCCGAGCGAGCGGCGAAGCTCTTGGGCCACGCGCGGCGCCGCCGCAGGATCAACCAGTTCCAGGTCGATCGAGGTCACCGCATTGTGTCCGTACTCGAGATCCTCCTGCAGCGCCTCGAGTGGCACGAAAACCAGGGCACCGTCGAATTCGTAGCGGCGCGTCATGAAGCTCGCCAATACCTCGTAATCCGAATAGCGTGGCGCGATCGTGCCGCTTTCGTTGAGTCGGTGTGTCACGAGCGTGATCTTGTCTCCGGTGGCGACATTCAGGGTCTGCCTCAATCGCTCGCCCAGGACCACGCCGGGCTTCGTGCCGAAGGCCCCCAGTTCGCCATGGACGATGTTCCTGGTCACGATATCGCGCGTCAGCAGATCATCTGTCCGCACGCCCCGCAGCATGGCTCCTCGTGTCAGGCCGTTGGCCGCAACCAGGGCCTGGCGTTCCAGCGCCGGCCGCACGGCCCGCACGCCGGCCGTCTGCCTGAGTTTCTCCACCAGTTCGGCCGTCGCCTGCAGCATGCCGCCGGGTGCCGTGATCACGACATGGCCGTTCATGCCGATGATCCGCCCGAGCAGCTGTTGCCGAAATCCGCCCATCACCGAGAGGACGACGATCAAGGTCGCGACGCCCAGCGCCACACCGATCAGCGAGAAGATCGCGATGAAGGAAACGAAGCCCTCACGCTGGCGGGTGGCCAGGTAGCGCCACGCCAGCCAGCGCTCGACGGCCCCGTTGCGCTCCATACCCGCGCGCTCACTCACGGCGCAGCCCTTCAACGGGGTCGAGGCGGGCCGCCCGCAGCGCCGGATAGAGCGAAGCCAACAGGGCGAAGACCAGCGCCATGCCGGCGATCACCGCCACCTCCATCCACTCGATATGCGAGGGCATTTCAGCCAAAAGGTAGAGCGTTTCGTCGAACAGGACGAGGCCGAACGTGTGCTGCAACCACTGGCGGATTGCCTCGATGTTACGGGCGAATCCTAGTCCCAGAACGACACCGATGATCGTCCCTGCTCCGCCGATCGCCAGGCCGTCGATCAGGAACACCCGCAGGATGGCGCCGCGGCTAGCCCCCATGGTCCGCAGGATGGCGATGTCCGCGGTCTTCGTTCGCACCAGCATGACGAGGCTGGAAACGATATTGAAGGCGGCGACCAGCACGATCAGGGTCAGTACCAGGAACATCACGTTGGTCTGCGCCTGGATCGCGGAGAAGAAGCTCGCATTGGCCTGGAACCAGTCGAACACCCAGCCTTGAAAGCCCACGGCCTGGGTCACGAGCCGACGGCTGGTCGAGATTGGGACATCCTCACTCACGAAGATTTCGATGCCCGTCACCTTGTTTCCGAGATCGAGGAGCCGTTGGACATCGACGAGCGGCGCGTAGACGAAGTTGGCGTCGTAGTCGTACATGCCGGCGCAGAAGACCGCCGCCACACGGGCCGACACTGATCGCGGCATGACACCCAGCGGCGTCACCACCGAGACCGGAGACACGAGTTGCAGTCGATCTCCGACCTTGAGCCCCATCAAGTCCGCAAGGCGTCGCCCTACCGCCACCGAGAAATCGTCGCCAAAGCCGGTCAGTGTCCCCCAGTCGATGGGCTTGTCTTCTTCACCGCGACACAGGCCCCGATAGCGCTCACGCGTCTCGGGCGGCCCGTCGATCGCCGCGGCCAGCGGCATGCGGGCGCGGAAATCCTCGGGCCGCATGCCGCGAAGGATGACACCCCGGACCCGATCGCCCGCGACCGCCATGACCTGCCCTTCGGCAGATTGCGTGGCGCTGAGGACGCCTGGGACGGCCTTGAGGCGAGCCAGCAGATCCGGCGTGGCGTCCAGTCCATCGCGGTTTCCCTGGACACCGAGCTGACCACTGATGGCGGACATCTGCCGCAGCATCTCGACGCGAAAGCCGTTCATCACGGACATGACCACGATCAAGGTGCCGACGCCCAACGTGATCCCGACCAGCGAGAAGCCGGCGATCACCGAGATGAACCCTTCTTCGCGACGTGCCCGCAGATATCGGAAGGCGATCAGGCGCTCGACGGCGGCGAAAGCCATGATGGGCGGTGTCTCCCGCTTCAGCCGAACCGTTGCGCAAGCTGATCGATCGGCAACTCCTCGCGCGCGCCGGTCCTGCGGTTCTTGAGTTCGACCTTGCCAGCGGCAAGCCCCTTGGGCCCGACAATGATCTGCCAAGGCGTGCCAATCAGGTCCATGTCGGCGAATTTGGCACCGGGCCGCAGGTCGCGGTCGTCGTGCAGGACTTCGACGCGCTTTGCCTGCAATGTATCATAGAGCTTCACGCAAGCACCCGAGACCGCGCCGTCGTCGGGCTTCAGGTTGACGATAGCGACCTTGAAGGGAGCGACGGACTCCGGCCAGACGATGCCGGCCGCGTCGTGGCTCGCTTCGATGATGCCGCCCACCAGGCGCGACACCCCGATACCATAGGAGCCCATCTCGACCGTTATCTGTTCGCCACCGGGACCCGCCACGACTGCATTCATCGGCTTGGAGTACCTGGTGCCGAAGTTGAAAATATGGCCGACTTCTATGCCGCGCGCGGCAAGACGCTCGCTTTCGGGAATCTTCTCGAAAGCATCCTTGTCGTGCTTCTCGTCCGTCGCGGCGTAGAGCGACGTCCATTCGTTCACGATCGGCTGCAGATCGGCCGCGTAATCGATCGTGCGGCCGAGGATATCCTTGTCAATCAACCCCTTGTGGCAGAACACGGCGCTTTCGCCGGTCTCGGCCAGGATGATGAATTCATGGCTGAGGTCGCCGCCGATCGGGCCGGTGTCGGCGCGCATCGGGATCGCCTTAAGACCCATCCGCGCGAAGGTGCGCAGGTAGGCCACGAACATGTTGTTATAGGACCGGATGGAACCTGCCCGGTCGATGTCGAAGGAGTAGTTGTCCTTCATCAGGAATTCGCGCCCACGCATGACACCGAAACGCGGCCGCACCTCGTCCCGGAACTTCCACTGGATGTGATAGAGATTCTTCGGCAGGTCGCGATAGCTTTTCACCCCGTCGCGAAACAGAACGGTGATCATCTCCTCGTTGGTCGGCCCGAACAGCATGTCGCGGTCGTGGCGATCCTTGATGCGCAGCATCTCGGGGCCGTAGGCGTCGTAACGCCCGCTCTCGCGCCACAGGTCGGCCGATTGGATGGTCGGCATCAGCACTTCCTGGGCACCCGCGGCGTCCTGTTCTTCGCGCACGATCCGCTCGATGTTCTTCAGGACGCGAAAGCCAAGCGGCAGCCAGGCGTAGATGCCGGCGCTGGTCTGCCGGACGAGACCGGCGCGCAACATCAGCCGGTGTGACACGATCTGGGCCTCGGCCGGATTCTCCTTCAAGGTTGGCAGAAAATACTGGCTCATCCGCATGCTGAATCGGTCCTCGCTCGGGGCGTCTTGGGGTGGCGGCGACTGTAGGGAACAGACCCCGCAAAGGCAAACTTGGCCAGCCCTGGCTGGTTTTGCACAGGGCAATGCCCGCACACTCAGCGCGACAACCTGGGGGAGAACGGAGATGCTCGACCAAGTCTTCAAGCTGAGCGAGAACAAGACGTCTGTTCGAACCGAGGTCGTGGCTGGCATCACGACGTTCCTGACGATGGCCTACATCATCTTCGTCAATCCGGCGATCCTGACGGCGGCGAAGATGCCGTTCGGCGCGGTGTTCACTGCGACCTGCGTGGCCGCCGCCATCGGCTGTATGCTGATGGCCTTCCTTGCCAACTACCCGATCGCGCTTGCCCCGGGCATGGGCTTGAACGCCTATTTCGCTTTCGGTGTCGTGGGTGGCATGGGTCATACTTGGCAGGTGGCGCTGGGCTGCGTGTTCCTTTCAGGCGTCATCTTCTTCATCATCAGCGTGCTGCCGATCCGGGAATGGATCGTCAACGCCATCCCAAAGTCGCTCAAGATGGCAATCGCCGCCGGCATCGGCCTGTTTCTTGCCCTGATCGCCCTCAAGAATGCCGGCATCGTCGTCGCCAACCCGGAAACGCTCGTGACGCACGGCAAGCTGGTCAGCTGGCCTGTCCTCATGGCCACCCTGGGCTTCGCGCTGATTGTGGCGCTCGAATACCGCCGCATCATGGGCGGCGTCATCATCGGCATCCTGGTCGTGACGGTGATCTCGATCCTGGCCGGCCAGCAGAAGTTCGAGGGGATATTCGACATCCCACCCTCGATCGCTCCCGTGTTTCTCCAGATGGACCTCGCCGGCGCCCTCCAGGTCGGGTTGGTGACCGTGGTCTTTGCCTTCCTGTTCGTCGACCTGTTCGACAATACCGGAACATTGATCGCACTGGCCCACCGCGGGGGCTTCATGCGCCCCGACGGCACCGTTCCGCGCCTCCGGGGCGCGCTGATCTCCGACAGCGCGGCGGCCATGATCGGCGCCGCCGTCGGCACCTCGACGACCACGAGCTACATCGAGAGCGCATCGGGCATCAATGCCGGCGGCCGCACGGGCCTTACGGCGGCGACGGTCGGCATTCTCTTCCTGCTGGCGCTGTTCATTGCGCCGCTGGCCGCTTCCATCCCCGCCTACGCGACGGCACCCGCCCTGCTCTATGTCGCCTGTTTGATGGCGCGTGGTCTCACCGAAGTTGAATGGAACGACATCACCGAAGCGGCGCCCGCGGTCATCACCGCGATTGCCATGCCGTTCACCTTCTCGATCGCCGACGGCATCGCGTTCGGATTCATTTCGTACGCTGGCATCAAAGTCGCCGCGGGTCGCTACGCGGACGTCCACCCTGCGGTTGCCATTCTCGCTGTCCTGTTCGTGATCAAATACGTGGTCATCGGATGATCATGGAAACTGTAAGGAAATTTGTTTGTTGTCGAACGACCTCGGACCCTAACAATTGTTCTGTGGGAGCCTGACGATCGAAAGAAAAGGTCTTGGCAAGCCGCGGGGGCCGCGCTACAGAGCCTACGTCTTGGGCGCTGCCTGAGTTTAGGGAGGAGAGCGGCTAAAAGCCGCCGAACGACGAGTTTCGGGGTAGAAGAGCGGCGGGCCAAAAGCCCGCCGTTTTCTTTTTAGTTCAAAGCATTAAAGATTAATCCTAATAATCTAGTTTAACTGCCGTCGACCAGCCTGCGGAAGCTGAAGACGTCGGCCCAATGCAGCGCATAAAAGCCCAACCAGAGCACGGCGGCGACGGCCGAGGTGATGATTGCCTTGCGCACGAGCTCCGGCCGCTCCGGGGCGCCGTGCTCCTCGCCCTTGCCAGGCTTCTGGACGCGACGGACGCCCAGCGGCAGCACGGTAAACAGCACCGTCCACCAGATGACGACATAGACCATGACGCCGGTGGCCCAGCTCATGGCGGCAGCTCCTTCTCAGACCTGTTCGAGTTCGATCAGCGTGCCGGCGAAGTCCTTGGGATGCAGGAACAGTACCGGCTTGTCGTGTGCTCCGATCTTGGGTTCACCATCGCCCAGCACCCGGGCTCCCTGCGACTTGAGCTTGTCGCGGGCGGCGTAGATGTCGTCGACCTCGTAGCAGACATGGTGGATGCCGCCGTCGGCATTGCGGGCGAGGAAGTTCGCGATCGGCGATTTCTCGCCCAACGGATGCAGGAGCTCGATCTTGGTGTTGGGAAGCTCCACGAACACCACCGTGACCCCATGCGCCGGCTGCGCCTTGGGGGCACTCACCTTGGCGCCCATGACGGTGCGATAGAGTTCCGAGGCCTTGGCCAGGTCGGGCACGGCAATAGCGATGTGGTTCAGGCGTCCGATCATCGGGCTCTCCAGACATTCTCGAGGCTTAGATGCGGACGATGTGAACGTCCGTCAACGGCTTCTTGCCCAGGTGCGCGCGCACGACGCGCCGGACGGCCTGGCGGGCGGCTTCTTCGATCCGCCCGTCGTCACTCCGTTCGGACGGGCTGAGATCGGCCAGCATCTCGCGCAGGCTCGCGACAATGGCCTTGGCAAGCATGCCGTCCTCGTCTTCGATACCGCGCAACGACACCTTCGGCGGCGCCACGGCGCGGCCCTTGCCGTCGATCACGAGGGTCGCCGCGGCACTGCCATTCCACAGCAACTTGCGCCGCTCGCGCAAGGAACTGCCATCCAATGGCACAAGCCCATCGCCGTCGCGGGCCAGCCGGCCCACCGGCACATGGTCGATGATCTCGGCCGGGCCCGGGGCCAGCCGGACCAGGGTGCCATTGGGCGCCACGATCGTTTCCGGCACCTGGCAGGCCCGCGCCAGGGCTGCATGCTCGACCATGTGGCGAACCTCGCCATGGACCGGCAGGGCGATCCGGGGCCGCACCCATTGGTAGACCCGCACGAGTTCGTCGCGTGCTGGGTGGCCGGAAACGTGAATATCCGCCTCACGGTCGGTAATGACTTCCACGCCGCGCGCCATCAGCGCGTTCTGCAGGCGTCCGACCGAGCGTTCGTTGCCGGGGATGACGCGCGAGGAGAAGATCGCGGTGTCGCCCTCCTCCAGCACGAGGTCGCGGTGCTCGTCGTTGGCGATCTTGGCCATGGAGGCGCGCGCCTCGCCCTGGCTGCCGGTACAGATGAACAGCACCTTGTCCCGAGGCAGGTAAGCGCCGTCCTGCGGGCTGATGCACTCGGGAAAATCGAGCATGTAGCCGCATTCCTGCGCCGCCTCGATCATGCGCAGCAGTGCCGGGCCGGAAAGCACCGGGTGGCGCCCTGCCGCGACCGCGGCCAGCGCGATGCTCTCGACGCGCGCCAGATTGGACGCAAAACAGGTGATGGCGATCCGCCCCTTGCGCCCCTTCACCAGCTTCTTGAGGTTGGCCCGCACCATGGCTTCGGAGCCGGCCTCGCCTTCGACGAACACGTTGGTGCTGTCGCACACCATCGCGAGCACGCCCTCGTCGCCGATGCGCTTCAGCATCGCCTCGTCGGTCAGGTCGCCGATCAGCGGCTCGGGATCTATCTTCCAGTCGCCGGTATGGAAGATGGTGCCGAACTTGGTGCGGATGGCGAGCGCATTCGGCTCGAGGATCGAATGCGTCATGGTGATCATCTCGAGATCGAACGGCCCGAGGCTGAACTTCCCCCGCAGCGGGATTTCCGTGATCCGGACGTCGTCGAGCAAGCCGGCCTGGATGAGCTTGCGCCGCAGCACAGAGGCCGCGAACGGCGTTGCATAGACCGGCGCCCTGAGGCGGGGCCAAAGATCCGCCACCGCTCCCAAGTGATCCTCGTGCGCATGGGTGAGCACGATCCCGACCAGGTCCTTGCGCCGTTCCTCGATGAAACCGGGATCGGGCATGATGACCTCTACGCCCGGCATGCTGTCGTCACCAAAGGCAATGCCGAGATCGAGCATCAGCCATTTGCCTGCATGGCCATAGAGATTGAGGTTCATGCCGATCTCGCCGGCGCCGCCCAGGGCGAGGAACAGCAACTCGTCGTTCGACGGGACGGTCATTTGTTGTTGCGGCGCCAGATCTCCAGGAGACCGAGCGACATCAGGTCCGGCTCGATGGCATCGAACAGGCCGATCTCGTCCTTGAACACGGCAGCGAGCCCACCGGTTGCCACCACCTTCATGGGCTCGCCATACTCGGCGCGGATGCGCCGGATCAGGCTCTCGATCAGCCCGACATAGCCCCAGAAGATGCCCGACTGCATGTTGGCCACGGTGTTCTTGCCGATGACCTTGGCCGGCTTCTCGACCCGGATGCGCGGCAGCCGGGCGGTCATCAGGTAGAAGGCCTCGATCGTGAGTTCCACGCCCGGGGCAAAGACGCCGCCGATGAAATTGCCGTCCTTGTCGGCGAGGTCGAAGGTGGTGGCGCTGCCGAAGTCGATCGTGATCAGCGGTCCGCCGTATTTCTTGTGGCCCGCGATCACGCCCACCAAACGGTCCGCGCCGGCCTCCTGTGGCCGATCGATCAGGATCTTGATGCCAAGCTCGCAATCCGGTTCGCCCACGATCAGCAGCTTGGTCTTGAAATAGGTCTCGCAGAGCCGGCGGATGTGCGTGTTCACCGGCGGCACGACGCTGGCCAGAATCGCCCCCTTGATCGAATGCGGATCGAAGCCCTGCAGGCCCATAAGCTGCGTCAGCCAGGCGGCGTACTCGTCCGACGTGCGCTTGGCTTCTGTACGCAAGCGGAATTGCGCGACGATCTTGTCGCCGTCAAACACGGCGAACTTGGAATTGGTATTGCCGACATCAATCGCGAGCAGCATCGCTCGTTCTCCTCAGGCCGCCCGGCCCAGCAATTCACCCGACACGATCTTGCGCGGCCCGGCCGTCGTATCCAGCAGCAACGCGCCTTCGCCGTCCAGCCCGACGAAGCGGCCGCGCACGAGCTCGTCTCCCAGCCTGACGTCGACGTCGGCACCAAGTGGCCCGGCCTTGGCAAGCCATGCCGCCCGCACGTTCTCGAAACCGTGGCGGCGCCATTCGGCAAGCCTCTCGGCCAGCGCTTGAGCGAGCCTCTCCAGAGCCGTCTCAACCAAGCCTCCGAGCGCCGCGCCTGGATAGCGCATCTCCGGCAACTGCGGGGCGAAGGCCACATTGATCCCGATGCCGGCAATGACGTGCTCGACCAGGCCGCCCTGTCCGATCGAGCTTTCCAGCAGAATGCCCGCGACCTTGCCGCCGTCGACCATGACGTCGTTCGGCCATTTCACCCTTGTCTCTCGGCCGGCCGGAACGACGTCGGCAACCGCAAGGGCGGCAACAAATCCAAGCTCGGTGGCACGCGACGCTGCGCAGTCGGGCCGCAAGATGGTCGAGCTGTAGAGGTTGCCGACGGGCGAGGCCCAGTGGCGGCCACGGCGGCCGCGACCGCCCGTCTGCTCGCGCGCCCAGACGACCGTCCCCTCGGCAGCACCGACTTCCGCCAGGCGTGCCGCCTCGTCATTGGTGCTGCCGACGCTGTCCAGCGCGACCAGCGTCCACCCGTCCGGCAGGACGGGCGCGGAGATCACGGGAATAGGCCCTTCGCCGCCGCCGCCGCGATCAGGCTGAGCGGCTGTGGTGCCAGCGAGAACACCGCCACCAGCACGGCGGCCACAAACGCTACGGCACGATAGACACCGAACGGCGTGCGATCGAGGGAGTCGGCTTCCTCGTCGAAGTACATCACCTTGACGATGCGCAGGTAGTAGTAGGACGCCACCACGGATGCGAGCACGCCCAGAACCGCGGGAATGAAGAGTTTGGCTTCGACCGCGGCCATGAAGATGTAGAGCTTGCCCCAGAAGCCCGCGAGCGGCGGGATGCCGGCCAGCGAGAACATGAACAGCAGCATGGCGAAGGCCATCATCGGCTGGCTTTTGGCCAGGCCTGCCAGATCGGAGACATTCTCGACCATGACGCCGCGGCGCTTCATCATCAGGATCGTGGCAAACACGCCCAGCGTCATGACGAGATAGATGGCGAGGTAGAAGACGATCGCCTGGATCCCCTTCTCGCTGCCGCTTGCCAATCCCAGCAGCACGTAGCCCACGTTGCCGATCGACGAATAGGCCATCAGGCGCTTGATGTTCTGCTGGCGAAGTGCCGCGAAGGCGCCCAGCGCCATCGACAGAACGGAAGCCACGACGATGATCTGCTGCCACTGCAGGAACAACGGCTTGAACGGGCCCATCAGGACCGAAACCATCAGCGAGATGGCCGCAATCTTGGGTGCCACGGCGAACAGCGCCGTCACCGGCGTCGGCGCGCCCTCATAGACGTCGGGCGTCCACATATGGAAGGGCACGGCTGAAACCTTGAAGGCGAGACCCGCGACCACGAACACCAAACCGACGATGGTCCCGAACTCCGCGGCCTTGCCGTTGAGCAGCGCCTGAGAAATCTGGACAAAGGCCGTGCCGCCACAGAAGCCATAGATCAGCGAGGCGCCGAACAGCAGCATGCCGGAGGCGACGGAGCCCAGGACGAAGTATTTTACGCCGGCTTCGGTCGAACGCAGATTGTCGCGCTGGAAGGCCGCGATGACATAGAGCGCCAGTGACTGCAGCTCGAGCCCAACGTAAAGAGACATGAGATCGTTGGCCGAAATCATCAGCATCATGCCAAGCGTCGCCAACGCCACCAGCACCGGATACTCGAAGCGCCACGCCTTGACCTGTTCGAAGTAAGACCGTGACATCAGGACCGCGACCGCAGCGCCGACCAGCACCATGGCCTTCATGGTGGCCGTCAAGCGGTCGACAATGAACAGCGAGGCAAACGCCGTCCCTTCCCTATACGGCGCGAAGAGCAGCACCGCCGTCGCCAGCAACACGACCGAAGTGGCCACCGACACGAACGGGGTCGACGCCTCGCCTTTCACGACGCCGTAGATCAGCAGCAGCAACGTCGCCGCCGCGAGGAAGATCTCCGGCCGTGCTAGCGTCCAGGATTCCAGACCGACAATCATGTTCATCCTTCCCGGCCGCTTACGGCGCCAATGCCGCGGTGCGGGCGAGCTTCAGGGCGGCCTGATAGTCGCCAATCAGCTTGTCGACCGCCGGCGCCATCGGATCGAGGAAAGAGCTGGGATAGATACCCATCCAAAGCGTGATCAAGATCAGCGGCAGGAACAACGCGATCTCGCGGCGGTTCATGTCGAGGATGCCCTTCAGCGAGTCTTTGGTCAGCTCGCCGAAGATGATCTTGCGGTAAAGCCAGAGAGCGTAGGCCGCCCCCAGGATGATTCCGGTCGTGGCCAGGAACGCCACCCAAGTGTTGGCCTTGAAGGTGCCGACCAGCACCAGAAATTCACCGACGAAGCCCGACAGGCCCGGCAGACCGACGCTCGCCAGGGTGAAGAACATGAACGTGAAGGCGTACCGCGGCATTCGGTGCACCAGACCGCCGTAGGCCGCGATCTCGCGGGTATGCATGCGATCGTAGACGACGCCGACGCAAAGGAAGAGTGCTGCCGAGACGATGCCGTGGCTCAGCATCTGGAAAATCGAACCCTGCACGCTCTGCATGTTCATGATGAAGGCGCCGATCGTCACGAAGCCCATATGGGCGATCGACGAATAGGCGATCAGCTTCTTCATGTCCTCCTGCACCAGGGCGACCAGCGACGTGTAGATGATGGCCACGATGCTGAGGCCGAAAACCAGCGGTGCAAAATACTGCGACGCCTCGGGCAGGAGTGGAATGGAGAACCTGAGGAAGCCGTACCCGCCCATCTTCAGCAACACGCCGGCCAGGATCACCGAGCCAGCCGTCGGCGCCTCGACGTGGGCATCCGGCAACCAGGTGTGGACCGGCCACATCGGCACCTTGACCGCGAAGGAAGCGAAGAAGGCGAGCCACAACCAGCACTGCCAGGTGAAGGGCAGGTTGAGCTTTTCAACCGCCGTCGGCAGATCCGTCGTGCCGACCTGCCAGTAGATGGCGATGATCGCCAGCAGCATCAGGACGGAGCCCAGTAGCGTGTAGAGGAAGAACTTGAAGGCCGCATAGACACGCCGCTTGCCACCCCAGACACCGATGATCAGGAACATCGGGATCAGCACACCTTCAAAGAAGACGTAGAACAAGGCGAGGTCGAGGGCGCAGAACATGCCGACCATGAAGGTCTCGAGCACCAGGAACGCGATCATGTATTCCTTGACCCGAACCTTGATCGAATCCCAGCTCGCGAGGATGCAGATCGGCGTCAGCAGGGTCGACAGCAGCACGAAGAACAGCGAGATTCCGTCGATGCCCATGTGATAGCCGATGCCGAGCGCCGGCACCCAGTCGAATTTCTCTTCGAACTGGAAGCCCGCCTTGGTGGCGTCGAAGCGGATCCAGAGGACGAGCGAGATCAGAAACGTCGCCAGCGAGGTGATCAGCGCCGCGCTACGGCAGTTGCGGTCCACGGCCTCCTTGGGGCCGTTCACGATCAGACAGAAGAACGCCCCCACCAGCGGCAGGAACGTAACCAGGGAGAGGATCGGCCAGCTCGACATCCGCCTACCCCACCGCCAGCATGAAGTACGTGACGAGGCCTGCCACGCCGACAAGCATCACGAAGGCATAGTGGTAGAGGTAACCGCTCTGGAAGCGGCTCAGCACGCCTGCCATGTCTTGTGCCCGTGCAGCGATGTTGTCGGCGCCGAGCCCGTCGATTATCGCGCCGTCGCCCTTCTTCCATAACACGCGGCCGATCGCGAGCGCGGGCCGGACGAAAACCGCGTCGTAGATCTCGTCGAAGTACCACTTGTTGAAGAACAGTGCGTGCACGCCGGGGAATGCTTTGACCGTGCGTTCCGGCAGGTCGGTCCTGACGATGTAGTAATAGTAGCTGAGCGCGATGCCTGAGAGCGCGAAGACCAACGGCAGAAGCTTCACCCACAGCGGCACTTCGTGCGCGTGATGCAGCACTTCCTCGGTCGACTTCAAGGCGATCGACTGGCCCCAGAAGCTCTTCCAGTCATGACCGACAAACCAGTCGTAGGCGACATAGCCGGACAGCGCAGCGCCGATCGCCAGCACGTAGAGCGGGATCAGTATGACTTGTGGCGATTCGTGCGCATGATCCCAGGTGTGATGGTCGCCCCGGTACTTGCCGTAGAACGTCAGGAACATCAGGCGCGTCGAGTAGAATGCCGTCATGAAGGCGGCGATGACGCCCAGCCAGAAGGCGATGAGGCCCACCGTCGTGTGCACGCCGAAGGCCGATTCGAGCATGATGTCCTTGGAATAGAAGCCGGCAAAACCGACACCGTTACCGAGCAGGAACGGAATGCCGATGCCCGACAGCGCCAGGGTGCCGATCCACATCAACACGAAGGTTTGCGGTGCCTTCTCCTTCACGCCGCCCATCTTCCGCATGTCCTGCTCGTGATGCAGGCAGGTGATGACCGAACCCGACCCCAGGAACAGCAGCGCCTTGAAGAACGCGTGGGTCATGAGATGGAACATCGCCGCCGAGTAGGCGCCAACGCCGCAGGCGAAGAACATGTAGCCGAGCTGGCTGCAGGTCGAATAGGCGACCACCCGCTTGATGTCGAACTGGGTGAGGCCGACCGTAGCGGCAAAAAATGCCGTCGCGGCACCAACCAGGGTAACCACCTGTAGCGCGACAGGCGCCAGTTCGAACAGCGGAGACAGGCGGCAGACCATGAACACGCCGGCAGTCACCATGGTGGCGGCATGGATCAGCGCGGATACCGGCGTCGGGCCTTCCATGGCGTCTGGCAGCCACGTATGCAGTCCAAGCTGGGCCGACTTGCCCATGGCACCCACGAACAGCAGCAGGCAGGCCGTCTCGAGCGCCGGCAGGTTCATGCCGAGGAACTGCATGCGCATCTGGGCCATTTCCGGCCCCTTGGCGAAGATGTCGGCGAAGTTCACCGAGCCGCTCAGCATCCAGATGGCGAAGATGCCGAGTGCGAAGCCGAAGTCGCCGATGCGATTGACGATGAACGCCTTCATCGCCGCGGCGTTGGCCGAGGGCTTGTCGTACCAGAAGCCGATCAGCAGGTAAGACGCGAGGCCCACGCCTTCCCAGCCAAAGAACAGCTGCACCAGATTGTCCGACGTCACCAGCATCAGCATGAAGAAGGTGAACAGGCTGAGATAGGACATGAAGCGCGCGATGCTGGTGTCCTCGGCCATGTAGCCGATCGAATAAACATGCACCATCGACGACACGACGGTGACCACGATCAGCATCACTGCGGTCAGCGTATCGAGACGCAGCGCCCAGTCGACCTCGAACGTTCCCGAGCCGATCCAGGTGAAGAGCTTGACCACGATCAGCTTGCCGCTCTCCGGCCCGAAGCCGATGCGGATGAACACGAAGATCGACAGCGCCGCCGCGATCAGCAACGCCGCGGTAGTGACGATCTGGGCCGGCCGGTCGCCGATCACGCGGCAGAAAAGACCGGCAATCGTTGCAGCCAGCAGCGGCAGGAAGACGATAAGCTTGACGGCTAGGTCCATGGTGAGTGCGCGCCCCTAGCCCTTCATCTCGCTGATGTCTTCGACGGCGATCGTTCCGCGGTTGCGGAAGTAGACCACTAGGATGGCGAGTCCGATGGCGGCCTCCGCCGCCGCCACGGTCAGCACCAGCATCGCGAAGACCTGGCCAACGACGTTGCCTTCGAAGATCGAAAAGGCGACGAGATTGATATTCACCGCAAGCAGCATCAGCTCGACGCACATCAGGATGACGATGACGTTCTTGCGGTTAAGGAAGATGCCCAGGATGCCCAGCGTGAACAGCACCGAGGAGACCGTGAGGTAGTGACCGAGGCCTATGGTCATCACACGCCTCCCCTGGTCGGCACCTTGACCACGGTCATCGCCTGCTCCTTGGTCCGGTTGATCTGGTCGCCAACCTTCTGGCGCCGCACGCCCGGACGGGTGCGCAGCGTCAGCACGATGGCACCGATCATGGCCACCAGCAGGACCAGGCCCGCCACCTGGAAGAGATAGAAGTACTGCGTATAAAGCACCCGGCCGATTGCGCGCGTATTGTCGATCGCCAGTACCTGGGCGCCCTGCTTGTTCAGGGCCGTCATCGTGCTCGAACCGGCGCCCAGAACACCCAGCCCCAGCAGGATCTCGGCCAGCAGCACGACGCCGATCATGGCGCCGACCGGCAGGTATTTAAGGAAGCCTTCGCGAATCTCGACGAGATTGATGTCGAGCATCATCACGACGAACAGGAACAGCACCGCGACCGCGCCGACATAGACGATGACCAGGATCATCGCGATGAACTCGGCGCCGATCAGCAGGAACAGCGCCGCGGCATTGAAGAAGGCAAGGATCAGGAACAACACCGAATAGACCGGGTTGCGCGAGACCACGACCATCGCGCCCGATGCGACGACCACCGCCGCGAAGACGTAGAAGGCCAGAGCCTGAAGCAGCATTGTTCTCTCTCCCCCGCCGGCCGCTCAGCGATACGCGGCGTCGGCGTGGAGGTTGGCCGCAATCAGGCTCTCCCAGCGGTCGCCGTTCGCGAGCAACTTGTCCTTGTTGTACATCAGCTCCTCGCGGGTCTCGGTCGAGAATTCGAAATTCGGGCCTTCGACGATGGCATCGACCGGGCAGGCTTCCTGGCAGAAGCCGCAGTAGATGCACTTCGTCATGTCGATGTCGTAGCGCGTGGTGCGCCGGCTGCCGTCGTCGCGCGGCTCGGCCTCGATGGTGATCGCCTGGGCCGGACAAATCGCCTCGCACAGCTTGCAGGCAATACAGCGTTCCTCGCCGTTGGGATAGCGGCGGAGCGCATGCTCGCCGCGGAAACGCGGGCTGAGCGGTCCCTTCTCGTGCGGATAGTTCACCGTTACTTTGGGCTTGAACATGTACTTCAGCGTCAGCGCAAAGCCCGTGACCAGTTCGGTCAACAGGAACGCGCGCGCGGTACGGTCGAGAGAGGCCATTGTGCGATCTCCCTAGGACTTCGGAACCCAGCCGCCGAACTGCAGCACGGCGGCGGTGAGAACGACCCAGCCCAGAGAGACCGGCAGGAACACTTTCCAGCCCAGCCGCATCAACTGGTCGTAGCGGTAGCGAGGCAGCGTGCCCTTGGTCCAGCTGAAGACGAACAGCAGGAACGCAATTTTGAGTGCGAACCAGACGACGCCCGGCACGTAGGTGAAGGGCGCGTACGGGATTGGCGACATCCAGCCACCGAGGAACAGGATGGCACCGAGTGCCGACAAGAGGATCATGTTGGCGTATTCGCCGAGGAAGAACAGGCCGAACGTCATCGCCGAGTATTCGGTGTGGAAGCCTGCCACGAGCTCGGCTTCGGACATCGGCAGATCGAAGGGCGTGCGATTGGTTTCCGCCAGTGCCGACACGAAGAAGATCACGAACATCGGCAGCAGCGGCAGGAAGAACCAGTGCCAGAACCCGCCGGACTGAGCCAGCACGACATCGGACAGGTTGAGCGAGCCGACGCAGAGCAGGACGGTGATCAGCACGAAGCCGATCGAGACCTCGTAGGACACCATTTGCGCCGCCGAGCGCAGCGCGCCCAGGAAGGCGTACTTGGAGTTCGACGCCCAGCCGGCGATGATGATGCCATAGACGCCGAGCGAGGAGATGGCGAAGAGGTAGAGAATGCCGACATTGATGTTGGCAATGACCCAACCGTCGTCGAACGGCACCACGGCCCAGGCCACCAGCGCCGTCATGAAGGTGATCATCGGCGCAATGATGAACAAAATCGCATTGGCGCTGGACGGAACGATGGTTTCCTTCAGCACCAGCTTCAAGCCGTCGGCGAAGGGCTGCAGCAGGCCGAACGGACCAACCACATTGGGACCGCGGCGGAGCTGGATCGAGGCCCAGACCTTGCGGTCGACGTAAGTCATGTAGGCGACGGCAACCAGCAGCGGCACCGTGACGGCCAGGCACTGAGCCAGGATGACGATGGCCTGGCCTAGCCAGTTGGTGGTGAAGAACTGGATCAGATCGGCGCTCATGCCTTACTCCGCCGCCATGAGTTGGGCGCGCGAGGCCATGCACTCGGCCATCGTCTTGGACGCCCGGCTGATCGGGCAGGTCATGTAGAAATTGACGATCGGCGAGACGAACGGCTGATCGGTCAAGGCCCCCGCCTTGCCAAAGACACCCCACGTTCCCGCAGCCTGCTGGTCGATCGCAGCAAAGGTCCTGTTCACCGCGACGAGGCGAGCCCGAACCTGGTCGAGCGTGTCGTAGGGAAGCGTCTTGCCCAACCGTTCCGACAGCGCACGCAGGATCGCCCAGTCCTCGCGGGCATCGCCCGGCGGGTAGCCCGCGCGCTGGCCGAGCTGCACGCGGCCTTCAGTGTTCACATAGGTCCCAGGCTTCTCGGTATAGGCGGCACCCGGCAGAACAACGTCGGCGCGATGGGCGCCGGCATCGCCATGGTGACCCTGATAGACCACGAAGGCCTTGCCGAGGCGCTTGGTGTCGATCTCGTCGGCGGCCAGGAGATAGACCAGCTCTATCTCGCGCTTCTCGCAGCCGGCCAGGATGCCCTCGACGTCACGACCGCCGTCGCCCGGCACCAGGCCGAGATCGAGGCCGCCAACGCGCGCCGCCGTCGTGTGGAGCACGGCAAAGCCGTTCCAGTCGGCGCGGACAGCGTTCAGCTTCTCGGCGAGATCGCGGGCCAGCGCCAGGATGGCGGCGCCGTCTTCGCGCGCCAGGGCCCCCATACCGACGATGATCAGCGGGTGCTTGGCGGCTTTCAGTTTCTCGGAGAAGCCGAGCTTGCCGTCGACCAGTTCGCGCAAGGTCGCGGGGCCGGCGCCCAGGCGTTCCACCGGATAGGTGTGGTCCACCGCGGGGCCGACACTGACAATGGTGCACTGGCCCGACAGGTAGCGCTTGCGCAACCGTGCATTCAGGACCGGCGATTCCCAGCGCGGGTTTGTCCCGATCAGCAGGATCGCATCGGCCGAATCGATACCGCGGACACCGGGATTGAAGATGTAGCTGCCGCGAGGGCCATCGAGCCTGGCACCATCCTGGCGGCAGTCGATGTTGGGCGATCCCAGCGCCTTCACCAGATCCTTGAGCGCCACCATCGATTCGGCATCGCACTGGTCGCCGATGATTGCTGCCACCTTGGTGCCGTCGAGCCCCTTCAGCTTGGCCTCGATCGCGGCGAATGCCTGATCCCAGGTCGCCTCGACCAGCTTGCCGCCGCGCCGCACATAGGGCCGGTCCAGCCGCTGGTGACGCAGGCCGTCGAGGGCATGGCGCGTCTTGTCGGAAATCCACTCCTCGTTCACATCGTCGTTGAGGCGCGGCAGCACGCGCATCACCTGCGCGCCCCGCGTGTCGATGCGGATGTTGGCGCCGAGGCCATCCATCACATCGATCGACTCGGTCTTGCTGAGTTCCCATGAGCGGGCTTCGAACGCGTAAGGCTTGGAGGTCAATGCGCCGACCGGACAAAGATCGACCAGATTGCCGGACAGCTCGGTGCTGAGCGCATGCTCGACGTAGGTCGTGACTTCCATGCTCTCGCCACGGCCCGTGGCGCCCAGCTCCTCGACGCCTGCCACCTCGGTCGCGAAACGGATGCAACGCGTGCAATGGATGCAGCGGTTCATCGACGTCTTGACCAGCGGACCCAGTTCCTTGTCCGGCACCGCGCGCTTGTTCTCGTGGTAGCGGCTGCGGTCGAAGCCGTAGCCCATCGCCTGATCCTGCAGATCGCACTCGCCACCCTGGTCGCAGATCGGGCAATCGAGCGGATGGTTGATCAGCAGGAATTCCATCACGCCGTTGCGCGCCTTCTTGACCGTCGGCGTCTGGGTGAAGATCTCCTGCTTGTCGGCAACAGGCAGCGCACAGCTTGCCTGCGGCTTGGGTGGCCCGGGCTTCACCTCGACCAGGCACATGCGGCAATTGCCGGCGATCGACAGCCGCTCGTGGTAGCAGAAGCGCGGGATCTCAACGCCCGCCAGTTCACAGGCCTGCAAGACCGTGATGCCGGCCGGCACCTCGAGTTCGACGCCGTCGATTTTGATCTTGGGCATTGCCTGTTCCCCGCCCCTACTCGGCCGCCAGTTTTTCGGTGCGCGCACGGATGCGGCGCTCCATCTCAGGTCGGAAATGGCGGATCAGGCCCTGGATCGGCCATGCTGCCGCGTCGCCCAGGGCGCAGATCGTGTGCCCCTCGACCTGCTTGGTCACGTCCTCGAGCGCATCGATCTCCTCAAGGCGCGCGTTGCCCGTCACCATGCGTTCCATAACGCGCCACATCCAGCCGGTGCCCTCACGGCACGGCGTGCACTGGCCGCAGCTCTCGTGCTTGTAGAAGTAGCTGAGCCGGGCGATCGCCTTCACGATGTCGGTCGACTTGTCCATGACGATGACGGCTGCCGTGCCGAGGCCGGACTTCTGATCGCGCAGCGAGTCGAAATCCATCAGGACTGTGTCGCAGATCGACTTGGGTAGCAGCGGCACCGAGGCACCGCCGGGGATCACCGCCAGCAGGTTGTCCCAGCCGCCGCGCACGCCGCCGGCATGGCGATCGATCAGCTCGCGCAGCGGGATGCCCATTTCCTCTTCGACGTTGCAGGGCTTGTTCACGTGCCCCGAAATGCAGAACAGCTTGGTGCCGGTGTTGTTCGGGCGGCCGATGCCGGCGAACCAGGTCGCTCCCCGGCGCAAGATGGTGGGCGCAACGGCAATCGACTCGACGTTGTTCACCGTCGACGGGCAGCCATAGAGACCCGAACCGGCCGGGAACGGCGGCTTCAGCCGCGGCATGCCCTTCTTGCCCTCTAGGCTCTCCAGCAGCGCGGTTTCCTCGCCGCAGATGTAGGCGCCGGCGCCGCGGTGGACGTAGAGGTCGAAATCCCAGCCCGAGCCGCAGGCGTTCTTGCCAAGCAGGCCCGCATCATACGCCTCGCGGACGGCGGCCATGAGGTTTTGGGCCTCATTATAAAACTCGCCGCGCACGTAGATGTAGCCCGCGTTCGCCCGCATGGCGAAGCCCGCGACCAGACAGCCCTCGATGAAGAGATGCGGATCGTGACGCAGGATATCGCGATCCTTGCAGGTCCCGGGCTCCGACTCGTCGGCGTTCACGATCAGGTAGTGCGGACGGTCCTTCACTTCCTTGGGCATGAAGGACCACTTTAGGCCAGTCGGGAATCCGGCGCCGCCGCGGCCGCGCAGGCCTGACTTCTTCATCTCGTCGATGATGCCGTCGGGGCCCTTGTCGAGGATGGCCTTGGTATTGTCCCAGGCGCCGCGGGCTCGCGCGCCGGCCAGGTGCCAGTCGTGGGCGCCGTAGAGATTGGTGAAGATGCGGTCCTTGTCGCTGAGCATTGCCCTACTCGCTCCGGAGCGTCGTGGCGCCGCCGACCGGCGCCGATGTCTGCCGGTCGACCTGGGGACCGGCCTTTGGCGTTTCGCCGCGCCGGAACGCGTCGAGCACCTTGTTGATCGAGGCCTCGTCGAGATCCTCGTAGAAATCGTCGTTGATCTGGACGACCGGCGCGTTCACGCAGCCGCCGAGACACTCGACTTCCTGCACACTGAAGATCTCGCCGTCGGCCGCATGCTGACAAGCCTTCATCACCGCCTCCGAGCCACGCAACCAGCACGGCGTCGTGGTGCAGACCTGCAGCAGGTACTTCCCGCGCGGCTTGAGCTGGAACATCGTGTAGAAGGTCGCGATCTCGTAGACCCGGATCGGCGCCATATCGAGAAGCTTGGCGACCTCGTCCATCGCCACCCGCGGCAGCCAACCCTGCTGGCGCTGCGCGAGATCGAGCACGGCGATCACGGCGCTGGCCTGGCGGCCCGGCGGATAGTTCGCCATCAGCGCCTTCGCCTTGGCCAGGGAGTCCGGCGTGAAGGCGAAGTGCGCGACGTGCGGCACATCCTTGGGATCGGCGGTGATCATCGCCATCTCGTCGTCTCCTAGCGGTCGATCTCGCCGAACACGATGTCGAGCGAACCGATGTTCGCCGACATATCGGCGAGCTGGTGGCCCTTCGTCATCATTTCGAGCGCCTGCAAGTGCGGAAATCCCGGTGCACGGATCTTGCAGCGATAGGGTTTGTTGGTGCCGTCGGACACGAGATAGACGCCGAATTCGCCCTTCGGCGCCTCGACAGCCGTGTAGGTCTCGCCGGCCGGCACCTTGTAGCCCTCGGTGTAGAGTTTGAAGTGATGGATCAGTGCTTCCATCGAGTCCTTCATCTCGCCGCGGCGCGGCGGCGACAGCTTGCGATCGTCGACCCGCACCGGGCCGCCCACCTTGCGCAGCGCCGCGATGCACTGCTCCATGATGCGCACGCTCTGGTACATCTCCTCGATGCGCACCAGGTAGCGCGCAAAGCAGTCGCCGGTCTTGCCGAGCGGGATGTCGAAATCCATGCGCTCGTAGACGTCGTAAGGCTGCGACTTGCGCAAATCCCAGGGAATGCCCGAGGCGCGGATCAGCGGTCCGGAGAATCCCCAGTCGAGCGCCTGCTCAGCCGACACGACACCAATGTCGACGGTGCGCTGGCGGAAGATGCGATTGTCGTTCAGCAGCTTCTCGATGTCCTTCAGGAACGGGAAGAACTGCTTGATCCAGCCGTCCATCGAATCGAGCATGCCGTCGGGCAGATCCTGGTGAACGCCGCCGGGCCGGAAATAAGCCGCGTGCATGCGCGAACCGCTCACCTGCTCGTAATACTCCATCAGCAGCTCGCGCTGCTCGAAGCCCCACAGCGGCGGCGTCAGCGCGCCGGTGTCCATGGCGAACGTCGTGACGTTCAGCAGGTGATTCAGGATGCGCGTGATCTCGGCGAACAGCACGCGGATGTACTGGCCGCGCTCTGGCGCCGTGATGCCCAGCAGCTTCTCGACCGCCAGCGCATAGGCATGCTCCTGGTTCATCGGCGAGACGTAGTCGAGTCGGTCGAAGTACGGCACCGCCTGCAGGTAGCTCTTGTACTCGATCAGCTTCTCGGTGCCGCGATGCAGCAGCCCGATGTGGGGATCGCAGCGTTCGACGATCTCGCCATCCATCTCGACGACCAGACGCAACACGCCGTGGGCCGCCGGGTGCTGCGGCCCGAAGTTCATCGTCAGGGTCTTTATCTCGACGTCGGACATGTCAGCTCGTCTTGGCCTCTGGTTGGGCCTTCTCGTCGCCCGGCAACGTCTGCGCGCCTTCCCATGGGCTGAGGAAGTCGAAGCGACGGAACTCCTGCGTCAGCTTCACCGGCTCGTAGACGACGCGCTTCTGGACGTCATCCCAGCGCAACTCGACGAAGCCGGTGAGCGGGAAATCCTTGCGCAGCGGATGGCCCTCGAATCCATAGTCGGTGAGGATCCGCCGCAGGTCGGGATGATCGGAAAACCATATGCCGTAGAGGTCGTAGGCCTCGCGCTCGAACCAGCCGGCCGCGCTATAGACTGGCGCAGCCGACGGCACGGGCGTCGCTTCGTCGGTCGCGACTTTTATTCGAATCCGCTGGTTGTTCTTCAGGCTGAGCAGATTGTAGACGACGTCGAAGCGCTTCTCGCGCTCTGGCCAATCGACGCCACAGATGTCGATGAGTTGCTTGAACAGGCACTTTGGGTCGTCACGCAGGAACGTGAGCAAACCGACCAGCTTGTCGGCCGGGCACTCCAGCATCAGTTCGCCGAGGCGAACGTTGCTGCTCGTCACCGCACCGGCGGTCGCCTGGACGATGTGGTCGCCAAGTTCCTGCAACGGCTGATCCATCAACGCACCAGCGTTCCGGTGCGGCGGATCTTCTTCTGGAGCTGCAGGATGCCGTACAGCAAGGCCTCGGCGGTCGGTGGGCAGCCCGGCACGTAGATATCGACCGGCACGATGCGATCGCAGCCGCGCACGACCGAATAACTATAATGATAGTAGCCACCGCCGTTGGCGCAGGAGCCCATCGAAATAACGTAGCGAGGCTCGGCCATCTGGTCGTAGACCTTGCGCAACGCCGGCGCCATCTTGTTGGTCAGCGTGCCGGCCACGATCATCACGTCGGCGGCACGCGGGCTCGGCATCGGCGCGAAGCCGAAGCGGTCGAGGTCGTAGCGGCTCATCCAACAGTGGATCATCTCCACACCGCAGCAGGCCAGGCCGAACGTGAGACCCCACATCGACCCGGTGCGCGCCCAGGTGATCAGCTTGTCGAGCTGCGCCACGACGAAGCCCTTGTCGGCCAGTTCGTCGTTCAAGGCCCGCGAGAGCGCCGCTTCGGCGACGCTGTTCGGCTTGGGCGGGGTGATCACTCCCATTCCAGGGCTCCCTTGCGCCACTCGTAGATGAACCCGACCGTGAGCACGCCCAGAAACAGCATCATCGACCAGAAGCCGAACAGGCCGATGTCGCCCAGCGTCACCGCCCACGGAAACAGGAACGCGACCTCAAGGTCGAAGATGATGAA
>Ga0163144_10002472_pt1 | contig 42592 bp, 45 predicted proteins | sample OliLak19BULKMAT1_FD_123175 | JGI IMG/M metagenome (GOLD analysis project Ga0163144, IMG submission 123175) | Freshwater microbial mat bacterial communities from Lake Vanda, McMurdo Dry Valleys, Antarctica - Oligotrophic Lake LV.19.BULKMAT1 | ecosystem: Environmental > Aquatic > Freshwater >...
ACAAAGTTGACGGCTTAAGTTTGCAGCTTCCCGCTAGATCATCCTTCAAGGAAACTTTGGAAATATCCGCCAAAATAAGAAAAGCCTTTTGGCCGGATTATACCCAAACTCAATTGGCTCAAATCGCCGAAGCCACCACTAGACTAAATTACCCACTTATTGCGCGTTCGTCCGGTAGCGACGAAGATGATTTTACCAACCATGGTAAATCGGCAGCCGGTTGGTATGGCAGTCATGTCGTTTACGATCCAGAAAATTTGGTTCAAGCGATAAAGGAGGTTAGCACCAGCCTTTATTCTAATCGTGCTTTAAGCGGTAGGCAGTCGAAAGTAGAGCCGAAGATGTCGGTTATCATTCAGGAATATGTCAACGACCCGCTCGCTATTCAATTAGTCATTTGTACCGGCCACCCTAATTTGGAGCCAGATGAGATGATTTATTCGATTGATAACGACGACTATGTTGTAAAATATGACGGAATGGAAATTTGCGGGCGAACGCATCGGGGTCTTAACCCTATTTTGCAAAATGCTCTATTTCTGCAAAACTACTTCAAAACACTGCAATGTATCGAAGTGGTTTTGTTAGATGATAAAGCTCATTGGGTGCAAACGAGATCAATGCGTTCGGAATTGATTTCGAGCACTTCGTTGCGCAGCGCCGTCTTGCATAGAGATGCTCTTAACCTACAAGGCTTTGGTATCGGTGCATCTCTTTTTCAAGGTACTGTAAAAGTAATTACGGACCCTAGAATGGTTCATAGTTCTACAATAACTAAAACGGATATTTTAGTGGTGCCCAGCACGTCACCGGAATGGGAGTCTTTATTATTTTGGGCCGGCGGGTTAATAACGGATCACGGCACCAGAACAAGTCACGCAGCGTTGACCGCGCTGGAGTTTAATATTCCTGCGATCATAGGTACTTCTAAGGCTACTGAAATTTTAAAAGATGGTGACAAGATCATAATTGACCCACGACGTGGCGAGGTATACAGATTTGAGCAATAAAGTTAAAAAAGGAGTTAAGAAAATGGGCGAAACTAAAACCAACATGACACCAAAGACAGATAGCGGCAAATCCGTTTTTGGTAAACTGAGCGATAAATGGGCCAAGAAAAAGGACACGAACGCACCAGCTGTTGTCGCCAGAACTTTTGCGGATAATCTTTCTGACGCTTATGAGATGCTGGGCAAATTAATCATTACCAAAGAATCGGATTTGGCTAATGAAAGCGGTAAGGAAGTTGTTAACAGAAAATCCGTGGCCTTATTGAGATCAATGGAATTTCATTTGGAGTCCGCTTTGCAGGAATCCGCTGAGTATGCAAACCTCTAACGAAGTTATCTTCGGCATCATAGAGCGCCCAAAACCGGAACGTCTGCGCGAGGAATTTTATTGCGACAAAGGCGGTGGCGGCTGTGGGAAATATTTCGCCACGTACTTACGTAAAGAAATGACGGGTAATTATTCTATCCGCTGCCCAAATACTAAATGCAACCACGTCCATTTTAGGAAAATAGTAAAAGGGTTGGTCACCAGTGATCGCCATGACGAGCGTTTACCGGATGCAGTGGATATCATTATAGGGCTGGCCAGTACGCTACGTGATACGCCGTGGCACGATTCGCCAGAGTTTAAGCGCAGCCAAATGAAAGCTTTGAGGACGCCTAATGGTTAGGGAAGTCGATAATTTTTTGATACGCTTTAAAGCCTGGAAAGCTGAAGTGGATAAATTTGCCGCTAATGCGCAAGTATCTTCGCCGGAAGTAATCCTGGCTTTGCGGCTGTTGATGACACCCACTAAAGAACACTATTCTCTAAAAGATCTCGTGGGCTGGGAAGAGTTTAGTTAGTTTATGGACGTAGTGGATATACTGGAAGGTCGGTTAAAATAATGGCAATTAAAAAATTACAAAAGCTGGATAAAAACCAATGGATTCAAAGGGCTAAAGCTTTGTTTTTTGATTGCCTGCACGACCTCGAAGCTGAATCTTTGAAACAAGAAGCTCGCGATTTGATAGAGCAAGGCGGTGGGTTTGATTACAACACCGAATCTAGCGACACAAAGCTTAAATGGTCCAAGCAAAAACGGCGCGCTATCAAGAGGGTTTAAAATGATGAACTTTGCCCCGATGTTACTGGAATGGGATTCTTCTAAATTGCGCGAGGTTGAAGACGCGAAAGTAATATACCGCCAAGCTAAAGCGGAAGGACGCCGCATTGAAGACCTTATCGGCAACCCTGTTGAATTCTTCAAACCCTCTTTGCATGGTATCCGTATTTTGGCTAAAGAACTCAAAGACAGTCAATTTCGGATGCGCATCTTAAATGAAAAAGGCGACGAAACCCTTATCTGGGATAGCCTTGATTCCGCCGAGGTAAAAGAATCCGCCAAAATATTTAAAGAATATTTGGATAAAGGCTGGCGAGCTTTTGCGATTAGTTCGGACGGTAAAATAAAGAAACGCTTGCACAGTTTCGACGCGGAACTAGAGGAAGTTGTTTTCGAAGAAAATAAATACCGCGAAAAATTAAATAATTTCGTGAAAAAGTTCACAGAAATTAAGCTATTACCTCGAACTTTTCCAGGTTGATTTATGCCCAATGCACTCGCTTTAGATTCGTTTGGTACACTAGGGATAGCCACTTCGTCTTCGGCTATAACGGCAAGTATGTTAACCGTAGATACTTCAGCCGGTTATTTTACCCTGCCGACAAATTACAACTCGGTATCTTACTACAACGGCGGCATTATCACTGGAGGTACCGGCACAAGCGTAACTGGCACCTCATTTACCTACAGCAATGAAAATGCTGGCAATTATTATATAACTGTTAATGGCACCGGAACTTCCACTTCTGCCATTTCCGGCCTCCAATGGTATGTTACAGATCCGCTCACCAATATAAAAGACTTCGTAAAAAGCAGATCTTTGTTTAAGTCTAAGTCACGTGCAAATCCCTTGGCGATAGCTTCGGCCCAGGAAGAAAAAGCACGGCAACTTTTACGCGAGTTGCTGACGGAAAAAGAGTGGCGGCGCTACGTCACCAACCAATTCATTATGGTCAAAGGTGCTTCTGGTAGGTGGTACCAAATATTTGCGGCAGCGCACCGCTTGATAAATGTTTACGAACGCGGGCAAGTTATCGAGCAGCTTTGTATCCACACCGACTCCCAATGCCCACCATCAGACCACGTAGTGAATATGAAAGTTTTGGTGGAAACTGACGAGGATTTGGTTTGGCGCGGTTCCAACAAACGCGGACCGCTCGTGTACATAGATTACGGGTCGGCTTCGCAGGCAAACGAACAAGACAATTTGGTGCAGTATTTTAAAAAACTGAAAGAATGTGAAGCCAGCCGCAAATTAACAATTACGAATACTTATCATATAGCGGATCATTACGCGGTAGCCGGATAGTTCGCGGTGCTCGATTCGGTGCTACCTGTTTATTCAGGTGAGGATGGCCTCCTAAAACGCATGAGCTTAATTACCAGCGGTCGCCTCGTGCTGGTAGCCGCTTCAATATTCTACCTTGTAAGCCGGCTCAAAAATAATCTGCGTTGCGCTAATAGCAAAACCAACGATAACCACATGTTCGCCTGCTAAGAATCCGGTTAGAGATTGCGTTAAAGCGCCTGCGGTCACACGGCTGACGTACACAGGAGCATTTACCGTCAAGCCCGTAAACCCGCCGATGATCGGCCCAGGCTTTACAGCTATGTTGCCGGTAGCTAGGTTAGGTACTGTCGCATCCACAACGATGCCAAAGGTTGTTCCGGTGTTTAAAAGGTCGTCGGCGCGGGCTAGTTCCACATTGCCGCTGCTAGATTCAAAGACAATTTGATTTAGAGAAATAGTAGCGCCTTCAATGTTAGTGAAGGTCTTCACGCCATCTACGTAATCTTTGTTAGCGGCATCCGTCCCTAAGACTGGCGTGGCTACATTGGAAAGAGTTTTAGCTGCAAAATCAAAATTACCGTTACCATCTTTGCTGATAGTAATTCCGGCGGGGCCACCAACCGAAATGGAGTTGAAAGACACATCCGCATTTTCACTGGGGCGGCGCTTTTTCTTTTCACTCTCGATTACGAGTAAATTTAAATTGGACATGCTTTGGCCCCTAAGTCTAAATTTTTGTCTATCTAAAGATAAGATACCCGGCCTATGTGACCGCTTTTCTTAGTAAAATAAGCCACCTGCACTTGGCAGAGCCGCTACACGTAAATTAACCGTTATGTCTGTTAGTTGGAGTTATTTATGTCCGCGAGCTTACCAAGCCAACACTCCGCTGCCACCCATCGCTTTGTGCCGGGCGCACAAGCCAGACATGCCGGGTGCATTCTTGCAACCCGCGATGCCGCATTTCGGCATTTCGGTACCTACGGTCACAAGCAGGGAATCCTGGCGGCGGGCGGTGTAGTGGAAAAGACAATAGCTTATGCCTGGCAAAGATTTATTTTGACAAACAGAACAGAATTTAACTTTAGGGGGTACTTTGATGGTTACGCCGGCGGCGCACAAAGTACCATTTCTATAACGACGATAATGCGCCTTGCATAAGGACACGTCGCCTTTATTTCGCAAATTGCACGGCTTAGCACATACGACACAAACCGATTTAACATGTTTTAAACGGGCTCCGTCCGCAGCTAAAACGCCAGCACGGTAAAGCTTTCGGTGGTCGCCGCAGAGCAAGACCCCATCCCGAAATTTCACCGGCTTAGAGCACACGGTACAGGATGTATTTATTTCAGCCCCGTTTGAGTCGGTTATGCCTCTTTGGTAGCGCAAATAGTGCAGGAAACAAAGTTCAACATCATCTTTTCTTTTCTTTATGCCGTGATTGCAAACTTTGCAGGCGTATTGGAGTTCATTGCCAGCGCTGTCCAAATAACCGTTGTGGAAGCGTTCGGCGTGCGCGTGGCACATAATAACGTCGCCACTAGGTCGGCAAGGTTTTTGGCAAACAATGCAAATCTTCTTTTTAGATTTTTTTACACCGTCGGCGTCCGAGAAACCTTTGGAATAGAGTAGGTAATGTTTATGGCATAATTCAACACCGTCGGCTCTTTTGCGGATACGTTCTTGGCAAACTTTGCAACTAAGTTTTATCGTGTCGCCATTTTCTGTTAAATAGCCGCGCTTAAAACTGAGGTAATGATCCCGGCATAATTGAATACCATCTTTACGGTTAGTCGCCTTGGGACATACTTTGCATTTCACTATAAGCTTTGGTGCAGGTGGTGCTTTAGGTTGAATAACTTTGGGCGGTTTCGGCGGCTTTATTTTAATTATTTTGTTGCCTGCCATATCAATTACGCCGGCAGCTATTTTCATTAAGTGCTGTCGGCAATAGCCGTTGGCAACAAATTGTTTAACTGTGCCACATAGTTTACAAATTTGTTTTTGGCGGGTGGACGTGCCGTCTTCTTTAATTCTGCCAAGTTTAAAAGCGCTATAATGTGATTTACAAAACCCTTTAATTAGCCGTTTAGTTTCGGAACATACTTTGCATTTGGCGTTCGGCACCTCGGCACACATTACCCGCCTGCCACCTTCCAAAATACGAGAGCCATCTAGCCGCATGACTTTATGCATGTAAACTTTTATATAATGTCGATTGCACAGGTTTCTTTTACGCGCACCGGTTTCACAGCCGGGTATATGGCAAACAACTCCGGTATAGTCCACTTTGCCAATGCGTTTATCGGTTAATGGTCGGCCGTCAGCGTCAATTTGTTTTTTCTTGAATTGCTTATAATGCTTTGTGCACATGCCTTTTGCATGTATTTTTGGCTCGCGGCAAACTCTGCAATGGCCGTCGTGTTTTATTTCTGCATTGCAAGTATCGTTAACGACACCTAGCGAATCCATCCAACCTTTGCGCAGCCAGCTGTAATGGAGTTTGCAGAATTTTTTACAATATTGCGGGTGACCGCAATCTTTAAAAAGACAATTTGCCGGCATTTACTACTCAGTATCCAAACTCAGCTGCAACATGTAGCCTTCAATACTTTGATTTGATTTGTAGTAGTAAATCCCAGATTTAAAGCTGTTGTCAAACAGATAAAGCAAGCCAATCGTATCGCTACCGTAAATCTTATCGTAATTACCAGCCCTTACCAATTCGTCTTCTTTGTAGAACCGGTAGTACGTGCCCAAGGCGTGTGGTTTATTACGTTCGGATAATACGGTTGTCTCTACGTAATAAGCGTTTATTTTACCGTAATTTGTGGTGCGCTCCACTTGCTTGGAGTCTTTTGCCCCGCCGATGTTTATATGAATAGCGGTAGCAATTTCTGGGACATATTTTTTAGCGCCTAATTCTACTTGGTGGCGGTCCGGCCTAGTCGTGAACTGTGTTACCGCGTAATTAATATGCGTAACCAGCGTGCTGTTGATTAAAAATTTGTTTTCAATGGAGTAGGTAGTGTTGGATGTGTATGGCGGTAATTTTACTAATTTGGCATCTAAATCTAAATATTGCTTTCCGGGTTGTTCTACCCAATCACGAGCCATACCTACCGCTAATTGGTATTGTTCGTTATTAAACCAGCTAGAGGCGGTAGCTTCTAAAGAACGTGCAAACCTTTCGCCGGTACTGCTACCGCCAGCCACCAAAGTATAGCTGCGGAGTTTACCTTGGTTATACCGGGCACCAGCCTTAATGCTACCGAAGTCTTCCGATTCCGTGGCACCGCCGAGTGTTTGTAATTCTAAATTCAAACCTTCGCGGTCCGCACTATAGCTAATACCAAGATCGTAATAGTGTGCATACGTGAAATAATCTGCCGAAATTATCGTTTTAGCCAAAGCGCCGGAGCTAATAAAACCCAAAACCAGCAGAAGTATTCGCATGTGTTATTCTTTACTCAAAGAGGGTTAAAGCCATGAATGTTTCGGATATACCTAGCGTACTTCTTAAAGATACCGATTTGAAGCACAATGTTGAACTTGTGTCCGATATTCAGCATTTGTTACACGAAGTTTTAATTTCCTATAAAGCGGGTATTCCCCTTTATGAAAAAGATACTGTAGTTCACGCCGACGCTATTTTGTTGGCGCAAGATTTGTTGGATGAATTAAAAGCGCGTTTTGCTCTGCAAGATAAAAGCGCCTTCGCGGCTACTAATAAATCTAAAAAAAGAAAATAATCAGGGGTTAGCTTTTAGCCATTTAACCCATTGATCCAGCCATTCAAAATATTCGAATAAAAAATCGTCGTTATAAATGGACCCCTTAATATCTGGGGGGTCATTTGTTCAGCTGCCATTTCAAAAAGCTCTTGGCGACCTTTGATGTCATTCATATCATTCATCGAAAGCCGTTCGTGTTGATCCAGCCATTTATTAAGCTTTGCCCAAAATTTTTTATATTCCATTAAAGACTGGCTCCAGCCGCTTCTTTTTTTGGTCGGCCTGGCCCGCGTTTTTCACGGAAGCTATCTTCTGCTGGCGTTTCGGTGTTTGAGCCAACATATTCTTCACGCGCTACCCACATTTGATGTGCTATATGGTAACTGCGCTCCGCTAACGCTTGCGTTGTTTTTGCAGATTGATCAGTCTGCCCTGTTAGCAAGGCTTGTAAAACATGCAGCGCGGTTTTATCTAAAAAATTTATTTCATCTCTGGTCATTTTAATTTCCTCTATTACGGTTATTTTATAACTACGACCTTTAGACGTGGAGAATTATTATGGGTATATTCTACCGGCAAAGTATCGCCATCACGGCCGGAAAGCAACCCACCTCTGGGCCTGTTAAAGAGAAAATTTTTGAAATCCCAAATTACGAAACCATTGACGTAACTTCTTGGGGCGAAGCTGCCTCGCAACGCTTTGTGGTTCCAGACGGTTCTGTAGACTTGCCTTTGAGTATAGGCACGATACAAGAAGCGGAAATGCTAGCCATACGCGTTGATTCTGTAGACTTGGAGCTAAATGTCAAGTTGGTCAATGTGAATGGAACCACCGTAAATCTTCCTCTGTTACCGCAAAGGACTAGTATTTTTCATACCAAATTTTCAAGCATTTTGGTGACAAATACGTCCGGTTCGGCAATAGAGGGGGTATTTTTCGTTGCCGGGGATTAATTTTTTCAAAAACATTTTAGCGAGGGTTAATGCATGGCGCGCAAGCAAAACGCAGTGCCGATGGAATCCCATTACCAAAATTCTTCTAAATATGAAGATGAGGTCGGGGAATATACTGAAGATGGGTCTGGAAAAACTGATCAAATTGATGATTCTCCAGACTTTGAGGAAATACGGCGTAAAATTAACTTAATTAATCGCGGTATTTCCGTAGACGTGATCGATGTCAAGAAAGTCGTGGAAGATAAAGACAAGATGATAGTTGAGTTATGTTTATTTACGGATGTAATCGGGAATCCGTATTTTGGTAGCGTGCGTTTGAAAATGGCAAAACAGACGATCAATAAACTGTTGGCACTGTTGAAAAAGCAGGTTGACTAGATGTAAGGTTAAATTACCAACATGAGCACTAGATTTTCAGGGCAGTTAAATATTGCAGTTGTGCCGGTTGTAATCTCCCCTTACGAGATTGAAGCGGTTTTTACAGATTTGCGTGGTTTTTATACCGAAGCGCAAATTTCTGTTGGTAACGTCATAATCGACGCTAATCAGAACCGTTACAAGGTCACTAGCATCATCTCCTTAAGCCCCTTGGTGCTTCGGGTGGTGTTTGATGATTTGGGTGCGCCATCCCAGCCTTCTGTGGGTTTGGGTATCATCGGTCAAGCATCTGCTAACCGCCAACTTTTAGAAGTCACCCCGGAAGCGCCTACGGGCTTGGCGGAAGCCGCTCGTAATATCGATGCTTTCAAAAATCTAGATCAAGTAATTAGCTCTACTACCGGACCACAAGGCGTCCAAGGTACAACTGGCGTCCAAGGGGCTGGGCAGCAAGGCTCTACCGGAGTAAAGGGACCAACTGGACCTTCCGGTGCTATAGGCTCGACAGGGTCGCAAGGGATTCAAGGTCAATTTGGGAATACTGGCGCTATCGGGCCAACCGGTGTGCGCGGCTTCACTGGCGCTGCGGGTGCCAACGGCCAGCAAGGCGTAACCGGAGTTTCCGGTTCAAACGGGGCGACCGGGCTTTCAGGGCCACAAGGGATTCAAGGCCAAACCGGCGCGCAAGGGACACAAGGGCAGCGCGGTTTTACTGGGTTTGCCGGCAGTGCCGGAGTCACCGGTGCAAAAGGTGCGACTGGTGTCGCAGGTGCTCAAGGGCAGCAAGGGGCAACTGGACTTGCCGGCAGCGCCGGAGTTACCGGTGTCCGTGGCTATACAGGGTTACAAGGTCAAACCGGCGCTGAAGGTGCCACAGGTACGCCAGGTTCGGCCGGATCGCAGGGGCCTCAAGGTCCAGGTGGCACCACCGGATTAAGAGGTGTAACCGGCGCGGTCGGCGCGGCGGGTCAACAAGGGCAAACAGGCGCTCGCGGGGCGACCGGTGCGCAAGGCTCAACCGGGTTAGGCGTTACTGGACCGGGAGCCACTGGATTAACCGGGGCTACGGGTTTGCAAGGCGCTACAGGCGTTTTGGGTTTAACTGGTTCGCAAGGTGAGACAGGCTTAGGTATCACGGGGCCTCAAGGGCCTACAGGGGCGACCGGCCTTATTGGTTTAACCGGCGTGCAAGGCCAAACCGGTGCAATGGGGCAAACCGGAACTGCGGGGCAACAAGGGCAAACCGGGCAACAAGGGCAAACCGGTATGCGCGGCTTTACCGGCGTATTGGGATCGACCGGTACACAAGGACCAGCCGGCGCGACCGGCCTACAAGGAATTCAAGGCACTCAAGGTGCTACTGGCATAGACGGGCCTACCGGAGTCGCAGGTGCTGACGGTGACATGGGCGTGACGGGTATATCCGGTAGCACTGGCGTAAAAGGTGTGACTGGCGAGCGCGGCGCTACAGGCATTCAAGGCACCCAAGGTCAGTCCGGTTCTACAGGTATCCAAGGGCAGCAAGGCTCTACCGGAGTAAAAGGTTCGACTGGCGTGCAAGGAACCCAAGGTGTTGACGGCACGACTGGGCCGATGGGACCGACTGGAATCAAAGGAACTACCGGGCCGCTTGGTCAAACCGGCTTAGGAGCCACGGGGCCAGCAGGGCCAGCAGGTGCCACCGGCTTGATGGGACCAACCGGAATTAGTGGGCCAACCGGTGCAGGCACTCAAGGGCCAACCGGCGCAGGCGGTCTTACCGGTTTAATTGGCCATACGGGTGTTCAAGGTATTCCTGGATCAACCGGGCCGCAAGGTTTGGCACCGGTCGCCTACGAATGGGCGATTGCAACGGAAACCGGATTATCCACCGGTAAAGCTTATTTAGTAGTGCAAGTTTTGGAAAGCTTCACCATCACGAAATTAGCCGTGACTTTAGGTGATAGTGGTTTCGGTGGTAGTGGCAAAACAGATTTTGAACTTTATGTTTTACCGACCGGTGCATTGCCGGCTGCGGTTCCTTCGGGGACTGGCAACGCCACTCTTTCAGTTTCTGCCGTCGGTGGTGGAATTATGAATGGCGGTATTTTAACTGGATTGAGTTTATTAGTAGCGGCTGGAAAATACCTGGTTGTGGTTTTATCTGACACACCTGATACCAAAAGTAATTTCGCCCAAATCGCGATACGCGGTAACACTTAACCTCGGTCCGTCAAATGGCTTCGGCGGCACAGCTTCGGCCAATGAGGAAACTCATTTTGCTGTGAATAATACCTGCGGGTATAGGTGGATCAAGACCACCACTGGGGATCATAATAAAATATGATTGATTTAAATCGCCCGAATTAAATGTACTGGATTAATATTAATCTAGCACAACATCGGGGGCCTTATGAAATTTTTAATCACAACCATTTTTATTTTCTTTAACAGTTGGGCTCTAGCTGGGACAATTGAGCAGCTTTTGCCGGCCGCCGAAGTTAATAAAATCCTCAATGCTTTACCGCGAGTTGCGGCACCAGCTTTGTCGGAAGTTTTACATAACCCGCAAACTTTGTGGTATGACGAACGCGTCATGAAAGATTCCTACCAAGATTCCGTAGGCGCTAGCTCCAATGATAAGTGGCCCGATTTGGTAGCCGGTTCAGAAGATGTTATTACTGGTTTACATAACCGCACGCATCAGCGATGGCAATTTCCTTTCGCAACTACTGCTGGCACAGATGATTCAACGAATCTGATAGTCGAGCATTTTGTTAATTTCCCCCAAGTGAACGGGCAAATTAAAACCATTAAAATAACAACAGTCAATCGCAATGCGGATCGACCTCAATGGGTGTGGGCTTATCATCCAGGCACTATTTTTGGCGAAGTGATATTCATAAAGGACGGAGCCAACTTATTACCGGTAGAAATTCGAACCCGTACTCGCGAGGAAAGCGGTTGGAAAGCAGACGTGTTTAGGCCGTTTCCGACGGCTCTGGATTTAAATATTGCCATTCAATGGCTGCGCCCTTTTAGCACAGACCCTAAGATTGTAGCTATGCTAGCGTTCCTCAATGATGTTAATACGCTCCAACCTTTTTCTTTAAAGGCAAAAGCCGGGCTGGCCTCTACGTATGAGCAAGACGGTTATTTGGATTATTTGCCAGATTTTGGCGATGACAATTTAGTCCGTGAGTTGCTACTGACCACCCCATTTACATCGGCTAATGATACATCTTGGAAAGAAAACGGGGTTAAAAAAGCCTACGCCGCTTCTACAAAAAGCATTCTTTCGATTGTACCGGATAATTACACGGCAGGCTTATTGAAAGTTTCCGATGGCGCGTGTATGCGTTGTCATAAAGAAACCGGTCGCCTAGTGAGTGAGTTTTATGATGCCCTATATTTATACGGGGAAATGTGGGGACAAGACGGTATCTTTTCTTTCCACCCTTACGATGAAAGTTTATACCCGAAATTACGTAGCTCTGGAAGTGGGCCAGATGGGTTTTTTGATAATCGCAGCCTAAACCCAAAACTCCAGCGGATGGGTATTTTCAGCAAAGATTAAAAAATTATGTATACGCGGCCACCCAAATGCCGCCACATTGATTCTTCTGATGGCCTTAAGCCAGCTTTAGCGTAGCCAATTTTTATTAATTTTAAATCTAGCGACCATTTGAAAGTACTCATTTTCCACACCAACTAGCTTTAGATTTAGTATCCCCGAAATAAGGGCGAACAAGTTTTTTGTCTAGCATGATTTTAGCTACGTCTTGGCCGTCGGCAAAGACATGTGCCAGCACTCTGAAATATTTGTCCTTCTTAATATCCAACAAATCTATTTTTTTCGCTTTAGTTAAAATGTCTGAAAGAGCTTTTTTCGCTTCCAAGGCTTTCTGCTTTTCGCATTTGTCATGGGAATGCATTTCCGGGGCATCAATACCATAAATACGGACCGAAATTTTTTTGCCGAAAAAAGGATGTACTCCGGTTAAATCGACTTTGAATGTATCGCCATCGTAGGTATCATTCAACTTTACGCAATGAAACGCTAAAGGCTCCACAACGCAAGTTTCGGAGCTTGTTGTCGGTATTGGCACGGGCAAAGTGGCCTGGCCTTGTAAAATAAAAGAAAATGAGAGCAGAACAATTTTTTTCATAATGTCTCCAAGCGGTGTATATAAAATAACGATTAAGGATTTTCCATGAAAATTTTAGTTTGCGGTGGTCGCGATTATTCCAATTATTCCGAATTAAGCCAAGAATTAGACCGTCTTGATAAAGCATTTTCAATTAAAGCCGTGGTACAAGGGGCGGCACGAGGCGCGGATACTTTGGCTGGTCAATGGGCCATTGAGCGCGGTAAGGAGCATTTTCCAACGCCAGCCGATTGGACCACCTTTGGTCGCAGCGCCGGCCCAATCCGCAACGCAAAAATGCTAAGCGACCACCCGGATATTTCCCTGGTAGTCGCCTTCCCAGGTGGCCGTGGTACGGAAAACATGATTACACAAGCCCGCGCCAAAAATATTGATGTGCTAAAAGTTGGAGACTTTCCTAAGCCATAATTTTTCACCATCAAGTGAAACACTTTTTGCACCTACTTCAACTACCATCTTCGTGGCACCTACGGTTACTTCATGGGCCCCCGGCTGAACGATCACCCAAAAAGCACCTCTAGCGTTTGTAGTAGTTTCGTACACGCGATTTTGAGGATCTTTAATTTTCAAAGGCGTGTTAGGTTGAAAATTAGTGCCGGAGATAGCTGCCGCACCCATACGGTCTAAAAGGAATTGCCAACCGGCTCGCGCTTTTTCTACTGTTGGGGTTCGCCACCTAGAGTAAGAAGGTTGAAATCCAAGTGAATCGGAATTTAATTCAACCACAAATGGTATCACTTGATACTCGTGATACATCCAGTCTATATCGCCACCGTCAACAGAGTATAAAAGTTGCCAAGCTGTTCCTGGGGAGTAATATCCGTTACCGCTATCACTAGGGATTTTCTCGGCCAATTGTTTTCCGATGCCCTCAATTAAATCACGTTGCGGTGCTGGGACACGCACGCCTTGGCAGCCATAAGGGTAAATGACTAATTCGCTGTAGCTGTGAAATGAAATATCGAATACCGGTCTTATTTGGCTGACTAATTTCATCAATACTTGCGTTTCCGGTTCCGACCCTGCCGATGGCCCACGATAATCTTCGGCTGATTGATTGCCGCTAGATCCGCTGCAAGTATTCCAGGCGTATGGATAATTACGATTGATGTCTACGCCGTAATTACCACGGGCGTTTTTGCGCCACATGCTATTACCATTCCAGACTTTATTGCTACCATCCGGGTTAACCATAGGTACAACCCAAATTTGATATCGATTTACCCACTCTTGAACTTTTGGGTCGGTGCCATATTTAGTTAGCAGATACTCGACAATATCCACGGCGACTTCAACAGTCATTACTTCGCGGGCGTGGTGCATACCGTTGAACAGGATAGCGGGGCGTCCTGGATCTTCCGCCAGTGGTGCATTGCTGATCTTTACCGCCCAAATAGGTCTGTTCTCCAAAGAGCGCCCTATCTCAACAAGAACAGAATTTTGCAAATGGGCATCCGTCAATTCTTTTAGTTTTGTCTCTAATTTTGCCGGGGTGTAGTAACCGGAATCGGGGGCCAAACCTATATCGCTAACTTTTGTAATATCTCCGAGATCGGACACTTGGTCTTTATTTGCTAAGACGGTAAAAGTGCCTTCCTCAAGATCTACCCCGCCAATATCTAGGTCACGAGCTTTGGCCCTCAGCATCGCATCCGCAAGGGATTCGGTTGGTTTGATTGTCACATTTTGTTGTATGTTTTTGTTACACGAAGGTAGGGATGCAGCAATAAACAAACTAATTAATAGCCGCCGCATAATTGACTCCGTTTGTAGTTTATTACAAACTAACCTGGCGGCCTACTAGAGCGGGGCAACAGCTAATCGATGTTCCACGATTCTGTTAAAGTTTTGTAAACGATTGGAATAAATATCTACCAAAGTAAATGGTGAAAAATCCAAACGATAAAAAACCAAAAGTTGTGTGCGCACGCTGTTGAGTTCTTTTAAAGTACAGACATCCCAAGGCGGGTGTTCTTTATAAGGTTGGAATTTTTTCTCTATTTCCAAATTCAATTCAATTATATCGTGTGCGGTCACCAGTAATTTAATGGCTTGTATTTTTGTAGTGGCGTGAATCAAAGTGACTGTGTTGGAGCACAGTTCGGTCATGAGGGCCACTTCATCGTGAAGTTGTAAGACGCTCATTTTTAGATACCTTGAATCCAGTGGGTTGATAATTCAAGGTTAACTAAAAAAGCACGATTTTAAATTAGCTTGTCCAACCTACTCACAGGTCATTGCCGCCGATAAATAACGTGCCATACTTTTCAGCATAGGCAAGCATATAGCTGTAGTAATCGAAGTCACCACTGGTACGGTTGTAATTTTCGTAATATTTAGTTGTTTCGACCAATCGAATAGCGGGGATCATTCAGCACCTTTATTTTTATTAGCAGACAAGTAATAAAATACATTAGCAGCAAACACACCACGATTGAAGTGCTCGGCGTATCGTAACTATTTATTTTGTTTTTCCAACCAAATACCATAAGCAAAATCTCTAGCAGCTTTTAGGATTTCAATTTCATCGGTGGTAAATGCGCCGTATGAGTTGAGCGCGGCTAATTCCAAAGCTTCCCAAACACACCTGAAAGATAAAACGTCAGGATTTATGTAACCCAAGTCTGGCATCGCGACCAATTTTCCGTGTTAGTTCAATTAACTTATAATATGTAACGCGCCGCGTCAATGATGACTTAGCATATTCTTATTTTACAGGTGGGTAGACTTTATGTCGGAAAAAATTATTGATTGGACCAATCCTGATCAAAAAATCTCTACTTACTTCACCGTGAAAGACGCCATTTGGCTCCCAAAATGGAATCGTTTAGCTAATGATTCAGATGGTTTAAATGCTGATGTCAAAATGGCCTTGCTGGCTTTCTTCGCCAAGATGGACGTAGTTCGGGCTTTTTTCAATAAGCCGATTATAGTCCATTGCGCGTTCCGCCCTTTTGCCTACAATAAATTGGTGTATGGAGCCAAAAGGAGCGCTCACCTTTGTAACGGCCCTTGGGCTGCCTGCGATTTTCATATCGTGGGTGTAACTTGTGATGCGGCCCGTAAATTACTTGTGCCGAAATTAGAGGAGTGGGGAATGCGCTGCGAGAATAAATTCGGCAGTAATTGGATTCACTTAGACAATAAGCCTTTGGAGCCGCGTGGAAACAGATTCTTTATACCTTAACGGCTACACCGCAACGCTTACACGTTTTATTCTTAGCTAAACGCCCGCCGCAATACTCGCACTCCGCTTTCATAATCGGGGTGCTGGTGAAAGATAAAACGGACTCATAAGTTTGTATTTTAGCCACCAGTTCTGCCGGAAGCTTGGGTAAAACTTTTTCCAATTTTTCGTAATTTACTTCCACGACTTGTTTCGTTTCCACGCACGCTTTAACTTCTGGATTTTTAGATTTGAGAATCACATCTTCATCAAAACTGCGGTACAAGCTTTGGCGGTTGTGTATACGGGCTTGCTGCTTAGTCATGAAAAGCTGCGAATCTTCCGGGCATCCGGGCTTTATTTTTAAGCCATGTATGTGCAATTCTTTTTGAAGCTGCTCGTGTATTTGATCTTTTTTGGCTTCCATCTCTTGGATAACTGAAACGTGGCGCAAATATCTCGTATATAATTCTTGTATTCTTTTAATATCCGTTTTTGTTGGTGTAATGATTTCAAATTTGTAAAAACGAATTTTTGCTACTTTCGGCAAAGCGTTCGTTATTGCTTTAAACACCTTTTGCTTGCTTTGGAATTTGAACCCAATCTTTTTAGCGCTTAGTAATTTCACGGCCATCGACGAGATTGTATAAAGTTCATATTCTTCATCCCGCTCTACATAAGCTACGAGCATAGGAGGTGGTGAAACCAAAGCCCCCTCGCGTTGAGCTTTCATACCGAATAATTCTGCGAAATCTGCTGAAACTGCTGTGGCTGCTTTACTCATCGAATTCCTCCTCAATTAACCGTACTTATCGGCATTTTTACAATAAATATTTAATTTATCTCTAATAATCTAAATTTTTCAATGATTTCAATCATATGGGTGGGCAAACGCCGCACAAGGCTATATTATAACCAATAGCATAGCTTAACTAATTTGTGAGAGTGGACTTTGCACTTCAGGGGGTTCAATGCCAGAAAGGAAAGTACGTCATAGCACTACGGTGTACTTGCCACGTAAGTACAACATCCTCATGCAAAGAGCTATGCTTGCACGCGCCAAGGAACTTCATGGCGCGGATGGCTTCGTCGGGAAAACTTCTAAATACATAAATGATTTAATTATGCGTGATTTAATTGCATCCGGTTTGTTCGACACTAACGGTGATCCCGTTGTTGATAAACTGGAAAATCTGGAAGCGCATTTGGAAAATCAAAGGCGCGGCAGTTTTTAAAAAGGTTACATTTAGGGTACGAGGGTTACCAAATGAATGAACGTGAATTACGCAATAAATTGGTTATGGCTGGTTTTAAAGTTGGAGCTGGGGTTGGTGAAGCTTTTAAGGATGCCTTGCATGCTTTAGAAGCTAAATGGGCGTTTGGGACATTTGGTGGCGTGGATGAAATCGGTAAATTTTGGGTTGTCACTAAGCCATCCGAAGTATCTCACCTACAAGATATTTTTTGGGCCAGCAGCATTTTTGAGTTTGTACACGCACTAAAAGCTGGGTTGAAATCTGAAGAAGTGGTTGGTTTATTCAAAGATGAAAACCAAGCTAAAAAAACCGCACAAGAATTACTCTCGGCTACAACAGCGGCAGCCGAAATCGTCATAGCCACTTATAAAATTGAGTCGTTAACCAAAGAGGAGTATGAAACTTTACTTTGGCTATCGGATCGTGGTTATGATGCCGGTATATTGGAGTTGATTTCCGGTGGGCAAACTGAAGACGGTGGTTACACTTTCGAACCAATACCGGAGCATGTTGCCTGGCAGATAAACGATAATATTGCAGAGGACGAAGGAGCCTTTTTGACCTCCAACGGTTCTAGGTCCCTGGAAGAAAAATTATTCGCCTTTTTGGAAAAAATAATTTAAATGGAACGTTTAAAAACCTGTACGCAATGTAAAATTCAGAAATCTATTCTGGATTTCAGCAAAAATCATAATGCTAAGGATGGGCTTTATTCCTGGTGTAAACCTTGTAATCGTGTCAAAGCGCGGGCTTTGTATGCCCGTAAATCTCACGTTTATAAAGCGTGCGCTAAGAAGCACCGCATAGCTGTTAGTAAAGAATTACGTGCTCAGCTTTTGGTAATAAAGGCTAAATACGGTTGCGCGTTTTGCGAAGAGAAAGAAATTTGTACTCTCGAATTTCATCACGTAAACCCAAGAAAAGATGCTGGTGGGCGCGCAGTGTCACACGCGGTGTCAAGAGGTCGCGGGGTTTTTATTCGTGAGGTTAATAAGTGTGTCGTTTTATGTGCCAACTGCCACAAAAAAGTTCACGCGGGTTTACGCATAGTTACGCCTCACATGCTTTGTAACGAGCCTGTTGTTTATAAAAAACGCGTATTCTTAAAAGCCAACCCTGTTAAACGCTGCGTGATCTCAAAGTTATCTAACGGTGATTGGCTAATTCTGGAGACCCTAAACAGCTTCCAAAAGGCTGGGAAGACGACACGCTGCTGAAAATTAGAAGGTGCCCTACCCATTACTACGAAAAAGCAGCAGCACCAGATGAAATTTACAATTAAATTTCGTACTAGTTAAATTTCGGTTTTAATTTCATATAAAAAAGCGGTCTCAGGTAGAGAGCCGCTTTTTTGTTGGTATGGTTATATTTAAGGTGAGCCATTAAACCTCAGAACCATTGAAGGCATCATTGTGAAAATTCCTCAATTATTTAAACATCTGGGCTTAACGGTGAGGGATGGCAAAATTCCGCTTCGTAAAGTGCAGATGATGCTCGGCGCAACGTACCGCGAACCGGAATGGTTATTACTCACAGAATTAAAAAATGTTGAAGTTTACCCCGGTTATATCGATTTTATTGTTTCTGAAGATAAAAAATTTGGCCGTATCCCCATGCCGGAATCTTACTCGTTTGCACGCTTCGGTATGTACAGCGATAGTAATGGCTCGCATCTAGCCTTAGATGCTTTGGTATACCACTATGCCTTAGAGACCAATCCCCGAAATATTCATTATGCTTACAAAATCTTTTGCGGCGGTAAACCCATTGCATCAAACGCTAGTTTGCGAAGCATTCATGAAGCAAAGCAGGAAGCCAGCCAACGGGCCGCTGAGCACATCGACAAATATTTAATCGATATTGGGTAACGGTGGTAAAAAATGCCCGAATCAAGAATTCCAAATAATAGGTTTAATGTTCGGGTTTTTAACCTAACAGGAAAACCTTTACATATCAGCCTACCACTTATAGTGGCAGTGAAGCGATCTATTGATATTCGCCCTAATGGTTGGGCCGATGTGGATCGGGATTTAGTACTCGCAGCACGCGGTACATTTCAAGAATTGCGCCGTCGTAAAATAATTCATTATGAAGACCATGTTGAAGTTCCATGCGACGAGCAAGAGCTTGGCTGCGATGGCGGCTCCACTGGCGGCAGTGGGTCTACCGGTGCTGGCGGCTCTACCGGATTGGGCGGGTCTACCGGCCCGCAAGGATTACCTGGGTCCGTGTGGTATAGCGACTCAGGTGTACCGTCAGTCATTACTGGTGTTAACGGCGATCACTATTTAGATGTCGATACCGGTGATGTTTATGAAAAAATTGGTGGGGTGTGGGTACTCCAAGGCAATATTAAAGGAGTTACTGGCCCGCAAGGTGTTACAGGTATTTCCGGAATTACCGGCTTTCGCGGACCCACCGGACCGCAGGGCGAAACTGGTCTGCAAGGCAACCGTTGGTATGATGGATCTGGTGCGCCATCCGGCGTGATCGGTAATGACGGCGACTATTTCATAGATCACGACAATGGCGACATTTATGAAAAAATTGGTGGGGTGTGGGTACTCCAAGGCAATATCGGCGGCTCCACCGGGGTACAAGGGCAAACCGGTACTCAAGGAGCTTTAGGTGCTACTGGTGTTCAAGGAATCCAAGGTATCCAAGGACCACAAGGCATCCAAGGTCAAACCGGCCTTCAAGGAAACACGGGAGCTTTAGGGAATACTGGAGCGCAAGGCATAACAGGCTCCATCGGGAACACTGGCGTCCAAGGTGAAACAGGTTTATTTGGTCCGACTGGCGGTCAAGGGGCCACCGGTATTCAAGGGCAAACCGGAGCTTTAGGGAATACTGGATCGCAAGGTGTTACGGGCGTACAAGGCGAAACTGGTGTTCAAGGAATCCAAGGAAACACCGGAGCTTTGGGAAATACTGGAGCGCAAGGTTTAACTGGACTGCAAGGGCAGACAGGCATTGGTGCTCAGGGTGATACCGGTTTGCAAGGTATACAAGGGCAAACCGGACTTGGCGTTACCGGCCCCGGCGGCCCAGCTGGCCCCGGCGGGGAAACTGGACCGCAAGGGGAAACTGGTTTATTTGGACCCACCGGACCACAAGGGCCCACTGGCATTCAAGGCTTAACCGGAGCGCAAGGCGACACCGGGTTATTGCAACAAGGCGAAACCGGCGTCGATGGTGCCACTGGTGTACAGGGTACTACTGGCGCTTTTGGAAATACAGGAGCGCAGGGAAATACCGGGGCTTTAGGGAACACTGGTGCTCAAGGCGAAACCGGACTTTCCGGTGCGCAAGGCGCGACAGGCATCCAAGGCGTACAAGGTATTCAAGGCCCGCAAGGCATCCAAGGTGTCACTGGTATCCAAGGCACTACTGGCGCGTTAGGAAATACTGGCGCTCAGGGCAACGACGGCGCTACTGGGATTCAAGGAGCCCAAGGTCAAACTGGGTTACAAGGCATCCAGGGTATTCAAGGTATTCAAGGCATCCAAGGAAATACTGGCATCCAAGGTACCCAAGGCACCACGGGTACCCAAGGCACCACGGGTTTAATAGGTGTTACCGGTCTTCAAGGCGCTCAAGGCGAAACCGGCGTTGATGGTGCAACTGGTGTTCAAGGCACCCAAGGTGATACCGGCATCCAAGGGTCTACTGGTGTTCGCGGGCAAACTGGCGTCCAAGGTGAAACCGGTCTTCAAGGCGCTCAAGGAAACACCGGAATTGATGGTGTTACCGGTATTCAAGGCGCTACAGGGGTTGATGGCCAACAGGGTGCCACCGGCGTTCAAGGTCAGCAAGGCCAAACTGGTTTGCAAGGTATTCAAGGCATCCAAGGTATTCAAGGCATCCAAGGTATTCAAGGCATCCAAGGTGTTACAGGTTTAATTGGCGCTACTGGCATTCAAGGTATTGCCGGTCAAACCGGTCTGCAAGGCGAAACTGGAATCGACGGTGCAACTGGTGTTCAAGGTATTGGTGCAACTGGTGTCCGTGGGCCAACCGGACCACAAGGTGAAACTGGTTATCGTGGTGAGCAATGGTATGAAGGTATTGGTACCCCATCAAATGCTCTCGGTTTAGACGGCGACTTCTTTTTAGATGGGACTACCGGCGATGTTTACGAAAAAATGGCCGGGGTTTGGATTCTTCAAGCAAACATTCGCGGGCCAACTGGACCGCAAGGCGTAACTGGGCCGCAAGGTATTCAAGGCCAAACCGGCCTCCAGGGTGTGCAAGGCATTCAAGGACCTCAAGGGATTCAGGGGAACACTGGCGTTCAAGGAACACAAGGGGATACCGGTATTTCAGGTCAAACCGGGGCACTTGGAAATACGGGGGCTCAAGGGCAAACTGGGGCGTTTGGAAACACCGGGGCGCTTGGAAATACGGGAGCCCAAGGTCAAACTGGTGTGCAGGGAATCCAAGGTGACACCGGAGCATTGGGTAACACCGGTGCGATGGGTGTCACCGGATCTCAAGGCATCCAAGGCGAAACTGGAATACAAGGTGAAACCGGTCAACGCGGTGTTACCGGTTTAAGAGGCCCTACTGGTGTTCAAGGAACACAAGGGGCTACTGGCGTTGCAGGAGAAACTGGTGTTCAAGGAATCCAAGGTGATACCGGCGTTGCAGGAGAAACTGGGCCGCTCGGTCAAACAGGCATCCAAGGTGAAACAGGTTTAAGAGGACACACCGGCGTTCAAGGTATTCAAGGGATTGCCGGCCAAACAGGCATCCAAGGTGAAACAGGTTTAAGAGGCCACACCGGAGTTCAGGGTATTCAAGGCGTACAAGGCGATACTGGAATCGATGGTGCAACTGGCGTCATTGGTCCGCAAGGGAATACCGGTGTTGTTGGTAATACGGGTGTTGCCGGCCAAACCGGCGTCATCGGACCACAAGGCTCAACCGGAATCATTGGAAACACTGGCGTTCAGGGTGAAACCGGCGTGCAGGGAATACAAGGAAACACCGGGGCCCAAGGGCAAACCGGTATCCAAGGTATTCAAGGCGTCACCGGGCTTATCGGGCAAACCGGAGCTTTGGGCAATACTGGTGTGCAGGGTGAAACCGGTATTGCCGGTGAAACAGGCATCCAAGGCGAAACTGGTTTACAAGGTCCGGTTGGTGAAACCGGAGCGCAAGGTGTAACAGGTTTCCGTGGCGTTACAGGTCTACAAGGCATCCAAGGGCAAACTGGTGTTCAGGGTGAGACCGGCCTTGTCGGTGCAACAGGCACACAAGGTCCGACAGGCACACAAGGCATCCAAGGGGAAACTGGTGTTACCGGCGAAACCGGCGTCCAAGGTATTGATGGAGCTACCGGTGTTCGCGGCGTTACAGGAATCCAGGGTCAAACTGGTACGCAAGGAATCCAAGGAAATACTGGAACGCAAGGTGAAACAGGGGCTCTTGGTACTACCGGGGCACAAGGTGAAACAGGTTTAAGAGGCCACACCGGCGTTCAAGGTATTCAAGGCGTACAGGGCGATACTGGCGTTCAGGGTGAAACCGGTCTACGCGGGCAAACTGGTTTACAAGGTCCGGTTGGTCAAACCGGGGCACAAGGTGAAACAGGGATTCAAGGGATTCAAGGAAACACCGGAGCGCTTGGAAACACCGGCGTTGCAGGAGAAACAGGTTTAAGAGGACCCACCGGACCGCAGGGTGCTACTGGATTACAAGGCGCTCAAGGTTCCACCGGTATTGATGGGGCTACTGGCGTTGCAGGAGAAACTGGAGTTCAGGGAAATACTGGAGCGCTTGGTAATACTGGGGCACAGGGAGCCACGGGAGTTCAAGGCATCCAAGGGCAAACTGGAGTCCAAGGTATTCAGGGTATCCAAGGCATTCAAGGAACTCAGGGTGAAACCGGTGTTCAAGGAACTCAGGGTGTCACCGGCATCCAAGGCGTCACCGGTCTTGTTGGCCAAACCGGGGCACTGGGGAATACGGGATTGCAAGGCCAAACCGGCCTCCAAGGCGAAACCGGCGTACAAGGAATTACCGCTGCAAATAATTTTAATTATTCTTTCAGCGATGCAACTTCTGGAAACGTGGCTGACGGCTTCTTCCGCTTCGATGCGGGTAGTTTTGCAGCGACCACACAGTTTGTCATCGACCCACTGAATGCAGATTCTCAAATTATCGATGCTTGGTTACAAAATCTTTATCCGGGTTCGGTTGTTACGATCGTTGATCCGAACAACTCAAGTCATTATGTGACGTACACCGTCAATTCCTTGCCGACGTACAACGGAACGAACTGGGTGGCAGATGTTACATACCAAGATAGTTCCGGTGCTTTCTTTGTAGATACCGAGCAAACATATGTAAATTTCACCCCGGCAGGTGCTAAAGGCGCAACTGGAGTTATCGGCAATACAGGACTCCAGGGAGTCACCGGACTTCGCGGGCCAACTGGCCCGCAGGGCGAAACTGGTGTCGGTGGTTCTACTGGGGTTGCTGGTGTTACTGGGGTTCAGGGCATTCAAGGCCAAACTGGTGCTCTTGGAAATACCGGCGCTCAAGGGATTCAAGGCCAAACTGGTTTGCAGGGTATTCAAGGCATTCAAGGTATTCAAGGCATCCAAGGTGTCACGGGGATACAAGGTGTCACTGGCCTCACCGGCACAACTGGTGTGCAGGGAATCCAAGGTGACACCGGAGCTTTGGGTAATACCGGAGCACTCGGTGCAACTGGGTTGCAAGGGCCGCAAGGTGACACCGGAGTTAAAGGTGACACTGGTGTTGCCGGGGTTACTGGAGCTTTCGGTGGCCCAGCTGGGGCCACTGGGGTTGCTGGTGAAACCGGTACACAAGGTGTTACTGGTCCTGGCGGAGCCGGAACTGTAGGCGCTCAGGGCGTTACAGGACTTCAAGGCGAAACAGGCGTACAAGGCACCACCGGCCTCGATGGTGTAACAGGTATCCAAGGCGTCACTGGTGTGAGAGGTGCAACCGGTGCACTCGGTGCAACTGGATTACAAGGGCCTCAAGGTGACACAGGCGTTCAAGGGCAACAAGGTGCAACCGGTGTTCAAGGAACCCAAGGTCAAACCGGCCTGCAAGGTGTCCAAGGTATTCAGGGTATTCAAGGGATTCAAGGTGTAACGGGTTTAGTCGGCGAAACTGGAGCGCTTGGAAACACAGGTCTTCAAGGTGCTCAAGGTGCAACTGGCATCCAAGGAGTTACGGGCCAGCAAGGACAAACCGGTGTTATAGGCGCGACAGGCTCCACCAGCATTAACAACTTTAATTATTCTTTCGACTCTGCAACAAGCGGAAACGTTGGTAGTGGATTCCTGCGTTTGAATGACACGACTTTCGCCGGAACGACTCAAATCGTTCTTGATGAAACAAACGCGAATTCACAAATCATTGATGCTTGGCTACAAAATGCTCAGCCCGGTAGCGTTATAACGATCGTCGATCCGAATGATCCTGGACACTATGTTACGTACACGGTGGATTCTCTGCCGACGTACAACGGAACGAACTGGGTAACGAACGTTACTTATCAAGATTCGAACGGTAGTGTTTTCGCAAATAACGATGAAATTTTAGTGAACTTCTCGGATGCAGGGGCCAAAGGAGCCACAGGCGTTCAAGGTGTCACTGGTATTGCTGGGAACACCGGAGTTCAAGGTATTGCTGGGAACACTGGCATTCAGGGGCAAACTGGTGTTGCCGGGTCAACGGGTGTTCAAGGTATTCAAGGCGACACCGGAGCTTTAGGAAATACAGGGGCACAAGGGCCTGCCGGGGCAACTGGTGTTCAAGGTATCCAAGGCATTCAAGGACCGCAAGGCATCCAAGGGGAAACTGGCTTAATCGGAAACACCGGAGCTTTGGGTAATACCGGAGCACAGGGCGTAACGGGCCTTCGTGGACCAACCGGTCCGCAAGGGGTTACAGGATTACAAGGTGCGCAAGGAGATACGGGTCTAGTCGGTGAAACTGGTGCTTTAGGAAATACCGGAGCACAAGGCATAACAGGTCTCCAAGGTGCTCAAGGAAATACAGGAGCACTTGGAAATACAGGTCTACAAGGCGCTCAAGGCACAACAGGCGCTCAAGGCGTCACCGGAGTAACTGGTGAAACCGGCATCCAAGGAATTCAAGGTTCTACGGGCGTTCAAGGGCTGCAAGGCCAAACAGGTCTCCAGGGCCAAACCGGCATTCAAGGAATTCAAGGTTCTACTGGTTTGCAAGGTGCTCAAGGGGATACGGGTGTTCGCGGGCATACCGGTATCCAAGGCGCTCAAGGGGATACTGGGGTTGATGGTATCCAAGGGCAAACCGGAGCTTTAGGGAACACAGGTCTTCAAGGAGCGCAAGGAAACACCGGAGTTAAGGGTGCAACTGGCATCGATGGTGCCACCGGCCTTCAAGGACCGCAGGGCGAAACAGGTGTCCGTGGTGTTACGGGTGCTCTCGGAAACACTGGCATCGACGGCGCTACTGGTGTTCAAGGCATCCAAGGAAACACCGGCACCCAAGGCCAAACTGGTTTGCAGGGCGCGCAAGGAAACACTGGCGTCCAAGGGCAAACAGGAGCTTTGGGTAACACCGGGGCACTTGGTGCAACAGGTATTCAAGGAATCCAAGGTGAGACGGGGATTCAAGGCATCCAAGGCGACACCGGGGCTTTAGGGAATACAGGAGCTTTGGGTAACACCGGTGCTGAAGGAAACACTGGGGCTCAAGGTGTCACGGGCTTGCGGGGGGTTACTGGTATACAAGGCATTACCGGCTTGCAAGGTAACACCGGCATCGATGGCGCAACTGGAATACAGGGCCAAACCGGTGTACAGGGGATTCAAGGAAACACCGGAGTTCAAGGGTTACAGGGCCAAACCGGTGTACAGGGCCAAACCGGCATCCAAGGGATTCAAGGTTCGACCGGCATTCAAGGGGTCCAAGGAAATACCGGAGCGCAAGGCGAAACTGGCATTCAGGGAATTCAAGGCGCTACTGGTCTACAAGGCGTTCAGGGCCAAACTGGAGTACAAGGCCAAACTGGATTGCAAGGCGCTCAAGGAAATACAGGAGTACAGGGCCAAACCGGAGCATTGGGTAATACCGGAGCTTTAGGTTCGACAGGTGTTAGAGGCGTCACCGGTGTGCAAGGAACAACGGGTGTTAGAGGCGTTACTGGAATCCAAGGCGTTACTGGAATCCAAGGAAATACTGGAATCCAAGGTGAAACCGGTCAACGTGGTGTAACTGGCATCCAAGGTGTAACTGGCATCCAAGGGGTGACTGGACTTGTCGGGCAAACCGGAGCGCTTGGTAATACTGGTGCTTTAGGAAGTACCGGATTACAAGGCGCGCAAGGTGTCACAGGTACTCAAGGCCAAACCGGGGCATTAGGAAACACTGGTGCGCAAGGTGTACAAGGTGAAACTGGAATTCAAGGTGTGCAAGGAATCCAGGGTATTCAAGGAATCCAGGGTGTAACCGGAATTCAAGGAACAACAGGCGCTTTAGGAAATACTGGAGCACAAGGCACGACAGGAATCCAAGGAGTCACCGGTCTTGTTGGCCAAACCGGAGCACAAGGCGGAACTGGCTTGCGCGGTGTCACGGGCATCCTAGGAAACACCGGTGTTCAAGGTCAACAAGGCGCGACTGGCGTTCAAGGTATCCAAGGCGACACCGGAGCTTTAGGAAATACCGGAGCACAAGGTACACAAGGTCAAACCGGCGTTCAAGGGATTCAAGGGATTCAAGGGATTCAAGGCAGCCAAGGACAAACCGGCATCCAAGGCGTCACCGGACTTGTTGGTCAAACCGGAGCGCTTGGTGCAACAGGTATTCAAGGAATCCAAGGCGTCACTGGTACACAAGGCCAAACCGGAGCTTTGGGTAACACCGGGGCACAAGGAATCCAAGGCGGCACAGGCATACAAGGAGTCACTGGAGCTTTAGGAAATACCGGAGCACAAGGCGCAACAGGTATTCAAGGGATTACGGGGCTTCGCGGCGTCACAGGCATCCAAGGTGTCACTGGTACACAAGGTCAAACCGGAGCTTTAGGGAATACTGGTGCTCTTGGCAATACCGGAGTTCAAGGTATCCAAGGAAATACTGGAGCACTTGGAAACACCGGAGCACAAGGTGTCACTGGTTTGCGCGGTGTCACGGGCGTCCAAGGGCAAACAGGTCAAGGCATCCAAGGGAACACCGGTTTACAAGGAGCCCAAGGACAAACCGGTTTGCAGGGGGTCCAAGGTATACAAGGGCCGCAAGGTGTCACGGGCTTAATTGGGATCACCGGCCAGACTGGTTTACGCGGTGAAACAGGCATTCACGGGGTTACTGGCACTGGAGGTCAGACGGGTGTTCAAGGAACTATTTCACCTAGTAGATACCTGTTCTATGCAGATCAAGTTGATAGCCCGAACAATGCAAATTGGACTGTTAACAACTTGGCCCCTGCTTCTGCCGATTCAGTGAATGCTGCTTTAGTGGTTAGAAGATTTGACGATACGGCTGAAGAAGGAATCGGTTTCATTTTTTATGTTCCAGTTGGTGTTTCGAATTTGTTGTTCACGTTTGTTGGAAGAGCACATACTGCACCAGGCACATCAAAGGCTGTTATTATGCGACTTTATAACAGACAAGTTCCAAACAACGCGACAGTAACAGCGTGGTCCGCAGCACTGCAATTAACAACTTTGTCAATACCGACAAATGCTAACTTCCAGTATTATACGCAGACCATCTCCACAGGCACTCTTGGGATTACAGTAGACAGGCCGATTCAATTTGAACTTACTAGGCAAGGTGGTAACGCCTCTGACACGCTGGCTGGCGATTTCGATTTGTTATCCGTAATGGTGGAGTTCTCCTAATGGCTATACAGTTTAACGGCACAAACCAAGGGACTTTATCAATCAGTGCCAATTCACTGTTACAAAATGTGGCGTCCTGCACGTTCATGGCTTGGATCTACCCAACCACCTTTCCTGGTGTTACTAGCGGTGTTATTCAGGTCGGTATTAACCCGTCGGGGGGACTCTCGCGTGGTAACCTACTCATTAAGAGTAACGGCACTTTGCGCATGGGTGGCCGTGCACCAGACTCAGGGTCTCTTCAGAGTATAGATTCAACAAATGCGGTTTCTCTGGGTACTTGGTCTCATGTCGTTGGAATTCTGGATTTCACGAATGACACCGGCCAAATTTACATAAATGGAGTGTCCAGCGCCGTAACAGGTACTCTAGGGTTCATCAACGCATTGACCGACAATACGACCTCTTGGTCGCACAATCTAGGCAGTGACGAATCGAATTCAACCGAATTTTATAATGGTGCTATTGATGATGCTAGGGTTTACCACCGAATATTATCAGCCGTCGAGTTGGAGACCATATACGCTTGCCGTGGTACAGACACCATAGTAGAAAGTCTACAATACCGTTATGCCGAGGAAGGACCTGAGGGAAACACCGTAGGCGCATTGAGCACCCCCGCAGTTAATAACCCAAGTGGCTCCTTGTCCTCGTCGTCAGGGTCAACCCTGAATCTATCTTATACGGTACCGGCAGGTAGCGACCTGGTGTTAGTGGTTGCTGGAACGGCAGAAGACAATAACGACCAAGAAGCTTCCAGTGCAACTTTCGGTTCGACTTCGATGACCAAGATAAATTCCACTGTGACAAGTGGCTCTAGCTCTGATGTTGGGGTGGCTCTTTTTTATTTGTCTGTCACCGGTGGTTCGTCAGGGACGATAACCATCACGTGGCCAGCTAGTGTTGACAGGAGGACCCTCCATGCCTACACACTTAGTGGAGTACAGGCAACACCGGAAGAAAACGTTACGGCTATTAATAACTCGGGGAATGCTACGGCCAGCATAACCACCGCAACAGATGGGGCAATTATTGTTTCCGCTGGGGTCAATAGAAACGCAAATGCGCTATCGGCAGTTGGTACCGATCATAGCGTGAACGATAGCCAGGTTACCTCAGGCCATGCTGGAGCAATGGGTAATGTGACTACAACGACGGCTGGTAATGTGACCGGAATAGGTTTCACCTCCTCTAGTACAAGCCGTATGGCGATTGCCTTGGCGGCTTTTCCACCTGCATCCTCTCCGGGTAGCATATACGACCTGTCAGATAACAAGATTAATAGTTTAGTTTATAACCTACCAACGTATGTCTCGGCACCGCTGAAACTTCGTAGAAATAGCAAGGCGTAACATGGCTAATGTGATCAATAGAACAACCAGGCAGCTCATTTACAGTGCTAATACGCCTGACTACAACGAGTCGGGCTGGATAATCAACCCAGATCTGACTGCTGTTGCAGGTGTCCCCGGAAAATACTGGAAGATATCCGGCGAATCTGTCACAGAAATGAGCCAATCAGAAAAAGACGTGGTAGACGCAGCCGAGGCTCTTCTAAGGAAACTACCCCAAGGGTCCTTTGCTGTTAGCTGCAACTGCCGTGGTTTGGCCCAATCAGGTAGGTACATGGAATTTTCTGCTGGTTCCTACAGCTATATCGCACCAGCTTTTTCGACAGTTATCGCACTAACTGTGAATACAGGGCTGTTAAATACGGGCGTGATCAGTATGTATAAGGCAGGCGACCTTTCAACTCCTTTGGCATCCATTACATTGTCCAATCAAGACTCACTCGTCATGGCGGACTTGAACATTTCGTTGCTAGCCGGGGACAAACTGGTGGTTGTAGTGAGTAGTGGTAGTTTGCAGAACCCCTCAATGTTGCTTTATATCAACTAGAGGCTAATACAATAAAGGGGAGAATATGCATATCAGAATAAAAAATGCCGACGTTGTCGATCGCACTTGGGTCGGTCAAATTATCGCGCCTGGTCAGTATTACACAATCCAAGATGTTCAGTTACTCAGTTGGCAAACTGATGACACTCTGCTCGCCTCAATCGCAAACGGTACGGCCATTGTCAATAATGGCATATCGGACATTCGTGGAATTAATGACCAGGTCAACTTCCTAAAAGGCAACCCTCAGCTTGGAGCGTCCGGTGCCCCTATTGTTGAAATGGGCCACTTAACAGGTGTTCCTGGCAGTAGAGCGGTGTCTATTGTCACCCCGAACCTTAGTGACCGGACGACTTGGTATCAAAAATCTGTGAAAGTGACGACCGAGACTCTAACTGATTCAGGTGATAGTTTAACATACACATCGGTTAATCCATTCTGGGTAGACATCTACAACCGGATGTTGACTTATACACACAAGCAAGTCCCAAAGCGTGATGGAACTTTTGGAAAACACGCCGACTGGGCTAATACTGTTTATGTTAATGGGGCCGCTCAATCCACTGGCTACACAGTAAATTACGCCACTGGTGCGGTTACATTTGCGACATCAAAAGCTGGTTCCACTATTACAGCTACTTATTGGCATAACAACAACGTAGTAAGCCCATCTGAATGGCTGATGGCGCCAGCAGCCACAAAGAAGTACGTCATCAACTGTGTAGAACTACAATACTCAATGAATATGCCATCCACCTTTGATCCCATTCGTTTTGAGGTTTGGGGTGGCGGCACTCTAGCGCAGTACAGCGGCAACGCTGCAGCCGCATCGGTGGTGTCTTCTGGAAGTGCTGTTGGCAGACCAGGTCTTAGTGCCAGTTTGACCACGACTTCAGCCTCTTTCACCCAACCAAATCCTGGTAGCACCGTCACTGTAACTGTCGGCTCCACTACGGGCATGTCCGCAGGTCAAGCACTGTTCGTCACTGGCGGTGGATTCTATGGTATTGGGGCAGTTCTATCATCAACTATGCTGGTGCTTGCCAACCTTGGCTATACAAGCTTTTCGGATAGCATCTACGATTTGGGGTTTGGTCAATTCAGAGCCGATTACCGAAACGTGTGGGACATTATAAACACTAGCAACAATCAGCAGTCTAGCATCATTCCGAAACACTCAGAAATGCTACATGACCTGTTTGTGGCACCATACAATTACACGCAGGCGTCATTGTTCGACTCGGCCTTAAATGCGACCTTGCGAGTCTGTTTGGTTAATGACGTACCGGTACCAGATGTTCAATTGGCAACAGCCACTTTCTACTTGCAGATAATTTAATTAATTTTTCGGTGTAATTAGCTTAAGCCCCTTCACTGCGAAGGGGCTTTTTAGTTTAGGTGATCATATCGTTCTTCGCGTTCTTATCCCACATGCTGTCATAATCCGAATTCCACGCTTGGTATAACAACTTCCCCATTTCCGCTTCTGCTTCCGTCTCACTCCGTGGGTTTACCATTTTTAACTTCTCTTCAAAATATTTCGCGCTGGTTCCTGTCCTCTCGCATATTTTAAGGCACCAGTTTCTTAACTCAGACATAAGCACCTCACCTTCTGGGTTTAATTAGGGAGGGCAGCGAAACTGCCACCCTCCCAGGTGCTTATAGACTGACTGCTACAGGTGCGTTCTTATTGGCAATCGAAGCATCATCACCGAGTTGACCGGCGGTGTCATCACCCCAGCATTTTACTGCGCCAGTCGTCAGCAGCGCGCACGTATGGTTTGCACCGGCATAAATCGATGCTGCATTGGTGATACCGCTGACCGATACTGGTGAAGTTGCTGAAACGTTGTCACCCGTGCCGAGTTGACCAGAAGCATTATTGCCCCAGCATTTTACCGTTCCACCGCTTAACACTGCACAAGCGTGGCTTTGGCCAGTTGCGATGCTGGTAGCTGTAGTGATACCGGTTTCTTGCCCTTCGCCAGCTTGTGAGCTAGAAGCACTAGCGCCATCGCCGACTTGACCGTTAACATCGTTACCCCAGCAAAGAACATTTCCTGAATTCTTTCTTACACAGTTAAAGTCATTGCTAACCGCTACCTCTGCAACATCAGTCATGATCGCGTTGGCAGCATCATCGAAAATGTAATCCGGTACATAGGTACGGGTGGGCGTGGTTGGCAGCCAAGTATAACCCCAGCATTTTACTTTGCCATCGCTGAGCACCGCGCAAGCATGTCCGCCACCGATCGCAAGTTGCGTAACTCCGCTGAGATTGTTAACAGTTGAAAAAGAGGTTTGGAAAGTGCTGGAGTAAACACCGGCACCGATACCGATTTGGCCATAATCATTTCTACCCATGCACTTAACTTGACCAGCCACCACAACACAGTAAAAGTTTTCGGCAGTTGATTTCGGCAAGCTGTTTGCCGTGGTGCCCATGCTGACTGGAGTAGCGGTTACATTGGTTCCGTCAAGCTTACCCCAGCATTTAAGAGCGTTGGTGGAGTCGATGCTACATACTTGCGCATACCCGCCCCCGCTCGCATATGCGCTACCGGAAATGTCAGTAGCGGTTGAAAGACCTGAAACAGTTTGCGGGGTGGCTTTGTCAGCAATAGTTGAATCGTCGCCCAAGTTACCATAAGCATCTGATCCCCAGCACTTTGCGTCACCAAGGTTGTAGATAATACAGGTAGTGTTTAAGAAAGTCGCAACTTTTTGCGCCTTCTTGACTAGGCCGATACCAGTGACTGCGTAGGTCTTTTGCGCAGCACCGTTACCGTCATTGTAATCGATAGCAAGTTGAGCACTGTGCGAAGCTTCCGTGGTTGGCTGGTATGAAATGGTGACGGTGCAGCTTTCGCTAGGGGCCAATGAAGCGGGGCAATCATTAGAAGTGTTGAACGGTGTATCCAAGCCAAACTCAAACGAACTAGCTGCATACGTCCCGTTATTCGTAATTGTAACTTGGTGCGTCGAAGTGGTGTTGACTTGTTTACGCCAGAAGTCATAGCTGCTTTCGCTAAGGCTGAGACTTGCCGCGTAGGCTTGGCCGGTAACTGCTACGGACACTGTTGCGTTAGTTGCGTCGGCCAAGGTCAAGCTTGAGCTAATCCCGTTGTTATAAGCTAGAGCCAAGGTCGCGCTATATGAACTTGACGAGGTAGGGTTGAATGCAACCGTAATGTCGCAAGATGCCCCGGCGGCCAATTCGCTACCGCAAGCGTTAGTTTTGGAAAATGGCAAAGATAATCCAGACAAAGACAAAGCCGTAGCTTTAGCTAAACCGGAGTTTTTGATAGTAACGGTTTTGGTGCTCGTAGTACCGAGCAAAACATTGCCGTATGCGAGCGTTGAAGAACTGGCAACTAACGATGCCGAGCTAGAGGTGGAAGTTGAGCTACTTGAACCAGAACTACTTGAGCTAGAGGTTGATGCCGTTGCCGTTTCTTTCTCTTTTCCTGGTGACGTAGGGTCTGCCACAGCAGCTGCCGATGCGCTTTTATTATCGTCGGGACATCCTGTCAAAATCAAAAGTGCTGTTAGTGTAATTAGCTTGGTAAACATAAATTCTCCTGTTGCTGTTTTACTTATTTCGTAGTTGTTGTAGTTGTTTTAGAGCCGCTGATTTCTTCTTCAGTAAACAAATCTTCTGGCTTCACAATTTTCACCGGTACGCCTGCACCGATTTCATCAGCTTTTTTCGGGATCGAGATACCGGTTTGTTCTGGTGCGATGCACTTATACTTGGTAACTTTGGTTTCAAAGGTATCCAGAATTACTGGCTTACCGCCATGCTCGACTGCCACACTTTTTTCCATGGCCGAGAAATTCCAGCACCAGTTAACAACTTCTTTATTTGGCCCGTTCAAAATCACGTTCACTCTCTTGTTAGCGCGGACCCGCACGTTGTCACCAGCGGCTTCAGCTGGGAAATTGACTGAGAATGAACCGTCCGAACCGATACGAGCTTCAGCTGCATAACCGCGTTTTTTATCAGGTATGATGTAAACACTCATACCGACTTTTAGATCATCCAAACCGATTGAAGCATCAAAAGTCACTTTGTAGTTTGGGTAGCCAGCTTCAACTTTCATGGCTTCCAACTCGTCTAATTTCCTGGTGTAGAAATCTTCCGAATCGTAGTAATGCGTCCCATCAACCGTGATGTCGAATGCGGACAGCAGATATCCGCTAAAGTTGATGGCCTCCTTTGATGAGAGGCTGTCGGGGCTATCTTTCGCACTAGCACCGACTGGCTGTTGCGCCATATCCCCACAACCTGAAATCGTGGCGGCAATCGCCAAGAGCACTAGAATCATCCCGTTAAACATAAATCCCCCTTTATAGTTCACATTTCTTACATGGTTCTTTTCGCGTCCACGGGCGGTGAGCTTTAATTTTCTTTTTGAGATCACCAACCTACCAATTACTAGATACTTATCGCGCCCACGGGTGGGGGACTTTAATTTTAAAATTTATAAGCAATATCAAATAGTTGCCAAATACCGCGATAAAATACCCCTGAAGTACCTGGCACTTAACAAAACGCCACAAAATTTAATATATTTAATAATTTTTAATATGCTGATTTCATTGGTTTTTATAATAAGCCGCCACGCCGAGTTAAGTTTACCAAGCAAAACAGGGACTTCCTGTAAAATCAGGTTAGGAAGGGCACAATGCGTCATTTAATCGTCGGCATGGGTAACTTAGGTACTGACTTAGCAGCCGCTTTAAAGGCTGTTGGGGACGTTGTTATCGAGTGGAGTCCCCGCAGTAGCCACCCCATAGAAGTGCTCAAAAGCAGTGAACCTGATTTTGTGTGGATTACCGGCGGGGCCGGTTCGGTGGGGGAAGCTAAAAAGGATTTCCGGCCTTTCCTTCAATTGCACATAAATTTGGTCAATGATTTTGTAAAAGCGTTTAATGTTCCCGTGATTTGTTTTTCTACTGATTATGCCGCAGGGCCGGACAGCGGGGCTTCGTTATATGCACTCAGTAAAATGTGGATGGAAGATTTAATAAAATTTTACGGTAAAAACAGAAACGATGTTTTTGCTATCCGGGTTGGTTCACTTTACGGGGCGCACTATCCGGAAAGAACATTTCCCTACAAATTGTTAAAAAATTATCCGGCCCCGACCGAGGTAAAATTACCAGCTAATTTAGTTACCCCCACCCCAACTGCATGGCTGGCGGAGGTATTGGCAGAAAATTACCCACGCTTAAAAAATCAATATGCCAGTCAACCAATTTTAGAACTTGCGCCATTTGGTTCGGTGTCTATTTTAGATTGGGGTAAAATCATTCTAGGTGAAAAATATTCTTATTCCGGTGTTTCTTTATTCGATAAGGAACGCCCAATGATTAGCGAGTTGTCTTCTCGATTCCATTACCGCGCCCCGAATTGGAAAGATTTGTGGGACAAATACTATTCAAGGGAGATTTATGGCAATACCAATAAGCCTTAGCCCGTATGTAAAACCTGGTTCCGGTTATTTAAATAATCCAGAAGAAGCACAACGCCAAAGAGTAGCCGCAACGGAAAGCTTGGCTTATTTAGCTAATTTTTGGGACCACAAAGTCGGCTCGCATATTTCAAATGTCGAAACAGGCACCACGGATATAACGGATGTAGATTTTAAATACCCAGAACAAATCCAAATAAAAGGGTCGGATAAAATCCAGTTTATTCAAGATTTTGAATGGGAGCCGCTTTCGGAAGAATTAAATGAAATTTTGGCTAAAATGGGAATTAAGCAGTGCGAAGGTGGTTTGCGCTATAAAAATTCCTTTTTTGCCATGCCAGTAACTTACGTCGAATATGCGCAAACAATAAGGAACGCCAGGCTTTTGGGGTTATCGCAAGGTGAAGATCCAGTGCAAACCTTGATAGAAAGCCAAAACCATCAAAACAATCGATAAAAAGTCTTATATTATATACTAGGCCACATAGGTGGAAGGCCATACCAGTTACTCGATCCACGAATATTAATTATTGTTTTCAAAAACGAGTAACACCAGGTGAAGGGAAAGGCAGGAATGCCTAACCACAGTCTGACGGCTTGGTGGAAATACAACCCCATCTATCAAAAGCCCACAACTTTAGAACCGGTAGTGCCTTGGAGTTATTTTTATTACTTCGGGCCCGATCCGGCTGCTGGCGTTTCATACGGTCAATATCGTGACGATGAAAACCAGATCGGTGTCATCACCGAAGCCAAGGAAACGGTTTATTCACCCGTTTCCGGAAACCCCATGGTGTTCGTAGCGGTTGTACCAGAGGAAGACGTTAAAGCGATGGTTTCTAAAGCCACCGCCGACACTAAGCTTTCAACGGTTAAATGCTGTGCATGCCAAGCGGATTTGGTTTCGGACCATGACCTGGGTAAAGAGGCCGGGCTTCATTGTGTAGCGTGTGGAAGTAATTGCAGCAAGACAGAAGACAAAACCATTAAGGGGAAGACCATGGGAACGCAAGTATCTAGAGAAGAACGCATTAAGGCACTCAAACAACGTATTCAGGCAAATGTCGGCGCTAAAAAAGCCGCTGTTGCGCCCGCACCGGCTAAAGACTCGGTGAAAGAAAAAATCCGCGCACGCATCGAAGCACGGGTTGCTGAACGCAAAGCACTTGCTAAAAAAGCCGCTAAAAAGGTTCAAGCAGAAGAAGACTTTGTTAGCTTGGATCAAATCCTGAAAGCTATGAATGATGGCGAGCAGGAAATGGTTGAAGAAAAAGCAGCCGCAGCCGATGAAGCAGCACCAGCTGAAGAAGCTCCTGCTATGCCAGAAGAAAAAGCAGCCGCAGCTGATGAAGCAGAAGACGAAGAGCAAGTTGATCTCGATATGGTTGTTTCGATGCTTAAGCGCAAAGAGCGCCTCGAAAAAGCCAAGAGACAAATCCGCGCTCGTTTACTGGCCCGTAAAAAAGCAGTAGCTGACGCGGAAGAAGCTGCTGAAGAAAAGAAAGAAGAAAAAGCAGCCGCAGCTGATGAAGCCGCACCGGCCGAAGAAGCCCCTGCTGAGAAGGAGCAAGAAAATCCATTGCCAGCTGAACAAGCGCAAGACATGGAAGCTATGAAGTTTGAGCCTTTGGCATCTTTAGACCGTATGAAAGCGGTTGTTAAAGACGAAATCGACATGGCTCTCTTCGGACACAACGGCGAAAATCCTACGTGGAACGTTACCGTAGCTGGCGTGCCTGTTGCTCGCATCCAGTTGAAAAACCAAAGCCATGCTGAAGATATCCGCAACGTTTTCATCTCTGATGATTATGCTGCCGATCTCGTCGAGCATTGCGCTAAGGCTGGCTTCGTAGAAACCATGAAGCAAGTCAATGCAGACTTTTGGGCAAACCACACCAGCAATGCAAAAATTGCTGCACGCTTCAAAGGCGAAGCTGCCAACCAATACGGCGAAGAGCGCAAAAAATTGCTTGCTTCCTACAAGCAAGATTTCTTTGATTGCCTCAACATCGTTTGCGCGGGCGTGAACAAAAACTTCTACCCTGATCTTGGCAACGTGCTAAAAGAAGCTCTGTTCACCAATTTGACCACGGTCGGCTTGCCTGAGCAAACCGCTACCTCGTCGATTGAAAAAGCATTCGCAGAAAACTCTGCTTCATATTTCGACAGCCTCTTCAAAAAAGCTGAAGAATATCTGAACCTGAGCCGCGAAGCTCGTAGCGAAATTGCAAAAGCAGTTTCTTCTTCCAACGCTTTGGACCCTTACAAGAACGCTTCTTTGGAAAACAGCGAACCAGCTACCTTGAGCGATCGGGTTGCTCGCGCCAGCATGATTCCACAGATGCAAGCCACCGCCAATTTCCAAGTCAATAGCCCATTGTCAATGGACGTTGGTAACTACAAGTCGCAACTCAAGCAATCCTGGAAGCCAGGCCGCTAATTAGTTTCGTTTGTTAAAGAAAGCCTCTGGGGAAACTCAGGGGCTTTTTTATAACCTTTTGGCGGAATCTTGTAAAATACAGCCATGGCCAAGCTAAATTTTCTACAATCTATTTCAACCCGCGCCCAATTGCCGCAAGTTGCGGAAGAGTACGATGCTGTATTTGTGACGGACGAAGGTTGTGCTTTGTATATTTGCACCAAAGGGGTGTGGGTCAAGTTCGCGGAAGGTAAGGATGGTACTGGTAAATTACAAGTCGAAAAAGACCAATGCGAAATTACGGAAGAGCAAGAAAGCGACTTCGATCTGGAAGCCGCTTTGCAAAAATTAAATTAATTGCCGATAAAATCGTAGCCTATTTTTATATGCTGACCACGCGTGTCAAATTCAACATCTATTTGCGGCACTTCGCGGCGGACCAAACAACCTACGGCTACCACCACTAAATTTTCTAAATCGCCTACGTCGGCCGTAATTTCATCTACTTTTATTTTATCGCAGCCATCCTCCGTGCTGCCCAGGTAAGTAACTCTATAATCTTCCATTTGAATGACTTCTTCCAGGCGCAACCGATTCATGTAAGCTTGCGTTAGCATATCGTTTAGCAAAACGCGGTGGCCGGTTTGCTCGTCTACTCGCCCGACAATCGGTTTAGTCCAAGTATATAATTCAAAGCTGGTATGCACATCATCGACGGTTAGAACTTTTACGTGCATTTTTGCATCACGGATTAAATTGACTGTCCGGTCGCGATTCATTTTATAATTGAATTGTTCGCCCGGTTGTAAGCAAGCCACAACTAAAAGTGTCGTTAGCATTGTTGCCATAAATAATTTCATAAAACTCCCTTGAGTAATTTGCTTGACCTGGAAAAGTGGATGAATTATGTTATATTACCTGAAAGAGGAATTTATGCACATTAATTTCGTACAAGTTAGCGCAGATGAGGATACCCCACGGGGATAGTCCTTTCGTATTTATATGGACTAAAACCCCCTTCAAGCACACAAGCTCGAAGGGGGTTTTGCTTTTTAAGGAGTTTTTGATTTATGCCCCCATCGTCTAGTGGTTAGGATCTCTGACTTTCATTCAGAAGGGGCCGGTTCAATTCCGGCTGGGGGTATTTAAATGATTTGCTTGGCGTTATGGTGTAATGGTAGCACGGTAGTCTGTCGAACTATCAGCGCGGGATCGAAACCCGCTAACGCCGCTCTACTCTAGGGGTTTATGCTAAACACTTCACATTTAACTGATAAAGAACTTTGGAACACACTCGTTAATGAAGATCCGCATTCCTTCTTGGCACGGCTTGACGCCGCCATCGAGTCTGGTGACTTCGTGTCCAGATTTGAAGCCATATTGGATTTTGTGGAATTCCATTACCCAAAAGACGATATTAAACATGTTTCCAAAAGACTGTTGTCTTTCGCGGAATTAAATTACCGGCTGACATCGTTAAAAAATACCGGTGCATTGGGAGCGGCCTTGTAATGAGTGAAGTTAATGTTTAAGAACATGGCAGTTTCAGGACTTGCAGTACGCGTACAAACTGAAGGCGAGTTGGTCTTGTCTGCTTATCCCGACGCGCATCTTGACTGCAATGCATTCTATGAAGGTAGAGGCGTGGTCGCTAGGGTAGATATCGTGGATAAGATTTATTTTCCTTACTTAGTTAAATTTGAATAGCTCGCAATTTAACGAATTTCTTATGCTGCCTTGGGCAAGCCTGCAAAAAGATTTACGGTCGTTACCGTAAATTCCAGGCAAGAAATTAACGTATATTTCACCCCGGTGCCTTCCCAAGTGCTTAAATAAGTTCATGCCCTTAACAAAGCACATACCGGGGTTTGAGTATGATATTGCCGCCGGCATAACGGGCAAACCATTATCTACGGCTACTTGAAATAAACTGCTTTTAAATTCGGTCATATTTCCCATCTTATTAGAGGTAGCTTCGGGGAAAACTACTAAGGGAAATTCACGGCAGACTTTTCCTAAACTATTAGCGTCATCTTTAGCCTGCATAACGCCGCGCCTTTCAACCGGCACCGAGCCAGACGCACGGATGACAAAACCGGCAAATCCTTTAGAAGACATGTCCACCGAAGTAACAAATGCGAAGGGTGCGATAGCGCCTAAGGCAAATATATCTAAGTAGCCCATATGGTTGGCGGCTATTAAACCTGTTTTAGGGATGTCATCGTCGTATTTGACTTCAATACCCAAAATGAACATGACAATCCTACAGCACCAATGGTTCCACAAAAGTTGCCAGCTTTTTTTAAAATGTAGGCAATTTCCGACCACGGCGTAAAAAGTTAAGAAACCCACTACAGCAACCATTCGGAGCATATTATCCCCTGTAGAAGAAATTTTCTGGGTCGCGCAAATCACACACAATAAAAATATCGTAGAGCTTTAAATGTGGGTTCCAGCCCGGCTCGCCACTGAATTTTATACCCAATGAAAAATAACGACGTAAAAGGGACGGCATGTTCGGAGTTGCAACGCCTTCGCTGTCAACCTTTTCACAGGGGTATTTTGGTACGGCATTTAGTATGTCTTTACGATTGTTAGCGTAATCACGACATAGCGCGGTTATTTGCTGTGCATTACACTTGATGGAACCTCGTCCGACGATATAGCGGATACCTAAACTATTCCCTAAATCGGCGACTGACCGCCACAACAACGATAATATTTGGCTGCTTTGCTGCCCCCGCGCTTCTCTTGGTATGTATGCACGTGAAGCTTCCATGACGCGGTCGGCCGACAATAAATGGAATGTACTCCGGAAAGCGAAATCTGCCACGTTGACGCGGTAGTACCCCACTAATTTGTCTTCACGCCGACAAACCAAATGGAAAGCCAACAAATCGTGGCGGTTAGCATCCAACCCAAATCGAGGGAATTTTGCGTAGGTAACTTGGAAAGCTTGGTAACGCCCCAAGAAAACCTGTAATAAATCTTTCCGCGTATGCACGTAGGATACGGCAAGTTCACCAACCGTTTCGCCCGGTAATTTACAACGCGGCGGTCCATAAATTAAACAAACCGCCGCCCAAAAAACCGAGCAGGTTAGATCCACCAGCCAAAGCAGGTAAATCATTTGACACCTATGAATAAAATAAAATGGGGTACAGATGAAATAATAACAGCACTAGCGGTTATACCGTTATTTATTTCTTGTTAAGTATTGAAGTTTTTCTGGTGATAACGTCAGCTAATTCTTGGGCTGAACGCTTTAAAATTTTGTTGCCTATTATTTCACATAATGGTTATACTTTAGGTATGCGATATTTATCCCACATCGTTAGCCCATCTTTCCCGACACCGCCCTGGCGGTAGCCTACATATTTTGTTCCCCTTAAAAAATTAAATAGCATTTATCTAGGTGTAGTTCAGCTTGGTAGAACGCGCCGTTTGGGGCGGCGAGGTCGTTGGTTCAAATCCAGCCACCTAGATTTTACCAGGGTGTGGGCTAATTGGCTAAGTCGCCTCATTTGGAGTGAGGACATCATGCAAGTTCAAGTCTTGCCGCCCTGATTTTATCGAATATGTGGGTAGCTTAATCGGCAAAGCGGCGGATTCCAAACCCGTCAGATGAGGGTTCGATGCCTTCCCCACATGCCAATGGTTAATTTATATGGAGTGTATTGCTGATCTTTTAGGAGTTTACATGCAAGATATATTGTTGCAATTGCGTACAGTTTTAGCGGACGCTGCGGCCGAGCCCAAAGCAACAAAATCTATTCATGCCAAATACGGCGAAGTTCAAAAGCTGTACCGCGTTTATCGCGACATGGTGCATCGTTTAGAAAAAGAAGAACTCGACCCCACTCTTTTGAAAGTTCAAAAGCAACTCAAAGATAAAATTGTAAAGCTGGCTGATGATATAAAAAGTGGTGTAGAAAAACTGAAAAAAGCGGATGTACCGACGGCCTTCAAACAATTGGCCGTGGATTTTAAAGTCAAAGCCAAGGAATTCACCACGGCTTCAGTTGATATAGAAACATTGTTGAAAGATATTCGCGAAGAACACGGCCACATCAGTTGTACCTATGCAGTCGGTGTTCATTTTAATTTCCGGGAAAAAGAAGCTAAACCAGCTACCCTCGTTCTCTATTGCACGCTGGATGCTGGAAATTACTCCGCTTTCTGGATGAAAACAGAGCTTCAACATGTCGGACCACTCACTTCGGCAACCAAACCTAGCAGCTACTACTATTTCCCAGCCTCGATTGATAAATTAAATGCGGATGATGTTTTGAAATCGTTGATCGTTAAAAGCGGCGGCAAGCTCAAGGGAAAAGAAGGTGAAAAAGGTTTAAAGGTTGGCGATGCTGTTAAAGCATTATTTAAAACCGGTGATTTAAAAGGCGATAAGTGGATTGTTTCTTTTGAAAACCATTCGTCCTTGGAACACTTGCGTAAAGAAACTTTGCACATCAGTGAAGACAAAGTTAAAAGTGTGACACGGGCGTTAGAGAGATTGGCTAAAGCAGCTGCTGTTGCCGGTGCTGTTCTCAGCGGTAACATCGGATTTCAAGACGAAGATTATTACGATAACAACGGCGATAGTGAAATACCAAGCTGGTCGATTAAAGACAACGTCATTAGTGCTAGGTCTACAAACAAAGCCGGCACACCCAAGGGGTGGTCTTTGGGCGCTTCCTTATATTTAGCCATACCAGTAGATGCTAAAGAGAAAGACCTTTCCCCAGTATCTAGCGCGTGGACTGACGCGCAAAGTTATATTTCTGATCTGGCTAAAGCGGATCGCCGCAGCAGATGGTAGCCTTAAGTTATGAAAGTTGTTTTTTGGACCTAGACGGAGTGTGTAATTCGTA
>Ga0163144_10002473_pt1 | contig 42586 bp, 36 predicted proteins | sample OliLak19BULKMAT1_FD_123175 | JGI IMG/M metagenome (GOLD analysis project Ga0163144, IMG submission 123175) | Freshwater microbial mat bacterial communities from Lake Vanda, McMurdo Dry Valleys, Antarctica - Oligotrophic Lake LV.19.BULKMAT1 | ecosystem: Environmental > Aquatic > Freshwater >...
CGAGCGCACGAAGGATCGCATCCGCGATCTGGTGCCCGAGGGCGGCATCGACAACTCGACCCGACTCGTGCTCGTCAACGCGATCTACATGAAGGCCGCGTGGGCCGATCCGTTCAGCGAGAGCGCGACCAAGCCCGGTGATTTCCTCGCGCCGTCCGGGAAGATCACTGCGAAGTTCATGCGATCGGTGAGGCACGTGCGCAGTGGCGTCGTGAAGGCCGATGGAATCCAGTGGGCCGAGCTGCCATACGAAGGCGGACCGTACGCGATGGCGTTCGTGCTGCCCGACGGGCCCGCCGGGCTCGCAAAGGTCGAGGCCGGGCTCACCGACGCGAAGCTGCGCGCGTGGCTCGAGGGCGGCGACTACCGCCGCCTCGATTTACAGGTGCCGAAGTTCAAGATCGAGCCCGGCGATCCCGTGGCACTGTCGAAGATGCTCGCGACGCTCGGGGTGAAGACCGCGTTCGGCGGCACGGCGGATTTCACCGGCATGGCGCCTGCGGCCGAGCAGCTCCAGCTCGCCGAGGCGTTCCACAAGGCGTTCATCGCCGTCGACGAGAAGGGCACCGAGGCCGCGGCCGCGACGGCGGTCGGCATGCGCGCAGGATCGGCACCGCCGAGCGGCGAGCCGATTCCGTTCAAGCTCGATCGGCCGTTCCTGTTCGTGCTGCGCGACACCCAAACGGGCGCGATCCTGTTCATGGGCCGGGTCGAGTCGCCGAAGGCGTAAGCTCGTCGAGCGTGGCATCGCGAGACGAGGACGGGACTGCAACCCAGCGCATCGGCGACACCGACGATCGCGGCGGCGGCAGCATCGTCAGCGATGGTCGCGGTGGTGGGCTCGCGGAGCACCTCGCCCGCGCCGATCTGCAGCGCAAGCTGTTCGGCACCGACGTGCCGCCGATTCGCGTCGGCCGCTACGTGCTCGTGCGCGAGCTCGGGACCGGTGGCGTCGGCGTCGTGTTCGTCGGTCGTGATCCCGAGCTCGATCGCGAGGTCGCGATCAAGCTGCTTCGCGTCGGCCACGGTCGCAACGAAGACCTCACGTCGCGCGAGGCACGAATGCTCCGTGAGGCGCAGGCGCTCGCGCGACTCGCCCATCCGAACGTCGTCGCGATCTACGACGTCGGCACCTACGTCGCGCCGGACGAATGGCCACTCGCTAGTCTCACGCCGAGACGCGGATTGTTCCTCGCGATGGAGCTCGTCGACGGCGAAGACATGGCGCAGTGGATCGAGCAGCCGCGCACGCAGGCGGCGATCCTCGAGGTCTTCGTCGCCGCCGGTCGCGGCCTCGCTGCGGCGCATGCGGCCGGCCTCGTGCATCGCGACTTCAAGCCGAGCAACGTGCTCGTCGCCCGCGCCGACGGTCGCGTGCGGGTCGCCGACTTCGGTCTCGCGCGAGCGTTCGGTGCTGTCGACTCCGAGGTGATCGCCCGCGACCTGCTCGTCGAAGAGTCGCGGCTCGACGATCGCACCATCACATCGACGGGATGGGTGCTCGGCACGCCGGTCTACATGGCACCCGAGCAGCACGCGGGCGAGGACGCCGACGCGCGATCGGATCAGTACTCGTTCTGCGTCGCGCTCTGGGAGGCGCTGTTCGGCGCGCGCCCGTTCGCCGGGCGCACGCCGGACGAGCTCGCCGCGAGCAAGCGCGCCGGACGGCTCGCGATGCCGCGCGGTGACGTAGCGGTGCCCGCGGAGATCCGCGCGGCTTTGGTGCGTGGGCTCGCGACCAATCGCGACGATCGCCATCCGAGCATGATCGCTCTGCTCGAAGCGCTCGTGCCGAGCGCGCCGCGGCGATGGCCGCTGGTGCTCGGGGTCGGCGCCACCATCGGAGCGGTGGCGCTCGTCGCATGGCCGCGCGCGCTGGCGGATCCGTGCGCGGATCTCGGCGACGCGGAGTCGATCGCAGGCGCGTCGATCCGCACGCGAATCGCCGACGCAATCGGGCGCACGCAGGTGAGCTACGCGTCGACGGCTGCCGCCCACGTCGATGCTGCGCTCGCGACGTTCGCCGAGCGCTGGACCGACGCGCACGCGAGCATCTGCACCGGCGTGCCCGAGCCGGCGGCGCGTACCTGTCTGCGTGACGATCTCGGGGCCGCCGCGGCGTTCGTCGCCGTGATGACGAACGCCGATGTCGCGGTGATGGAGCGCGCCGCGGCGAACGCTGCTGCGCTGCCGGATCCGCGGCGCTGCATCGAGGCGGCGCCGAACGTCGCGACAGCATCGATCGACACACCCGCCGTGCGAGACGTCCGTGACGAGCTCGCACGCGTCGCCGCGACCACCGCGGCCGGTCGCGTCGACGAGGCACTCGCCGGTGCGATCGCAGCGCTCGCCCACGCCGAGGCGACGAACGACCCCGGCCTCGTTGCGCTCGCGCAGCTGCAGCACGGCAACGCCCTCGCGGAGCACGGCGACTGGGCCGCCGCCGAGAAGGCCGATGCCGCCGCCTACTGGACCGCGACCGAGAACGGTCACGATGCGATCGCGGCCGATGCGGCGCTGCAGACCGCGACCGCGATCCTCGAAGGTGCAGCGCGACCGGATGAGGCCGAGACGTGGCTCGAGCACGCGGACGCTGCGCTCGCACGTGCGCACGGCGACACGCTGCAGCAGGCCCGGCACGCGAGCGCGCACGCGATCCTCCACTACAAGCGCGGCGCGTTCGCGACGGCGACCGAGCACGCCCGCCGCGCGCAAGCGCTGTTCCTCGAGGTCTTACCCGCGGACGATCTACGGGTCGTCACCGCGACCGGCAACCTCGCGGCATATCTCACGACGATCGGCGCCGCAGCCGAGGCCGAGCCGTTGCAACGCGACGTACTCGAGCGTCGTCGCGCCGCGCTCGGCGAGACCCACCCGGATGTCGCGCAGGCCCAGAACATCCTCGCGGTCGTGCTCGTCGGCACCAATCGTCTCGCCGAGGCCGAGCCGCTGCTGCGTAGCGCGATCGATCACTGGGAAGCCGCGCTCGGGCCGAACCACCCGCTGCTCGCGATGCCGTACAACAATCTCGGTCTCGTCGACGAGTCGCTCGGCCGCACCGACGACGCGATCGTGGCGATGCTGCGATCGATCGAGATCCGCGAGCGCGCGCTCGGAGCCGAGCATCCCGACGTCCTGCAGACGCGGGCGAACCTCGCGGCGATCTACGTCACCGCCGGTCGAGCCGCCGACGGCGAGCGCGAGGCGAGAGCCGCGCTCGATCCACTACAGGCCCAGCTCGGCGACGCGCACCTGGGCACCGCGCTCGCGCGGATGAGCCTCGGAATGGCCCTGCTCGCGCAGGATCGCGCTGCGGCGGCGCTCGCTCAGCTCGACCCCGCGATCACGACGCTCGAGTCGACCGCCGAGGCCGGCCTCCTACAGCGCGCCCGGACCTGGCGCGCCGGTGCGTTGGTCGAGCTCGGCCGGGGGAGCGAGGCGATCGAGCCGCTCGAAGGAATCCTCGCGAAAGCCGGCGTGACGACCGGCCTCGATCAGGCGTTTGCACGGCTGTGGCTGGCGCGTGCGCTGCAATCCACCGGTGGCGATCCGCGGCGCGTGACCGCGCTCGTCGATGCCGCCCTTGCCGCGAGCCGCGACGACGCGCTCGGGATGTCGGCGACGCAGCGTGCCGCCGTGGACGTCCGCATCGCGTCGCTGCGAGCGACGCCGTGACGCTGAAGCCCGCGGGTGGCGGGCTCACTCCGCGGCACACATGCCCACAAACGGCGCAGCCCGACCGACAAGAGCTCGAAGAAGATCCGTGCAAAGTGCCACGGTCTCGCGCAAGAATGATCGAATGCCTTGCTCATTGCGTTGGATGTCGACTGGCCTTCCCCTCGGCCTCGCGGTGCTGACATCGGCGTGCACGCAAGTGAATCCTGCCTTCGGTCAGGACACCGATGCTGTCAGCGGCACCGGCGACACCGCCGACACCGCCGACACCGCCGACACCACCGACACCACCGACACCACCGACACCACCGACACGCAGGACGACGACTCGGTGTCCGCGAGCACGATGATGACGACGTCGGCGAGCACCACCGTCGATCCGAGCGAAGGCTCGTCGTCCGACACCGGTGGCGAAACGATGAAGTGCGGCAACGGGGTGTTCGACGAGGACGAGGGCGAGGAGTGCGATCCCACCGCGCCGAGGGACGACGTGTTGTGCACACCCGCATGTCACATCAACATCTGCCACGACGGCTTCCTCGGCGGCGACGAGAAGTGCGACGACGGCAATGAGGACGACGACGACGACTGCGTCGGCGAGTGTGCGATCGCGGGGTGCGGCGACGGGTTCGTCCACGCAAGAGACGAGGAGTGCGATCCCGAGGCCGACGACGATCTTTCGTCCGCATGCGCGTTGAACGGTTTTTTCGGCGGCGAGAGCCTCTGCAGCACGGACTGCGTGATCGACCTGTCGGGCTGCACGGATTGCGGCGACGGCTTTCTCGACGAGGGCGAGGAGTGCGACTTCGCCAGCAACGAGAGCCTCGTGTGCGACCGCGCCGACGGCTGGCAGGGAGTTGGCAGCGTCTCGTGTATGGACTGTCAGGCGACGCCGAGCAACGGGTGCTGCCTGTCGTTCGACTCGCCGTGCAACCCGTTCGATGCGAAGAGTGGGACGTGCTGCGCCGGCGAGTGCAGCGCGGAGACGTCGCTGTGCGAGCAAGGTTGATCGACTCGCCGGCATCGCCGAGCGCCTCGGCGTCACTCCTTGAGCCGGTAGCCGGTGACGAACATCCACCGCACGACGAGCAACAGCACGGCGAGAAACCCGAGCGTCATCGCGAGGCTCACGCCGACGCCGACGTCCGCGACGCCGTAGAAGCTCCAGCGAAAACCGGAGATCAGGTAGACGATCGGATTGAACAGCGCGAACGTGCGCCAGCCGGGAGGCAGCATGTCGATCGAGTAGAACGCGCCACCGAGGAACGTGAGCGGCGTGATCACCAGCATCGGCACGAACGAGAGCTGCTCGAAGCTCTTCGCCCAGATGCCGATCACGAAGCCGAGCAGGCTGAATGTCGCGGCGGTGAGCAACAGAAACCCGATCATCCATACCGGATGCTCGATGCGCACCGGCACGAAGCAGAACGCGGTCAACAGGATCACCAAGCCGATGAGGATCGACTTCGTCGCCGCCGCACCGACGAAGCCGACGACCATCTCGAAGAACGAGACCGGCGCCGACAACAGCTCGTACATCGTGCCGGTGAACTTCGGGAAGTAGATGCCGAACGACGCGTTCGAGATGCTCTCGGTGAACAGCGACAGGATCATGAGGCCTGGCACGATGAACGCACCGTACGGCACGCCACCGACCTCCGACATGCGCGAGCCGATCGCCGCACCGAACACGACGAAGTACAGCGACGTCGTGAGCACCGGCGTGACGACGCTCTGCACGAGCGTGCGGAGGAATCGCGCGAGCTCGAAACGATAGATCGCCCACACGCCGCGGTGGTTGAAGATCGGGCTCATGTCGCGCCTCCGCTGCGGGCCTCGAGGAGGCTGACGAAGATGTCCTCGAGCGAGCTCTGTCGCGTCGCGATGTCGCGGAACCCGACGCCGAGCTCGGTGACGCGCCGCAACAGCGCCGGCACGCCGGCCTGCACCTCGTTCGCATCGTAGGTGTACTCGAGCTGGTAGCCATCGCCGGTGATGACGAGCGGCCAGTCACCGAGCCCCTCGGGGATCGCGGTGACCGGATCTTGGAGCGTCAAGGTGAGCTGCCGCTTGCCGAGCTTCGTCATGAGCGTCGCCGTCTCCTCGACGAGAATCAGCTCGCCTTTCGAGATGATGCCGATGCGATCCGCCATCTGCTCGGCCTCTTCGATGTAGTGCGTCGTGAGGATGATCGTCACGCCGTGCTCGCGCAGGCCGCGGATCTGCGCCCACATGTCGCGGCGCAGCGCGACGTCGACGCCCGCGGTCGGCTCGTCGAGAAACAGCACCTTCGGCTCGTGCGCGAGCGCCTTCGCGATCATCACGCGTCGCTTCATGCCGCCGGACAGCGTCATGATCTTCGCGTCGCGCTTGTCCCACAGCGACAGATCGCGCAGCACCTTCTCGACGAACCCCGGATCCTTCGGCCGACCGAACAGTCCGCGGCTGAACGTGACGGTCGCCAGCACCGTCTCGAACGCATCGGTCGCGAGCTCCTGCGGCACGAGCCCGATGAGCGTGCGCGCAGCCCTGAACTCGCGATCGATGTCGTGGCCCGCGACGCGTACGTCGCCCGAGGTGCGGGTGACGATGCCGCAGACGATGTTGATGAGCGTCGTCTTGCCGGCACCGTTGGGCCCGAGCAGCGCAAAGATCTCACCGTCGCGGATCTGCAGATCGACGTGCGACAACGCTGCGACACCCGTCGCGTACGTCTTGGTGAGGCCCGAGATCGCGAGGATCGGCGGCGCAGTCATCGGCGCGCACCTTAGCCCATTCGGATGGATCACTGCACGGTGAGATCGAGATCGAACGTCACGTTCGCATCGACCTCGCCGGGCAACGCGTCGCCGGCCGCGAGCTGCTCAGCGAGGCCAGCGACCTTCTGCGGCTGACCATTGAGCTCGGGCATGTGACGCAGGACGATCACGAGCTCACCGGTGCCGGCGGCCCGCGTGGTGATCGTGTTGATGAGGCCGACCGGTAGATCGTCGCCAGTGTTCGCGCCGTAGTCCGACTCCAGATCGGTGTACATGTGATCGGCGATCGCGGCGGCGGAGTCTGTCGCCGCCGGTCCTGCGACCGCACCGCCGAGCACGAACACCTGGTGCGCCTCGGCCTCCTCCTCGATCTCTCGCGTGATGTTCTCGGTCGGCGTGCCGAGCTCGTCGAGGAACTCGACCTGCATCGCGTACGTCATGCCGGCCGCGAGCGCGAGCGGATCGGTCGTGCCGGACATGCCGCCGTCACCGTCGGGATCGCGGAAGCTCGCCGAGATCGGTGCCGAGCCGTCCTCGGGTGCGAACGTCAGCTTGACCGTCGTGATGATCTCGGTCTCGTCGCTGGGCGCGTCAGCACCAGGTTCGGTGCACGCGGCGATGGTCGAGGTGAGGATGAGTGCGTGGATCTTCATGTGGTGGACCTCTTGGTGCGGCCGCGCGGGCCGGTGGCTTCGAAATCGAACGAGATGCGAACGAGCAGCTCCCAGCCGGGCTCGTCGGCGAAGTAGCGCAGCAGGCTGGTGTAGTCGCGATAGCGGGTGTTCGTGAGGTTGTTGCCGACGAGCGCGAAGCGCAGGGACCGCTGGGGCCGCGCGGTTTGGTTGGGCTGCGCGGTTTGGCGATCGAGCGGCACCGCGACGCCGGCTTGCGCACCGAGCTGGACGTAGCCGGGCGGCGGCGCGAGGAAGTCCGCGTCGAGATCGTAGCGACGCTGGCGATCGACGTAGCTCACCGTGGCACCGACGAACCCATCCTTCATGCGTGGCAGCTCGGGCCAACGATAGGTGATGCCGACCTGATAGCGGTCGGTCGGGATGAACACGAGGTATCCGCCGGTGCGGACGTCGCGGGCACGGACCATCGCGAGCTGACCGTCGAATTCCACCGGCCAGTTCGGCGGCGCGATGCGCAGGCCGTACTCGCCGCCGTAGAACACCGCGCCGGTCGGGCGAAACCCGAACACCGGGTAGGTGCCGCGCACGGTGTCGTTGAGCCCGCCGGGTGCGTCGCTCGGCTGCGGCGCGAAGTAGATGTAGTCGTCGATCACGCTCGCATACGCGGCACCGTCGGTCGCGATCCACTCGTTCGCGAACGAGACACCGAGCGCCGAGCTCCACGTGCGCTCGACGCCGAGTCGCGTGTCGCCGACGCCGAGGATCGGCAGCGACGGTGCGGTGCCGTTGAGGAACTGCTCGTCGATCATCGGGAAGCGACCGGCCGACGCGAGATCGAGCCGAATCGCGAACGTCTCGGCGCGGGGGATCGGCCGCAGCACCGCACCTAGCGACGCGGAGCCGCTGTGGAAATCGAAGCGACATAGCCCACCGCCCGCGTCGGTCTCGTTACAGCGTGCGGCGTGGAGCCGACCGGTCCCCGTCTGCGCCTCGTAGTCGCGCTCGGTGAGCGACGCGTCACGCAACATGCCGTCGTAGCGAACGCCGGCCTCGAGCGCGAAACGCTTCCACACCAGTCGCTCGATCGCGAACACGCCGCCCTGGGTCTGGCGGTAGTCGGGCACGAGCGTGACGTTCGCGTCGAAGCGGTTGTCCTGGTGCTGGATCGACGCGCCGTACGTGCCGACCATGTCGAGCCGCGGACCGAGCGGCAGTGCTGCGCGCTCGAACACGAGGTCGGCGCCGTGGGTGCGCAGATCGAAGCGGTACTGCGGACCATCGACGCCGCCGCGCACGATCGCGTACTCGCGCCGCGCGTTGTTCTGCAGCGAATAGGTCGCGGTGAGATCGCCGGCGTCGCCGAGCGTGACGCGACTGCGGGCGATCGCGAGATCGTGGGCGGTGCGCTGCTGCGGCCGCTCGATCCTGTACTCGCGCGAGTACAGATCGGCGTTGACCGGCCGCCCCTGCATCGTGCTGAGCGCGAATTCCTCCGGCGAATCGTTGCGCAGACAGGTGCACAGGCCGTTCGTCATCGTGTTGCGGCGGTAGCTGAGCGTCAGATCGAACGCATCGCGGAGATAGCCGACCGTCGTGCCGGCATTCCACTGAAAGGTGCCGGTGTTGTCCAACGCATAGCGCGGGGTGATCGTCGCTGCACCGCGGGTCACGTTGCCCTCGATGCGCCACACCAGGCCAGGCGCGCGCCGATGCGCACCATCGATCGCGAGCGCGACGGCACCGCGCTTGCCGTTGCTGACACCGACGATATGCGCGCGACCCGAGATGCCCGGCGTGGTGCGCAGCGGCACCGGATCGACGAGCACCACGCCACCGATCGCATCCGGGCCCCAGCGGATCGCGGACGTTCCTTTGATCACCGTGATGCTGCCGGCGGCGAACGGATCGATCTCCGGCGCGTGATCGAGACCCCACTTTTGTCCCGCATGACGCACGCGATCGAAAAGGATCAGGTTGCGCCGCTCGTCCTGGCCGCGAATGATCGGCTTGCCCATGCCGCCGGCGCCGGTGCGCAACACCGCGACGCCGGGGATCTTCGCGATCGAGTCGGCGAGGTTGCGGCCGCGCGTGCGATCGAGCGCGTCACCGTCGAGCGTCGTGCCGGCATCGAGCTCGCTGGTCGACGGGGCCGGTGCCTCCACGACGAGATCATCGATCTGCTCGATCGCGTGGGGCTCGATCACGATGTCGGCTTGCGTGTCGGTCACGACGCGCAGCGATCGATCGTGGCGTTGGTAGTCGGCGCGCTCGACTGCGAGCGCGTGCGTGCCGGGACACACGTCGTCGATGCGGAATCCACCGGCATCGTCGGTGACGGTTGCCGGACGTACGCCGAGCTGCACGCTGGCGGCGGGTACCTGCTCGCCGGTCGAGGCATCGACGACGCGGCCGCGCACGACGAGATCGCAGCGCTCGGACGGTGGAGTCGGGGCGGCGAGCACCGCCGACAACGCGAGGATACACGCTGCCACGTCGCTCAGTCCTCGGAGGTCTCGTCCGCAGCGCGGCCCATCGCGCCGAGCAGCATGCGTGCGCGCGACGCTTGATCTGTCGCGAGCAGATCGCGGGCGAGCGCGGTGGCACGTGCGTGATTGCCGAGCCGCCAGTGGGCTTCGGCGATACGGACGCGCGTTGCCGTTTGCACCGCGCCGGCGAGGATCGCCGCGGGCTCGAGCGCGATGACGCGGGCCATCTCGGCGACGCCGAACAGGATGTCGATGCGTTGATCGATACGCTTGGCGTCGTCGGTCACGCGCGCGTTGTGGGCGAGCGCGCGCGAAGTGAAGCCCGCGAGTCGATACTGATCCGCCGCCTCGAACGCGTGGCTGCCGGCGGATCCCGAAGCACGCTCGAACAGCGTCGCCGCGGTGTACCAGTGGCCGTGACTCGACCACGCCCACGCGAGGTGTGCTCGCAGGCCGCCGAAGCGCAGCGCGAGATCCTCGAGCACTGGGAGCGCGCCGCGATCGCGCCACAGCGCGGTCATGATCGCCTCGGCGGTCTCGCGATCGAGATCGGCGCCACGCAGCTCGACGACGCTCGACGCCCACGCGCGCGCGGCCGCGGGCAGCTCCTGATCGACGCAGATCGCGACGAGCTCGAGCCGTGGTGCGATCTCGTCCGGGAAGCGCCGCGTCGCCTGCTCGAGCACGACATAGGCGCCGTCGACGTCGCCGGTGCCGAGCTTCGCGCGAGCGAGGAGCAACGGCTGGGCGATCATCGTCTCGGCGAGCGTGTCGGTGCCGTCCATCGCGACCAGCGCGGCGGCTGCATCACCGCGCTCGAGCAGCGCCGCGGCTTCACGCAGCTTCGCGATGGTGTCGACGTCCGAAGCCGGGGCGGCGAGCGACCACGCGAGCATGATGCCGAGTGCGAGGTTCATCGGTCGAGCCTGAAAACGATGCGTTGCTGCACCGTGGTTGCGACCGCCTGGCCACCGCGGCGTGCGGGGCTGAAGCGATACGTGCGCGCGGTCTGCATCGCGACCTCGTCGAACACGCCCGGCGGGGTCGCGCTCGCGACCGTCACGTCGACGACCCGACCGCGCTCGTCGATGCGCATGCGCACGATCACGTGGCCCTCGACGCCGCTGCGCTGGGCCGCGCGGGGATAGCGAGGCGACGGTCGCGACAGCGGTTTCGCGGCGACGTCGGGCTCGCCGCGACTCGGTGCGGTGCCGACCTCGATCGTCGCGCCGACGCTCGCGTCGAGCCCGGCGACGATCATGGGCAACCCACCGATCGCGCTCGGCGTGATCGATCCCGCCGGTCCCTCGCCGAGCGCGGAGTGCTTCGGCATCGGCGCCGGACCGGAGCTCGGCTTCGCGAGCGTGGCGACGATCTCGGGCGCGATCGGCTCGGGGATCGCGTCGTCGGCGTGCGGCTCGGGTGACGGCGCGATGTCGTAGACGACCTGCAGGCGCTCGGTGGACGTCGCCTTGCTGGCGGGCTCGGTCGACATCCACACGACGGCCGCGAACGCAAAGCTGGTCGTGAGCGCCGCGATCGCGACTGCGACGAGCATGCGCAGCGCTGAGGTCATCGCGCCCCCTCGACGGCGAGCGCGACGGTACGCGCCCCACCCTTGCGACACGCATCCATCACGGCCACGAGCCGATCCGCGACCACACCCTTGTCGGCGACGAGCAGCACCGACGCGTCGTCCCGCTCGCCGAGACGATCGCGAACCTCGGCCTCGATGCGCCACTCGCTCGTCGCTCGACCGTCGACCGTGATCTCGCCGCGATTCGACACCGCGACCCGCACGATGTCGACCGGTAGCTCGCGCGCGGTCGATGCCGACGGCCGCTCGACGTCGAGCCCGAGATCGTGGACGAACGTCGTCGTCACCACAAAGAAGATCAGCAGGATGAACACGATGTCGATGAGCGGCGTGATGTCGAGCACCCCGACCTCGCGCTGCTCCTCGCCGAGCTGACCGAGCTTCATGGCACCACCCGCCCGAGCGATTCGGCGAGCAGTGCCCGCGCCGCCTGCAGCTCGCGACGCCGCGCTGCCGCGAGTCGATCGAGCAATCGCGCGACGACCAGGCCCGGGATGCCGATGACGAGGCCGAGCTGCGTGGTGATGAGGGCGACGGAGATGCCGCCGGCGACGGTGTGGTCGGTCGCATGACCGGCGGCACCGTGCATCGACGCGAACGTCTCGATCATCCCGCTCACAGTGCCGAGCAACCCGAGCAGCGGTGCGGCGGCGACGAGCGCGTGCAAGAGCGCCGCGAACGACTCGGTGCGATCGCGTTCGTGCGTCGCCCAGCGATCGAGGTCGTGGTTGCACGCATCGGCCTGGCGCAGCGTCAGCGCCGCGTGGTGGACGAAGCGGACGACGACACCCGCATGCGGATCGTCGTGGGTCGGCGCGCACGCACCGGGGCCGGTGCAGCGGGTGACGAGATCCGCGAGCGCGCCGCGGAATCCCCGGCGCAACGCAAAGCTGCGGAGCACCGCGACGATCCACAACAGCAGCGAGATCCCGACGAGCACGTACGCGACCCAGCCGCCGCGCGCGAGCATCTCGAGGATCTCCGCCTGCAGATCAGTCATCGGTCACCTGCGCGAGCCGGCCGGTGATCCGCGTGCCGCCCTCGGTCGGTGGATGATGCTCGTGGATGCCGACGCCGTGGATGTGGCGCAGCACCGCCTGCTCCATCGCGACGAGCACGCGCCGCGCACCGCGACTGAGCAGCGCGTGGCCGATGAGCGCCGGGATCGCGATCGCGAGTCCGAACTGCGTCGTCAGCAGCGCCTCCGAGATGCCACCCGCGAGGAGCTGCGCGTCCGACGTGCCCTTGGTCGTGACGACGGAGAACGTCGTGATCATCCCGTTGACGGTGCCGAGCAGCCCGGCGAGCGGCGCGACGCCGGCACACAGACCGAGCAGCGACAGCCGGCGGAACAGTCGCTCGCGCGCGGCGATCACCGCTTGGGTCGCGCGCTCCTCGATCTGCGCGCGACCATGCGCGTCCTCGCGTTCGCGCTCGGACTGCTGCGCGACGATCACGAGCGGCGCGGCGATCCAGCTGGTCTCGGCCGCGAGCCCACGATCGCGCACCGCCGGCTGGGCATGCGCGAGCGCTTCGATGCGGGCGAGCACGCGGCGCCAACGGGCGGCGATCCACGCGATCGACAGCGAACGCTCGATCGCCACCAGCAACCCAACGCATCCGAGCCCGAACAGCACCCACATGAGCGGGCCGCCGCGCTTCATCGTCGTCGCCCACGTCGCGGCGACCCACGCCTCGGGATCCGCACGGCCCTCGGGATCGTGCAGCACCGCGCGCACGCGGTACGAGTCGCCGATGCGCTCGCGCAGCGACTCGACACCCGCGACCTGCTGCAGGCCTTCGGGGGTCGGTAGCAGCGGTAGCGCGCGATCGTCCCACGTCACCGCTGCGACCTCGGCGATCCGCAGTACATCGCTGTTGTGGGCTTCGCCCTTGGTGTCGAACCACGTCGCATCGCGCTCGACTCGCAGGCCTGCGGTGCGATCGAGCTCTGCGATCACGGCGTCGATCCGCGCGGGCAGCAGCACCGACGGGGATTCGCCGTCCGGAACACTCGCGCCTCGCGCCGTCAGCCATGCACCGAGCTGAGCGACGAGCTCGACGAGCTGGCGCGCCTGCGTCTCGCTCGCACGCGCGCGCTCGCCGATCGGCAACCTCCGCTCGCGCGCAGCGTTGTCCGACTGCAGTCGCTCGAGCTCCGTCGCGAGCGACTCGACCTCGGTGTCGAGCGCCCGTGTCGCAGTCGTGCTCGCACCCTTTGCATCGTCGATTGCGCGACGCAGTGCATCACGCTCGGCACGGAGGACCTCGACCTCGTCACGGCGCGCATCGTCGAGCGACGCCGGCGGTGTGGCGAGCAGGACGAAGAAGAAGAGCCCCACGCTACCGAGCATCGGCTCCCTCGGGCACGAGCAGCACGGAAGGGCCGAAGATCGCGTTGTCCGTCGCCGCGACGAACAGCGCGTCGATCACGGCACGACTCACGACGTCGTCGACCATCTCGATGCGCCAGGCGCCCGCTTGCGGCAGCGCGAGCCCGACGCGACCGTCGTCGACCCGCACGTACATCAGCGCCATGCCGATCCGCAGCACGTCGCACAGCCGCGCGCCGTCCTCGAGCTCGACCTGCTGACGCGCAACCGTCACCTCGCGGGCCATCGCGGCTTCCTCCTCGACGAATCGCCACAGCCGCTGCATCGCGCGCCCCGTGTCCGGCACCGCGCCCGCGAGCTCGGCTGCGATCGCATCGAGCGTCTCGAGCCGCGCCGTGATCGCGAACGGTAGGCCCTGCTCGACGTGGCGGCGCACCGCAGCGACGGCGGCGCGCGCAGGTGCGTTCCACTCGTCGACCGCCGCTTGTCTGACTTCGTCGGCCGCAGCGTCCTGCGCCTCGAGCTTCACGAGCAGGCGATTGCGGACGCGCGCGAGTCGGACCTGGCGCTGCAGCTCCGCGCGCTCGGCTCGCAGTCCGGTGAGCTCGGCCTGCGTCACGGAGCGCTGCTCGTCGAGCGTGCGCGCGAGTGCCTCGACCTCGAGTCGCAGCGCGACGACGTCCTGCGCAGGCGTGGGCGCGGCGATCGCAGCAGCAATGATCAAGCTCGAGAGCAACGGCATGGGCGGCGCGTGATCCTAGGCGACGCGCCATCCTAGGCGATGCGTCCGGGCGGCTGGTCCGCGAGCGCCGTGGCGCACCGCGAGCACGGCCCCTGTCGCTCGTTCCAATGGTTGTGCAAGTGTCTCGGGCCCGACGCCGACCGCGTTCGCTTACCCTCGGGGCATGCGCGCTCGATTGATTGCGGCGGTCCTGGTCCTCGCGCCGACCAGCGCGCTCGCGGGCGAGATGGTGATTCCGCTGGTCGGCACCGTGCCTGCGGGCGCACCCGATCACGTGTTCGTCGACTTCGAGGTGCCCGAGGGCATCGTCGAGATCGAGGTGCGTCACGACGATCTGTCCGAGGATGACATCCTCGACTGGGGGCTCTACGATCCGGCCGGCTTTCGCGGCTGGGGCGGTGGCAACAGCGAGCCGGCGATTGTCGGTGTCGATGCGGCGTCGCGCTCGTACGTGCCGGGGCCGATCGATGCGGGCACGTGGCAGCTCGTGATCGGCAAGGCGCTCGTCGATGGTGCCGACGCGCAGTACGACGTCGAGGTCGTGCTGCGGACGGTGGCGACGGTGGATCCGCAGCCCGAGCGTACGCCGTACGTCGAGGCGGCGCCGCTCGTCGCCGAGCCGCGCTGGTACGCCGGTGATTTCCACGTGCACTCGCGCGAGAGCGGCGATGCGCGGCCGGACATCGACGAGATCGCGACGTTCGCTCGCGGGCGCGGCCTCGATTTCGTCGAGCTGTCGGATCACAACGTGCTCACGCAGAACGACTTCATCGGCACGGTGCAGCCGGATCACCCCGAGCTGTTGCTGATCCCGGGGATGGAGTTCACGACCTACGCGGGGCACGCGAACGCGATCGGTGCGACGTCGTGGGTCGATCACAAGATCGGGCAGCCGCGTGTGACGATCGACGGGGCGATCGCGGCGTTCGCCGAGCAGGGTGCGCTGGTGTCGATCAACCATCCGGTGCTGAACCTCGGCACCGCCTGCATCGGATGCGCGTGGGATCACGAGATCGATCCGATGACGATCCACGCGATCGAGATCGCGACGACCGGACTCGACCAGGCCGGTGGGCTGTTCGACGATCAGGCGATCTCGTACTGGGACGATCTGTGCGACCAGGGGGCGCATCTGGCCGCGATCGGGGGCAGTGACGATCACCGCGCGGGGGTGGATCTCGGGACGTTCGCGAGCCCGATCGGCGATCCGACGACGATGGTGTTCGCGAGCGAGCTGTCGGTCGGGGCGATCCTCGCGGGGATCCGCGCGAGCCGTACGGTCGTGAAGCTGCAGGGGCCGGAGGATCCGATGGTCGAGCTCGTGACGGATCGGGATCCGGAGGGCGATACGGTCTTCGCGGACATGCCCGTGCGGTACACGGCGACGGTCACGGGCGGTGACGGGTTCGAGCTGCACGTGGTGCGCGACGGGGTGTCGACGGACGTGGTGCCGGTCGCGGGCGATGCTTTCACGATCGACTTCGAGCTGGAATCGCCGGGCAGCGCCGAGATGCGGACACGGGTGGAGTTGCACGACGACGCGGGGCGGCGCGTGGTGACGAGCCATGTGTGGCAGCGGCGGTGCGACGAGGCGACTTGTACTGATCCGGCCGGTGGAAGCGAGACGAGCGGAAGCGAGACGAACAGCGCCGATACGAGCGGCGGGACCAGCGGAAGCGGCAGCGGCGGAACCACGAGCGCCGAGACGAGCGAGAGCGGCGGCGAGGATCAGAACGAGAGCTCGTGCGGCTGCACGACACCACCACGAACGCCGAATCTCGGTTGGGCGATCCTCCTGATCGCCGGCGTCCGTCGCCGTCGGCACTGACGATCGTGACCCCGCCGCCCACGGCGCCTTCACGCGTCGAGCAGCGAGCGGCGCGCATCCTTCAACAGCAGGACGAGATGGAGCTCGTCGGTCGGACTGGGCATCAGCTCCGGAATCAGATGCAGGTAGAATTCGCGTGCCGTCTCGGTTTCTGCGTGGATGAGCAGCCCGCGACACCCGATCTCTTCGCCCAGACCGAGCAACCGCTTCACGACGTCCGCGAGAAGACCCGCACCCAACCCGCGACGCTCGTGCCCGGCGTCGACACCGAGCCGGGCAAGGAGCGCGACGGGTTGTGGATATCGACCCGCGCCCTTGCGCGCCCGCGCAGGAGCACTCGCGAGCGCGAGAGTTCCCATGCACCACGCATAGTACGCGACGACGCGGCGCTCCTCGAGCGGTGTCACGACGAAGACGCGGGTCGTGCCGGTGGACGTCGACTGCCGTGCGTGATGGCGCAGCCATATCGTTTGCGCCGACGAGCGGCAGATGAACGAGTCGATGAGGTGCTCCGCGCTCAGAAGCTCGGGCGCGCGGTACGACCCGTTCATCGCTCGAATGGCGTGGGGCGCTTCAGCAAACGGCGCAACCCCGGTAGATCACGAGGCGGCCGCCGGTTGATCGCATCCCATTGCGCCTGCGTACGAGCCGTCAGCGTGAAATGCTGGCGATCCGCGAGCACCTGTCGCGCCGCGTCGACCAGGTGACCGACGACGAACGTCGTGATGTCCGTCCCCGACGCGAGCACGGCTCTGTCGATGAGCGCTCGTTCTTCCGAGGTCGTGCGGACCTCGATGCGATGGCTGCGTGTTCGTGCCGTCGAGCTCGCCATGCGTCCTCGGGTGTACGGCCATTGTACGGCCTTGTGGCGGCTACGGCAAATCACCCCGCCGCGTCGATGCGCTCGCGCAGCCGCTGCAGCACCGCACGCGGTGCCCGCACCGTATACGCCGTGCCCGCCTCGCCGTGCGCTTCTGCGAGCACCGTCGCGTCGTCGTACAGATGCTGCACCACCGCGTGCGCCGCGTACGGCACGAACAGCTCCTCGACCTCGAGCTCGCCGTCGAAGTACGCGACGATCAGCTCCCGCACGCGCCGGACGTCGGCGTCGTCCTTCGCGCTGACGATGATCGCCTCGGGATACTCCTGCTCGAGCGGCTCCACAGCGCCCGCGGGCAGTCGATCGCGCTTGTTCAGCACCAACCGCCACGGCACCTCGCCGGCGCCGATGCCCGCGAGCACGTCGCGCGTCACCGCGAGCTGCTCGCGAAACGTCGGATCCGCAGCGTCGACCACGAACAACAACAGCGATGCCTCGAGCGCCTCGTCGAGCGTCGAGCGGAACGACGCGACCAGCTCGTGCGGCAGCTTCTTGATGAAGCCGACCGTGTCGCTCACCAAGATCCGCGGCTCGGTCTCCGGCCGCAGCGCCCGCACCGTCGTGTCGAGCGTCGCGAACAGCTTGTCCGCGACGTACACACCGCTCGACGTCAGCGCGCGCATCAGCGAGCTCTTGCCCGCGTTGGTGTACCCGACCAACGCGACCCGCCGCTGCTGCTGCCGCGATGCCCGACGGGTCGCGCTCTCGCGCTCGATCGACACGAGCTCGCGACGCAGCTCGGCGATCCGATCACGGATCTTCCGCCGATCGAGCTCCAGCGCCGACTCGCCCGCACCCTTGCCACCGATCCCACCGCGCTGCCGATCGCCACCGGCACCGGCCTCGCGCAGCCGCGGCGCGACATACGTCAGCCTCGCGATCTCGACCTGCAATCGCGCTTCGCGACTCTTCGCGTGGCGATGGAAGATCTCGACGATCACATGGGTGCGATCGAGCACCTCGACGCCGGTCGCGCGCTCGAGGTTGCGCTGCATCCGCGGCGACAGCTCGTGATCGACGACAACGACCTCGGCGCGATCGGCCAGAGCCACCGCGCTCGGGGCCTCGTCGTCCACCTCGGCGTCGTCGTCCACCTCGGCGTCGTCGTCCACCTGCGCGTCGTCGTCCGCGTCGTCGTCGTCGTCGTCGACATCACGCGCCGCGAGCCGCTCACGCCGCGCCATCGCCTTGTCGCGCGATGCGATCGTCGGCGCCGTATCACCGTCGCCACCGGTCCACGCCGCGAGCTCGCTCAGCTTGCCGCCACCGACCACCGACGACGGCGACACGCGATCACGCCGCTGCGAGATCGTCGCGACGACGTCCAGCCCGAGCGTCGTCGACAGCCGCTTGAGCTCGATCAGATCCGCCGCATGCGCCTCGTCGGACACACCCGGCAGCTGCACGGCCACCAACACGGCGCGTGGCCGTTTTTCTGTCACATCGACCACCGATTACTTGCTCACGATCTTCGCGGTCTCGATCCAATCGAGCTCGGGAAACTGCTTGCGCAAGAAACTGCTGCCGCTGCGCTCGATGTCGCGTTGATCCGGTCCCGGCCCGTTCGGCGGCCCATCGCCGTAGCCGGAGTGCAGCTTCTGCACGACCTCGAACCCACGCGTGACCTCGCCGAACGGCGCGAAGCCCATCTGGTCGAGCTGCGCGTGGCTGCTGTAGTTGATGAACACCTGGGTCGTGCGCGAGTTCGGCCCAGAGTTCGCGAAGCTGATCGTGCCGCGCCGATTCGGCTGCTTGCGCGGATCGTCGGCGATGCGCGCCGGCTTCCACGCGGCCGCGACCTTCGGCGAGGCGTGGATCCCGAACTGGACCATGAACCCCTGCACGACCCGGAAGAACGCCGAGTCGTCGTAGTAGCCGATCGCCACCAGGTTGTAGAACCGATCCGCACCGATCGGCGCCCAGTCGCGATGCACGGTGACGACGAACGTGCCCTCGGTGGTCTCGAATTCGACGTCGTACTGATCTGGCGCCGTCGCGTTCGCAGCCTCGGTGTCGAGCAGCTTCGGATCGACCGGCACAGCATCGGCACTCGCATCACCGCCGGCCGCAGGCTCGCCACCGGTCGCCGCCGGTGCGGGAGCCGGCGTCGAGCAACCGATCGCGAAGAGCAAGGTCAGGACCAGCGCGCGCGCCATCTCGGCGCGGACCATAGCACCGTTGCCGTGGCGGCGGCCCGGTTCTCGAGGCGACCAGGGCCGCGCAGCGTTGACGACCGACCGGCGACCAGACATCATGATGCTTCGATGCGGACCACCTTGACGCTCGACCCCGACGTCGCCCAGCTCCTCGCGGCGGAGGCGGCGCGGCGACGCACGTCGTTCAAGCAGGTCGTCAACGACGCGATCCGCCGGGGGTTGGCGCCGTCCGCGACGACCCGTGCGGCGCGGCGCTTTCGCGTGCATCCGCACAAGACCACGCTGCGCCCGGGCATCGACGCCGCCGCACTCAACCGACTCGCCGACGAGCTCGAGGACGAGGCGGTCACGGCGAAAGTCGGCGCGCGTCGATGATCGTCCCCGACGTCAACCTCCTGCTGTACGCCGAGATCGATGCATTCCCTCAACACCGCGCCGCGAAGCGCTGGTGGGAAGGAGTGATCGCGAGTGAGCGGGCGATCGGGCTCGCATCGGCCGCGGTGTTCGGCTTCATCCGCATCGGCACGAATCGTCGCGTCTTCGACGAACCGCTCGCCGTGACCGATGCGCTCGAGCGGGTTCGCCGCTGGCTGCATGAACCGAACGTCACGTTCTTGGTCCCCGGGAGCCGCCACCTCGAAATCGCGTTCGACTTGCTCGCTGCGCTCGGCGCCGGCGCCAACCTGACGACCGATGTGCAGCTCGCAGCGCACGCCATCGAGCACGGTGGCGAGGTCCACTCGAACGATCGCGACTTCGGCCGTTTCGACGGGTTGCGCTGGGTCGATCCGATCGACCGCTGAGGCCGCCCGGCGCTAGCAGCCCGCCGCTGCAGCTTCTTCGCGGCGGATCCGACGGTCGAGCCAGAACGTGCCAACCGGCACGCTCGACGCGATCATCGCGAGGAGCACACGGCGGTGGTTCCACACCTTGCGCATCGCGAGGTCGGCGACCTCGGCGAGGTACCAGATGAACAGCACGCCGTGCACCCAGCCGACGATTCGCACCGCCTGCGGCATGTCCGCCCAGTACTTGAGCGGCATCGCGATGCCGAACAACAGCAGCAGCGAAATACCCTCCAGCAACGCGACCACGCGAAAGCGGGCGGTGGGAGATGTTTGGGGGGCGGAGGACGACACCGAAGCGCTCGTGGGTAGGGCGGAAACGAAGCGTATCATGGCGGAAGTTACGGCGATGACCCCGCCTGCACTCGAGCCCGTGAGCGAGCCCGAGCTCGACCCGCACGCGACGCGTGTCGACCCGCACGCGGCGCGTCAGGTGACACAGGCCCCGACTACCGACGAGCCCGAGGTGCCGACGCGGGTCGGACGCTACACGATCGTGCGCCGACTCGGCGCCGGCGGGATGGGCACGGTGTGGTCCGCCTACGACGATGCGCTGGATCGACGCGTTGCGATCAAAGTGCTCGTCAGCGATCGCCGTGGCACCGATTCGCGCGAACGCATGCTGCGCGAGGCGAAGGCGCTCGCACGCCTCAATCACCCGAATGTCGTGCAGGTGTTCGAGGTCGGCGAGCTCGGCGACGACGTCTACCTCGCGATGGAGTACGTCGTCGGCGAGAGCCTGCACACGTGGCTCGAGCAGCCGCGCGATCTGCCGGCAATCCTCGATGCGTTCATCCAGGCGGGTCGCGGGCTGCAGGCGGTGCACGGCGCGCGACTCGTGCACCGCGACTTCAAGCCCCACAACGTCGTCGTCGGCGAGGACGGCCGCGTGCGGCTCATCGACTTCGGCATCGCGCGACTCGCAGCCGACAGCGCAACCGATGCGGCCCCGATCGATCTCGACGCGACGCCGGCATGGGTCGACGCGTCGCTCGATCGACTCACGCGCACCGGACAGTTCGTCGGCACGCCTGCGTTCATGGCGCCCGAGCAGCTCCGCAGCATGGCCGTCGATCCGCGGGCGGATCAGTTCAGCTTTTGCGTCTCGCTCTTCCGCGCGGCCTATCGCACGCCGCCGTTTCTCGGCGACAAGGTCGGCGCGCTCGCGCTCAACGTGTTCGCCGGCAACGTCGTCGATCCCGGTCGCGTGCAGGGCGTGCCGCCAGCGCTGTTCCCGATCCTGCGCCGCAGCCTCGAGGTCGAGCCGACCGCGCGCTGGCCCGACATGGGCGCGCTGCTCGGCGCGCTCGAGGCACTGCGGCCGCGTCGAGGTCGCGGCACACGACTCGCGATCGCAGCGGCCGCGATTGCCGGCGCGGGCCTCACCGGCGCGGCGCTTTTGTGGAGCGACTCGACGTGCGCCGGAGCCGACGCCGCGATCGCGACGGTGTGGAGCGAGGCCCGCGACACGGCGATCGCCGCGGGCTTCGAGCGCGGCGGCGCCCAAGCAACGTGGGATCGCGCGCGCCCGCAACTCGCGAGCTTCCGCGACGCGTGGGTCGATCAGCACCGCGACGCGTGCGAGGTGCATCGACGCGGTGAGCAATCGGCGACGTTGCTCGACCGCCGCATGGCTTGCCTCGATCAGTCGAAGCGTGAGCTCGATGCGTTGCTCGGCGAGCTCGGGCAGTTCGACGACTCGCTCGCGCCACGCGTCGTCACCGCGATCGCCGATCTGCCGGCGCCGGCCCGCTGCGCCGACACCGAGCGACTCGAGCGCGCGGCGTGGGCCGATCCGCCGCCGGCCGTCGCCGCGCGAACCGACGAGCTGTTCGAGATCGTCCACCGCGCGCAGGCACAGGAGCGGGCCGGCCGGGTGCTGCAGGCCCGCGAAGCGCTCACACCGGTCGCCGAGGAAATCGATGCGATCGGCTGGGCACCACTGGCGATCGCGCTGCACGACACGTTCGCGCGGCTCGATCTCGACGAAGGTCGCCTCGCCGACGCCGAGCCCCACCACCTGCGCTCGTTCCACCTCGCGGTCGCACATCGCGACGACTACGAGGCGATGGAAACCGCGATTGGGCTCGTGATCAACATCGGCGTCCAGCAGGGTCGCTTCGCCGACGCCGACGCATGGGTCGCGGTCGCCGACGCGTGGGTCGAGCGCAACGGCAACGTGCCGTTCGACCGCGCGCTGTGGCAGCGCGCGGTCGCCGGCATCCGCGAGCGCCAAGGTCGGCTCGACGAAGCCGAGACATTGCTGGAATCCGCCGCGGCGACACTCGCCACGCTCAGCCCCGAGGACGGCCCGCGCCACCTCGCGACCGTCTACAACGAGCTCGGCCTCGTCTACCGCGCACAAAAGCGCATCGACGATGCAGAGCAGGCGTACCTCACCGCGCGTCGGCACTGGATCGCCTTTTATGGGCCCGAGCACCCGACGACGACCGATCCGCTCAACAACCTCGGCACGCTCTACCTCGACGCGAGGCGACTCGACGAAGCCGAGCGCGTGTTCCACGACGTGCTCGTGCAGCGCCGCGAGATCTTCGGCGATCGTCACCCTCGCGTCGCCCACATCCTGCACAACCTCGGATCGCTCGAGGACAAGCGCGGCCGCCATCGCGACGCGATCACCTACTACCGCGAGGCGGTCGGCATCCTCGAGGAGACGCTCGGTGCCGACGATCCCGCGGTCGCGACCGCACTCGTCGCACTCGGCGAGTCGCAGCTCGAGCTCGGCGAGGCGGCGCAAGCGCTGCCGACGATCGAGCGCGCGCTCGCGATCGACGAGGCCAAGCTCGGGCCCGATCATCCGGAGGTCGCGTGGGATCTCAACGCGCTCGCGCACGCGCTGGTGCTGCACGGCGAGTGGGACCGCGCGCGCACCGTGGCGCAGCGCGCGATCGTGATCCGCGAGAAACACTCGAGCCCCGACCGCGTCGGCCAGAGCCGCATGCACCTCGCGAAGGCGCTCGCGGGCAAGGGACGCACCGCCGACGCGCGCGCCACCGCTGCCCAGGCCCGGGCCGACTACGCGACCGAGCCAGCGACGCAGGCGATGATCGACGCGTGGCTCGCCACGCTGCCTCCCCCTTGACGCCCGCGCGGCCCGGGGGGTATCAGGTCGCCCCTGCCGCGGGCTTGCCCGCTGCAGACCCGAAAAATCGGGAGCCTCGGCGGCGAGCCCCAATCACGGTGGCACCTACCCGAGACCCGAATCGTCTCGAAACCGAGGCAGGAGAATCGTCATGGCCGAATACGGAAACCTCGAAGTCACCGTGCGCGAAGCAGGCGGTAAGGGTGCAGCACGTCAGCTGCGCCGCTCCGGCAAGGTCCCCGCCGTCATCTATGGTGGTGGCAAGGACAACATCACGATCGCGATGGATCCGCGCGAGTTCGGCAAGGCGAGCGATCCGCTGCGGGGCTTCAACACTTTCTTCACGCTCAAGCTCACCAAGGACGGCAAGGACGTCGGCACCGAGACGTGCCTCATCGCGGACTTCCAGCGCAACGCCCTGCGCGCCGACATGGTCCACGTCGACTTCCTCCGCGTCGATCCCAACAAGGATGTCGTGCGGCAGGTGCCGGTTCGCGTGACCGGTCGCGCCGCCGGTGTGGTGAAGGGCGGTCGCGTTCGGAGCCCGTTCCGCACGGTGCACGTCGCTGCGAAGCCCACCGACATGCCCGTCGAGATCGTGATCGACGTGACGCCGCTCGACAACGGCGACTCGGTCCGCACCAAGGACGTGGTGCTGCCGAACGCACGCATCGTGGAGCGGCCCGATGCCGCGCTCGCGATCTGCGAGATCGCCCACATCAAGGTCGAGGAAGACCCGGTGGCGAAGCCGGCTGCGGCCGCTGCTCCTGCTGCTGCGGCCGCGAAGCCGGCCGCGGCCGCGAAGCCGGCGGGCGGTAAGAAGTAGCGAGCGGCGATCGTGGCCGACGCAGTCCCATGGCTGCTGGTCGGGCTCGGCAATCCCGGGTCCGAGTACGCTGGTCATCGGCACAACGTCGGCCGCATCGCGGTAAAGCGGTGGGTGGATCGCCACGGCGACGCGGGCGCGTCGTGGCGCGAGAAGTTCAAGGGTCGCACCGCGACGGTGACGACGCCTTGGGCCCGGGTGGTGGCGCTGCTACCGGAGACCTACATGAACCGGTCCGGCGGCAGTGTCGGCCCGGCCGCCGGCTTCTTCCACGTCCCGCCCATGCAGATCCTGGTCGTGCACGACGAGATCGACTTCGTCCTGGGCCGGATCGCGATCAAGACGGGCGGCGGACACGCCGGGCACAACGGGCTGCGGGATCTGGTCGCGAGCCTCGGTTCGGCCGACTTCCTGCGCATCCGCATCGGTGTCGGCCGGCCGACGCGAGGCGAGGTCGCGGATTGGGTGCTCGCGGATTTCTCCGCGAGCGAGCGCAGCACCGAGCTACCCGAGCTGCTCGATCGCGCAGAGGCTGCGATCACGGCCATCATCCGCGACGGCGTTGCGCCGGCCATGAACGCGATCAACACGAAGACGTGATCGCGATGTAGGTGCAGCGTCGCGCATGTGTGCGGCCCGAATCGATCGCGAATAGATGGCAAAACGATCTTGGTTCGATCGACTCGAAGCTCGGAAGCGCGACGTCGTTTCGGTGTCTCAGCTTGCAGGTTCTCCGCGCTTTGCAGTCGCGGATGCACGATACTGAGAAACGCGCTTACGCCCATGACACGCAGAGCCACGATCCTCTCCGCCACCGTGTTCGCGCTCGCGGCCTGCCCATCTCAGTCGCAGGACAACGACGACGGCAAGAACGACGAGACCTCGAACTCCGGCATCTTCACGGCTGGTGCCACCGAGAACGAGTCGTCGGACACGGAGTCGTCGAACACGGAGTTGTCGACGACTCCTGTCGACTCGAGTGACTCCGGCGACACCAGCACGACGTTCGATCCCGACAACTGCGGTGAAGTCGATTTCGAGCTGATCGCCGTGCCGCCGAACGTCGTGCTCGTGCTCGACAAGTCCGGCAGCATGGTCAGCGACAACGATGCCGACGACGACGGCGAGCTCGATGGCTTCTGGGATCACGATGCGGATCCGATGACGCCGGTCGTGTCGCGTTGGAACAGCCTCTACAGCGTCGTCGACTTCGTCGTCACCAACTTCGACGCGCAGATCAATTTCGGCGGCGTGCTGTTCCCGTCGACCGACGCGACCAACCAGTACGGTCCGAACTCGTGCATCGTCGACGACGTGCCGCAGATCGAGGTGCAGACGATGGCCGGGGAGGCGATTCTCGCCGGCATCCCCGGCGCAGACGACGTCGGTCTGCAGGGCGCGACGCCGGCGACGGCGGGCGTACAGACCGCACTCGATCATCTCGACACGCTCGACCCGAGCGTGCCGCGCTTCCTGATTCTCGTGACGGACGGCGCCGCGAACTGCAGCGCCGATTTCCCGGCGGCGCCGGGGCTGATCGAGAACTACGACACCAACCTGCCGATCCTCGTCGGCTCGGCGTTCACCGACAGCGAGATCCCGACGTTCGTCGTCGGCATCGACATCGTCGACGCCGAGGTCGGCATGGGCAACGACGGCGTGCCGTTCGCGAACACGTTCGTCGAGCTGAACACCGTCGCCGAGGCAGGTGGTCGCGCGCGCGACGGGGCCGAGAAGTTCTTCAACACCGCGAACGAGATCGAGCTGATGGAAGCGCTCGGCGAGATCGCCGGTCAGGTCGTCAGTTGCATCATCCCGCTCGATCCCCCGCCGCTGAACCCCGACTTCGTCACCGTCGAGATCGGCGGCATGAGCATCGATCGCGTCGACGACTGCGCGACCGAGGACGGCTGGGTGTTCACGAATCCCGATGGCCCGTACGAAGCACTCGAGCTGTGCGGCTCGGCGTGTGAAGCCTACGTCGAGGCTGGGCTCGTCGACGCGACCTACGGCTGCCCGCCGGCGGGCTGACCTCTCGATCGGGCGCACCCACGACGGGTGCGCCGACACGTTGCTTTCTTGGAGGCGATTCCCATGCGCACCTACTCTCACAACATGATGCGTTCTTCCCTCGGACTCGGCTTGTTCTCGACACTTGCGGCGACGGCATGCGGTGGCGGGGGCACGAGCGTGACGACGTTCGACGGCACCGACAGCGCCGGCACGGATCAGACGTCGCTCACGCAGGGCGACTCGACGACGGAGCCCGGCGCGACCACCGGCGATCCGACGGCGAGCACCGTGAGCGCGAGCGGCAGCGAGCCCACAACGGAGGATCCAACGACGCCCGCCGACACGTCGGGCGACACCGGCCCCGCGGGCTGCACCGAGGATGCCGATTGCGCCGGCGATCCCGGCGGTGCGGTGTGCAACGTCGACACCGGCGAGTGTGTCGACTGCACGCCGACCAACGATCCGTGTCCCGAGGGCAACTACTGCGATCCGGGCACCAACGATTGCACGCCCGGCTGCGTCGCCGACGAGGACTGCGGCGGCAACCTCACGTGCGACGTGCCGAACAACACCTGCGTCGGCTGTCTCGCCGACCCCGAGTGCCCGCTCGGCACCGTCTGCGAAGACGGTGCGTGCGTGCCCGGCTGCAACGATCAGCAGGCGTGCCCCGACGGCCTCGCGTGCTGTGTCGAGCAGTGCGTCGACATCATGCTGGACGAAGCCCACTGCGGCGGCTGCGAAGCGCCCTGCGAGCCGGCCGACGCGAGCGGCGAGTGCAACGCGGGCATGTGCGAGATCGGCATGTGCGATCCGGGCTTCGATGACTGCAACGGCGCCGCGAACGACGGCTGCGAGGTCGACGGCGCGTGCGCGTGCGTGCCGAACCAGGCCTACGACTGTTACTCCGGACCGATGGGCACCGAGGACGTCGGCATCTGCGCCGGCGGCACGCAGACATGCAACGGCACCGGCACCGCGCTCGGGCCGTGCGTCGGTCAGGTGTTGCCGGGCCTCGAGCTGTGCGCGAGTGGTTCCGACGAGAACTGCGACGGCAACGTCGACGAGGATCCCGATCTCGACGGTGACGGCTGGACGCAGTGCGGCGGTGACTGCTGCGACGACGTCGGCGTCGGCTGCCTCTCGCCCGACCTCGTCAATCCCGGCGCATTCGAGTTCGGCGGCAACTTGGTCGACGACGACTGCGACAGCAACATCGACAACGTGGTGCCGGACTGCGACGCGGGCCTCGCGAGCAACTCGGCGGTCGCTGCCGACTACGCGCGCGCGATCGATCTGTGCCAGTTCACGACGCTGAATCCGCCGAACCCCGAGGATCGGATCTGGGGCGTCATCTCGAGCTCACTCACGCACACCAACGGTGCCAACGCGCCGGCTGTCGACTCGCGATCGATCCGCTCGGGCTTCGGCAACGTCATCGTGCCGGAGTACGGCGATCGCATCGCGGTGCTCTCGACGGGTCGCGCCGCCGATGTCGGCGACGCGAACCCGAGCTTCGCCGCGTTCCAGAACGGTCAGTCGATGGGGGCGTCGAGCCCGGTGCCGGCCGACTGGCTCGCGGCCAACGGTGGCGCGCTGCCGAATGCACCCGGCTGCCCGAACGTGGGCGGGAACACGGCGAACGATCCCGTGATGCTCACCGTGCAGGTGCGCGTGCCGACCAACGCGCAGTCGTTCTCGGTGATGATGTACTTCTTCTCCGCCGAGTACCCGGAGTACGTCTGCACGGCGTTCAACGACTTCTTCGTCACGCTCGTCGACTCGACCAACATCACGAACCCCGCCGACGGTAACATCGCGATCTACGACGACGGCGCCAACCAGTGGCCGCTCGGCGTCAACATCCTCGCGGCTGCGGACGGCCTGTTCACCCAGTGCAGCAACGGCGCGATCGGTCAGTGCGGCGCGGCCGACAACTACAACGGCTGCGTCGGCACCGGCGAGCTCGCGGGCACCGGCATGGACACGCAGGGCTCGACGACCTTCTCGTGCGGATACAACGGTCGCCACGGCGGCGGCACCGGGTGGCTGCAGATGAGCGGCAACGTGACGTCGGGTGAAGTCATGACGCTGCGCTTCGCGATCTGGGACACCGCGGATCAGCTGTTCGACTCGGTCGTGCTGCTCGACGACTTCCAGTGGTCGGTCGAGGCTTCGGAGCCCGGCGTCCAACCCGGCTGATTCTCGCGCACTTCGAGGACATGACCATGACGACCACCACCACGAAGATCTCCGCTGCACTCGCTGTGCTGCCCCTCGGTTTGGCGCTCGGCTGCCCGAGCGCGACGCCACCCGGATCGTCCGGCATGGACACCGACTCGGGCGGCATCAGCATGACGCTGAACCCGAGCGAGCCGACCGAGACCGGCACGAGCGAGCCGACCGGCAGCACCGATCCCACCGGCACCAGCGCGCCGACGACGGACGCGACGGAGACCGTCGATCCCGACACGACCGCGACGTCGACCGCGACGGAGACGGAGACGACCGAGCCGACCTCGACGGATCCGTCCGAGTCCGACTCCGACACCGAGCAAGACAGCGGCAGCACCACCGAGGACGTCGTGCCGTGCGACGTTGCCGAGGCGACGCTCGAGCCGGTGCCGCCGAACGTCATGCTCGTGCTCGACAAGTCCGGCAGCATGGTCAACAACTCGTGGGACCACGACGCGATGGGCGGCACGCCCGACATCACGCGGTGGGACTCGCTGTATCAGGTCGTCGATTTCGTGACGACGACATTCGATTCGCAGATCAACTTCGGCGCGGTGCTGTTCCCGGCGATCAACGCGACGTCGACGTACAACGCGGCCGCGTGCACGGTCGGCGGCTCACCCGACGTCGACATCGCGTCGATGAATTCGGCGGCGATCCTCGCGGCGATCCCCGACGCGACCGAGACCGAGATCTTCGGCGGCACGCCGGCGACCGCGGGTGTGATCGTCGGTCGTGATCACCTGCTCGAGCAGGATCCCGAGAACCCGCGCGCGCTGATCCTCGTCACCGATGGCGCGGCAAACTGTGCGCTCGAGGCCGCGACGAACTTCCAGCGCTTCGAGGAGTACGACGAGCAGCTCCCGGTCGTTGTCGGCAACGCGTGGACCGCCGACGGGATCCCGGTGTACGTCGTCGGCATCGACGTCGAAGACGTGACGTCCGACGCGACGAACGACGGCTACCCGAACAACACGAACACCTACGACGCGCTCAACGAAGTCGCGGTCGCCGGTGGTCAGCCGCTACCGGGCATGGAGCAGTTCTATCAGACGACGAACCAGCTCGAGCTGCAGGACGCGCTGCAGGCGATCATCTCCAATGCGCTCTCCTGCGTCGTACCGCTCGATCCGGAGCCCGCGTTCCCCGATCTGCTCGAGGTGATCGTCTCGAACATGAACGTGCCGCAGGTGATGGACTGCGCGACGGAGGATGGCTGGGTCTACTCGAACCCGATGGGACCGTACGACTCGATCGAGCTGTGCGGCACGTGGTGCGACGAGCTGAAAGCCGCGGGCTCGGTCACCGCAGAGTACTACTGCGATCCGGGCTGATCCGCAGCGAATCCCCGCCTGGCGCCCCGTAGAGCGGCTCCGCGCCAGGGGCGCCCGCAGGCCCGTCGGCGCACCCGCGCGGCCCTTGCCCCTGCCCCGCGATTGCGTGTATGTCCCTGCCCGCCGTGGACACGCAGACGCTCTTCTACATGATTCCTATCGCCGGCCTGGTCGGCCTCGCTTACGCGTACACGACCGCGAACTGGATCGCGAAACAAGACCCGGGCGATCGTCGCATGCAGACGATCGCCGACCAGATCTCCAAGGGCGCGATGGCGTTCATCTCCGCCGAGTACAAGGTGCTCGCGGTGTTCGTCCTCGCGGTCGCGGGTCTGCTGATCGCGCTCAACATGTCGGCTGGTGCATCGCCGCTCATCGGGCTGGCGTTCATCACCGGTGCGAGCATGTCGGCGCTGTCCGGCTACTTCGGCATGAAGGTCGCGACCCAGGCGAACACGCGCACCGCTGCTGCAGCGCGACGTGGCCTCGCACCCGCGCTCGTCATTGCGTTCCGCGGCGGCGCCGTCATGGGCATGAGCGTCGTCGGGCTCGGCTTGCTCGGCCTCGGTGTGCTGTTCATCGCGTTCAACGCCCAGTTCGGCGCGCTACAAGGCATCGAAGGTGGTGACCACGCCAAGACCCAGCTCTACTCGGTCGTGCAGCTGCTCGCGGGCTACTCGATGGGCGCGTCGTCCATCGCTTTGTTCGCCCGCGTCGGCGGCGGCATCTACACCAAGGCCGCCGACGTCGGCGGTGACCTCGTCGGCAAGGTCGAGGCGGGGATCCCCGAGGATCACCCGCTCAACCCCGCGACCATCGCCGACAACGTCGGTGACAACGTCGGCGATGTCGCGGGCATGGGTGCGGACCTCTTCGAGTCGTACATCGCCGCGATCGTCGGCACGATGATCCTGGGCATCGGCCTGCAGAGCGGCCGCCTCGAGGCGGTGCTGTTGCCGTGCGTGCTCGCGGCGGTCGGCGTCATCGTCTCGGTTGCCGCCACCTACGTGGTGAAGACGAAGGAAGACGGCGACCCGCAGGCGGCGCTGAACGGCGGCTCGGTCGGCGCCGCGGTCGTGATGGTCATCATCGCGTACTTTCTCATCGGCTACTTCATCGACATGGCGAAGACCGCCGGTCACCCGATCATGCTGAACGGCAAGGCCGTCGCGACGCTCGATCTGTTCATCCCGATGGCCGCCGGTCTCGCCGCCGGCGTCGCGGTCGGCTTCATCACCGACTACTACTGCAGCAAGGGCAAGCCAGCGGTGAACAGCATCGTCGCGCAGTCGGCGACTGGTCCCGCGACCAACATCATCGCGGGTCTCGGCGTCGGCATGCAGTCGACCGCCGCACCGGTCATCTGCATCGCGGCGGCGATCTACGCCGCGAACCACTACGCGGGCCTGTACGGCATCGCGCTCGCCGGTCTCGGCATGCTCTCGACGACGGGCATCCAGCTCGCCGTCGACGCGTACGGTCCGATCTCCGACAACGCCGGTGGCATCGCCCAGATGGCGAACCTGCCCCCCGAGGTCCGCGGTCGCACCGACAACCTCGACGCCGTCGGCAACACCACGGCCGCGATCGGCAAGGGCTTCGCGATCGGCTCGGCCGCACTCGCTGCGCTCGCGCTGTTCGCCGGCTACCAAGAGATCGCGCTGCGCGGCAAGCCGATGACGCTCACCGATCCCGAGGTGACCATCGGTCTGCTGTTGGGCGGCATGCTGCCGTTCCTCTTCTCGTCGATGGCCATGAAGGCGGTCGGCGAGGCCGCGATGGACATGATCCAAGAGGTCCGCCGGCAGTTCCGCGAGATCCCGAAGCTTCGTCCGGCGCTCGAGCTGGTCAAGCGCGCCGAGGAAGAGGGCCGCGATCTGACCGACGCCGAAGAGGAGCAGATCCTCGACGCGACCAAGGACACGCAGGTCGCCAAGTGCGTCGCGATCTCGACGAACGCCGCGCTCAAGCGAATGGTCGCGCCGGGCATGCTCGCGCTGCTCAGCCCGGTCATCGTCGGCTTCTGGTCGCCGCAGGCGCTCGGTGGCCTGCTCGCCGGCACGCTCGTCACGGGCGTCATGCTCGCGATCTTCATGAGCAACGCGGGCGGCGCGTGGGACAACGCGAAGAAGCAGGTCGAAGAGCAGAAGAAGGACTACGACTTCAAGGTGAACACCGGCAAGGGCTCGGATCGCCACAAGGCCGCCGTCATCGGCGACACCGTCGGCGACCCCTTCAAGGACACCGCGGGCCCGAGCCTCAACATCCTCATCAAGCTGATGTCGATCGTCGCGGTCGTGATCGCGCCGTTCTTGGTGTAGCGCGAGGGTAGGCGACACGTCGCCAAGAGGGCGCCGCGCGGGACACCGCCGGCGCCCTTCTTCGTGGTTGCGCCCAAATCAGGCGCACGAACTCAGTCGTACCCGGTGACGCCCGTGACGAACGCGACGTCGAGCACCTGATCGAAGAAGTCGAGGCACTGGTTCGAGTCGCTCTCGCAGGTACCGCCGCCCTGGTCGTCGAACACGCAGTCCGTGCCCGGTGCGCAGATATTGTCCGTGCCGCACGACTGACCGGGGCCGGGTAGTGCGTCGCAGTACCCCGCCGGACAGTAGCCGGTCGTGCACTGGCGGTGACCCGTGCACGGATCACCCTGCGGCGTGAGCTCGACGCAGGTGCCGTTCTCGGTACCGTCGTTGTCGCAGCGCAGGCCCGGCGCGCAGGCGCCGGAGTAACACTCGTTCCCCTCGACGGGGTAACCGAGGCATTGGCCCATGTCGCCGCCGTCGACATACGAGCAGAACATCTGTGCGCCGCAGTCGTTGCCCGACTCGCACGAATCGCCCTCGGCGGGCTCGCGCACCTGACAGGGATCGACGCACTCTCCCCGATGGCACAGCAGGTTGCGGCCACACTGCACCTGCGAGCTGCACTCGTCGCCCGCGAAACGCGGACCGACGACCGGAAAGCAGAAGTCGCGGCAGTCCGAGCCGAACGCGCTGAACTGCAGGCTGCAGTCGGTCGCTTCGATGCGTTGTGCGATGCGACGGATGCAGTCCTCGTCGAGCGATGTCGGAAGCGGCTCGTCGTGCTGGCCGCCCTCGTAGCCGCCTTCGTAGCCGCCCTCGTAGCCGCCCTCGTATCCATGGCTGTAGGGGTAGCCATCTTCGCCCGACGGCACGAAGTCCAGCTGCCAGCCTTCGCACGACAGCGGCAGTTGCTCACCGAGGATCTCGACGAATGCCTCGCCGCATCCGCATTCGATCAGCTTCTCGCAGAGCGCCTGATCGATTGCTGCGCGCGACAAGATCTCGAACTCGCCGAGCTCGCCGAGGCCGTTGGCATCACCACACGCAGTACCGATGATCGCGCTGCCCCACGCCGCCACGGCGCAGCCGAGCCCGATGCGAACACCCGCCTTCGCGTCCACCACATCATGACGCTAGCACGCGCCGCACAGGGCGGCGCAAATTGTCGGCGCGACGTCAGGTGCTTTCTCGCAGGTTTCTTGGGGAAGCACGCAAGCCTGTCGTTAGCTGGCAGACATGGTTCAGCTCGCGCTGGTTCTCGCATTGCAGTCATCGAGTCTCTCGTACGCACCGGCACTGCCCGAGCCGACGACGGCGCCCGCGACCGAGGCGACACCCGAGCCGACACCCGAGCCCACCCCCGAGCCGACGCCCGAGCCCACACCGGAGCCTACACCCGAGCCGAGATCCGACCCGTTCGCGGCGGCGCCGGCGACCAACGACGAAGCGGCGCCCCGCGGTTCGCAACGCAGTGACGACGACGACGACGACGACGACGACGGTCCACGTCGATCGGTGCGTCGCGCCGAAGCGGACGACTGGGGCATGCAGTTCACGTTCGGTGGCCTCGCGCCGCTGTCGATCGCAGGCGTCCGCGATCACGGCGTGAATCGACTGCTCATGACGGAGTTGGGCTTTCGACGCGTGACCGAGAACTTCATCATCCCGTTCTCGATCGGCGCCGGCGTGTTCCATCACAATCCCGACGAGGGCGGCAAGCAGAACGACGCGGGCATCGCCGCGAGCGTCGGCATCCTGAAGCCGTTCCGCGTGTGGCGACGGATCTCGCCGTATGCCGGCGGCATCGTACGCTTCGCGTATCTCGATCCCACCGGCGACAACAACTGGCTCGTGAACCTCGCGATCGGTGCGGTGATCGGCACCGAGTTCTACGTCGGCGATCGTGTGAGCCTGCTGTTCCAGGGTCAGCTCGATGTCGGCGCGAACATCTTCGACGGACTCACCCAGGTGCGTGCGGCGACGTCGATCGCGGCCGGTGGACAGACCGGGATCGTCTTCTACTTCTAACGCTCACGGCCGCGCTCGGCGAGCGCGCGATTCGGCCGTTGCGCTCGAACTCGAAGGATCTCATGCGTTTGGGTGCGCCTAACCCCGTCCAGCTATAGCATGTTGCTTTGGAATGGCAGGTTTCCTAGTCTTTAGCGATGGAGTCGTCCCGCCTCGTCCGCGCCCTCGCCCTGTTCGCCCTCACTTCGGCCTGCGGTTCCGATACCGGGACGCCCCCTGCCGGCGACGGCACCGGCTCTGCGACGCAGGACGACGACGACGGTGATGACAACGATCCGTCGGGCGACGACAGCGACAGCGATACCGACGTCGATCCGACCGAGGCCGACACGACCGGGGGCGAGCCCGCGAACGTGCCCGCCCGCAACGTTCGCATCTCACTCGTCGAAGCGAACTCCGGCGTCGCGGTGCCGATCGCCAGAGACGGCGCGTGGGTCGACGGCTCGGGCCGCAACGCGCCGCTGCCGAAGGGTCGCGACACCGCGTTCCGCATCTACGTCGACGTCGAAGAAGACGGCTGGGTGTCGCGCGAGCTCGAGGCGCGCATGACCGTGACGCAGCTCGATGGTCGCGAGTCGATGTACGCCGAGAAGGGCGAGATCTCCGGCGACTCGTCGCCGACGTCGCTGCAGTCGAACATCCTCATCGGCGTCGTCGCCGAGGACATCCAGCTCGGTGCGGATTTCCAGATCGAGCTCTACGAAGCGGGCGGCGACTACGATGCGCTCCCGGAGGCGACCACGGCACCGCTGGCGATCGACGACGGCCCCGGCCAGATCGGCATCGAGGGCAGCGAGCAGATCATGAAGGTCGTGATCGTGCCGATCGAGTACAGCTTCGGTGGCTGCCAGGCGTCGACGGATCTCGACGAGGCGGCGCTGCAGCCGTACTCCGACGCGATATACCAACAGAACGCGCTCGAGACGCTACAGATCGAGATGATCGATCCGATCCAGGTGACCGACCTCGATCTCACCGACCCGGGTGATTTCTTCAGCCTGCTCAACCGCATCGTCCAGTACCGCTCGCAGCTCGGGCTCGATCCGAACGTGTACATGTATGGCCTCTTCGACAACTGCGGCGCGTGCATCGGCGACGGCGGCGGCTGCTTGCTCGGCGTCGCACCGGGCACGCCGGGCGCAACCCAGGGCGAAGCGGGTCAGCGCGCTGCGATCGGCGTGCGCTACCTGTCGGGCAACGAGGTCGGCATCGAGACGTTCGTGCACGAGATCGGCCACACGCAAGGTCGTCAGCACATCGCGTGCCCCGGCGGGCAATCGGCCGGTCCCGACCCGAGCTACCCGCACGACGACGGTGGCATCGGCGTGTGGGGCTTCGGCGTGCGGGATTTCGGGATCCGCAACGCGAGCAACCACAAGGACTACATGAGCTACTGCAGCCCGACGTGGGTCAGCGACTGGCAGTGGTCGGCCACGTTCGCGCGCATCAAGTCGCTCACCGAGTGGGACACGCTGGATGCTGTGGATCCCGGCATGAGCGAGAGCACGCAGCTCATCGGCACGATGAACCCGGAGACCGGCGAGTCGCACTGGTGGACGGAGCCCGGCTACGTCGAGCCGAGCGATGCGATCTTCGCCGCGAGCACGGTCGTGCTGCTCGACGGTGCGAACGAGCTGCACGTCGCCGCGGCCGACATCGATGCCTGGTCCGAGGGACCGTGGGTCACCGTGCGCGCGAACCTGCCGCCCGAGTCGACCATCGCGAAGGCGAGCGCGGTCGAGCTGCGCACGCCGGCGCGGACCGTTCGCGTGAAGAAGAGCGACGTGCGGTTCGAGCTCGCGGGCTCGCTGCGCGCGAAGTGAGGCGCACGTTCGCTTGCCTCAGGCGTCGGGTGCTTCACCACCGTCAGCCCATCGCGGCCGTCGCCGATGCGGTGGCGTCGCGGGCCCGTTCATCGCGGTGTCCATCGACTCTCGAGCCGCGCGCGGCACCTTGTCCTCGATGCACTTGCGTTACTTCGACCACCGTCGGGATCGCCTCGAGAGCGCGGGCTGAGGATGCGACGGCGCGAGTGATGCCGGCACGGCCGCAGGGACACCGAGTAGCACCTCACCGAGTATCGGCCCGATGGCATGCGCGCGCGTGCGGCTGCGATGCGTGGCGGCGGGGATCACCCCGCAGGCGGCTTGCAAACCCCACCGCCGGCACCGATCTGCGCCTGGGTGCGGAACGTGTTCAGCGTCTCCCAGTTCGGCGGCTCGTACTGCGGGATCCTGCCGTCCTCGAGCACGTTGGTCACGTGATACGTGTGCTGATTCCAGATCCGCCGCGCAGGAATCCATCGATCCTCCGCGTCGCGGATCGCCTGCAGCGTCGGTGACCCGAAGCCATCCGAGCCGACGAGGATCTCCGCTGAGCCATCGTTGTCGATGTCCGCGACCGTCGGGTACTCGGTCCACGTGCCGCTCGATCGCGGCGTCGACATCAGCACCGAGCCATCGATGTCGAACACCCAGCTCGTCGTCTCGTCAGCGTAGATCGCCTGCGCGACGCCGGAGCCGAGGAAGTCGAACGCCGTGCCGCCGGCTTGGCCGCTGTAGTCGATCACGTTCGCGACGAACACCGGCGACTGATCGACCTTGTACACCGCGTAGTGCTCGTATGAGCTGAGCGCGAACTCGGCCTCGTTGTCGCCGTCGAAGTCGTGGATGTTCGCCGGCCGATTCCAGTCGCCGGTCTCGCCGGTCGGCGCGAAGTTCGACCACACGACGGTGCCGTCGTTCTCGAGCAGCCACGCCCCGTTCTCGCTTGTGATCAGCACCTCGGGCTCGGGATCGTCGTCGAAGTTCGCGACCTGCGGATACGGCGTGATCGCCGACACCTGCGCCTGGATGTCGGCGCGCACCCAGTACTCTGTGCCGTCGTGATGATACGCCGCGTGACCGAGCACGACCTCGAGGTCGCCGTCGCCGTCGAGATCCGCGGCCATCGACGCGCTGTACAGGCCGTCGAACGGCGCGGTGAAGATCAGGTTACCCTCGTGATCGAACCAGTTGCTGCCGGCGATGATCTCGACGTCGCCGTCGTTGTCGAGATCGGCAAGCGCGATCGCACCCGTCTGGTTCGCGGCCCACGCTGCTGCGCTCGTCCACTTGAGCGTGCCGTCGTGCTCGTAAGCGACGATCTGCCCCCCGGAAATCGCACTGACGATCTCGACCAGCCCGTCGCCGTCGATGTCCCCGAGCGCGGGCGTGATGCCGAGCTGCACGCCGGCGCCGAAGCTGAGCTGTAGCTCTCCGGTGTCGCCCGCGATGGTGACGATCGTGCCCGGGCCGGTCTCGCCCTGGTTGCCGATCACGGTCACGACATCCGGGATGTCGCAGAGATCGATCTCGCCGTCCGCGTTGTCGTCGGTCAGGTTCACGACGAGCGGCGAAGTCATGCACGAGACGAGGCCGTTCGGACCCGTGAACGCCCACTGCACGTCGGGGTCGAAGCTGTCGGGTGGCGCGACCTTCTCGCACGGAGCATCGCCGCTGATCTCGCCGTCCTCGACCTTGCAGATGTCGCCGACGTTGCCCGTCTCGGTGCCGGTCTCCATGCCGCCGACATCGAAGATCGGCGTGTCGGTACCGGACGAGTCTACGTTGGTCGTCGTGGACAGGCTCCCGCTCGTGGTCGTCGATGTGCTGCCCGTGCTGCCGGTCGCATCGGTGACAGTTGTATCGGTGACAGTTGCATCGGTGCCCGAGAAGGTGATCGACGCGTCATTACTCGCCGTGCCGCCGCCATCACCACCGCACGCGACGCCGAGCGCGCCGCAGGTCAACAATCGAGTGAGCTTGGCCATGCGCCAATGCGACCGCGACGTCGCCGCTTGACGCGAGCATCGCGATCACCTGATCCTCGATCCCCCGGCTGCGACGCCCGTCGCGTCGATGGACAGTTGTGTCACCACCGCGCAGATCGGTCCTCGCGCCGAAATTCCCCGAGGCGGATTTCGCCGGGTGGTTCGAGAGCTACTGGGCGAAGGACCTGCAGGAGATGTTCCGGCTCGTGCGCCGCGGCGCATTCCAGAAGCTGCTCGAGCTGGCCTTTCGCCAGAGCGGCGGCATCTTCGAGGCCGCGCAGCTCGCCGCACCGAGTGCCATCTCGCGTCCGACGGTGCAGACGTATCTGGGCGCGATGGAGCAGTCGCTGGTCGTGGAGGTCGTGCGTCCGTTCCACAGCGGACGCAGCCAGGAGATCGTGCGCGCGCCGAAGGTCTACGGCTTCGACACGGGCTTCGTGTGCTTCCACCGCGGGTGGCTCACGCTGCGCGACGACGATCTCGGCCTGCTGTGGGAGCACTACGTGCTCGGCGAGCTGCGTTCGTTGCTGCAGTCGCGCCAGATCTACTACTGGCGCGACAAGGCGCGACACGAGGTCGACTTCGTCGTCGCGCGCGAGCCCGAGCGTCCGCTCGTCATCGAGGCGAAGTGGTCCGAGGCGTTGTTCGATCCGACCGGGCTCGCGGCCTTTCGCGCGCAGTATCCCGACGGCGAGAACCTCGTCGTCGCGCACGACACGGGTCGCGCGCACGTGCGTCGCTGCGGTGCGCTGCAGGTGCGCTTTGTCGGCATCGGGCAGCTCGCATCGCTGCCCGAGCTCGGGCTGGCTGACCCGACCGCCCCCGCGAGCCCCGCGCCTGCCCCCCGTCGCGGCCGCTCCGAGACCAGCGTACGCCGCACCGCGTCCCCGATTGCAAAGCGCGGCCGATCCTCCTAGAACACCGCCTCCGAACAACCTCTCTCCTTGCTCCCGCCGACGCGCGGGGGCCCCAGTCCAGAAGGAGCCTCATGGCCAAGCCCATCACGACAGGGCGCGTGCTCAGCCAGCGCGCCCGCATCGGTACTCAGCGCGAGTACGAGTCCGTCATCATCCTCCGGCCCGAGATCACGCGGCCCGAGATCGGCGAGCTCATCGCTCGCATGCAAGAGGTCTTCGCGCAGCGCGGTGCGAAGCTGATGAAGATCGATAGCTGGGGCACGCGAGTGCTCGCGTTCCCGATCGCCCACAGCCGCAAGGGCATCTACTTGTACTGGCGCTACATCGGCGGCTCCGACATCGTCGCCGAGTTCGAGCGGCACATGCGGCTGTCCGACAAGTGCATTCGCTTCTACACGGTGGTCATCGACGAGGACATCGATCCCGAGGCGCGTCCGTCGGAGGTCACCGACGAGCTGCTCGAGGCGGCGACCGATCCGGGTCCCGATCCCGACGAGCTCGCGCGGCTCGCTGCGGCCGCCGAGGCTGCACGTTCGGCCGAGGAGCACGCGCGCCGCGATCGCGGCGACGTCTTCGAGGGCGAAGAAGAGTTCAATCAAGAAGGGGACATGTGAGCCATGCGCGAACGTGACGACGATCGAGACCCCCGTGACCGAGACCGTGGTGATCGCAAGGATCGTGGCGACCGGGAGCCCCGGGCGCGCAAGCGATTCAACATCGGCGAGACCAAGGATCTGGTCATCGACTACAAGAATCCGCAGATGCTGAAGAACTTCCTCACCGACCGCGGCAAGATCGTGCCGGCGAGGATCTCGGGCCTGACCGCCCGTCAGCAGCGTCAGCTCACCAAGGCCATCAAGCGCGCGCGCATGCTCGCCTTGCTGCCCTTCAGCTCCGGCTGATCAGCCCCGAGCAACGCAAGGAGATCAATCATGGACGTCATTCTCACCAAGGATGTCGACAAGGTCGGCAAGGCCGGCGAGGTCGTGAAGGTCAAGCCGGGCTACGGTCGCAACTATCTGTTGCCCCGCGGCCTCGCGCTGGTCGCTTCGCGCGGCAACATCGCGGAGCACGAGCATCACCGCCGTTCGATCGCTCGCGAGCAGGAGCGCATCCACGCCGAGTACAAGACCGTCGCCGCGAAGCTCGAGGGCGTGTCGGTGTCGATCGCCCGCAAGGTCGGCAAAGAGGACAAGCTGTTCGGCTCGGTCGGCGTGCGCGACATCGTCGAGGCCCTCGAGACCCAGAAGGTCACGATCGACAAGCGCCTGGTGCACCTGCCGGAGCCGATCCGCTCGGTCGGCGTGTACGAGGTCGTGGTGCGGTTCGCCGCCGACATCGAGGCGACCATCAAGGTCAACGTCGTCGGCACGAAGTGACGTAGACCCACCGTCGAGAAAGCGAGCGCCGCCGATGTCCCGTCCTCTGCCTCACAACAAAGAGGCCGAGGCCGCGGTCCTCGGCGGCGTTCTGCTGCGCAACGAAGCGCTGAACGACGTCGTCGCGGTCATCACCGACGAGGACTTCTACGTCCCCGCGCATCGCTCGGTCTTCCGCGCGATGATCAAGCTGTCCGATCGCGGGCAGCCGATCGACATCGTCACGCTCGAGAGCCAGCTGCGTGCAGCCGACGAGCTGAACCTGGTCGGTGGGCTCGATGGGCTCGGGCGGCTCGCGGATCGCTACGCGAGCAGCCACAACGTCGGCGCGTATGCGGAGCTCGTGCGGCAGTCGGCGTCGATTCGCAACCTCGTGGTCGCGGCGACGGAGATCGCCGAGGAGGGTCGCGAGGAGGTCGCGGACGTCGGCGAGTTCATCGACAACGCCGAGCGCAAGCTGCTCGAGATCAATCAGAAGGGCCGCATCGGTAGCTATCGATCCGCGAAGGAGCTGATCCACGGCGTCTTCGAGAACATCACCGAGCGCGCGAAGCTGAAGAACCCGATCACGGGGGTCCCGACGACGTTCACGAAGCTCGACGAGATGACCGGTGGGTTGCAGCCGAGCGATCTCATCATCTTGGCGGCGCGCCCTTCGATGGGCAAGACGGCGCTCGCGCTGAACTTCGCGCAGAACGCCTGCATCACGCAGGCACGGCACACGCATCTGCCAGAAGAAGAGCGGCCGGTGCGCTATCCGGTGCTGTTCTTCAGCTTGGAGATGAGCGCGGCGCAGCTCATCGAACGTATTCTCTGTTCCGAGGCGCGCGTCGACGCGAGCAAGCTGCGTGCGGGTCGGTTGGTCGAGCACGAGTTCGCGGAGCTGGTGCGTGCGGCGGATCGGATCTATCGCGCGCCGCTGTTCATCGACGACAGCGCGGCGCCGACGATCTTGGAGATCCGCGCGCGTTCCCGCCGGTTCCGGCAGGACCGGCAGATCTTCCCGGTGGCTCCCGACGGCAAGCGTCCACCGCTCGGACTGATCGTCGTCGACTACCTGCAGCTGTGTCGCGGTGGCAAGGGCAAGTACGACATCCGCGAGCAGGAGATCAGCGAGATCTCGCGGGGCCTGAAGGCGATCGCGAAGGAGCTACAGATCCCGATCGTCGCGCTGTCGCAGCTCAACCGCGGCGTGGACTCGCGTGCGGATCACCGACCGCAGCTGTCGGATCTTCGCGAGTCCGGCGCGATCGAGCAGGACGCGGACCTCATCATGTTCATCTACCGCGAGGAGCGGTACATGACCGAGGAGGACAAGCGCAAGGCCGTCGAAGGGCAGTCCGAGGTGATCATCGGCAAGCAGCGCAACGGACCGACGGGGACCGTGAATCTGACGTTCGTCGGCAAGCACACGCGGTTCGAGAATCCCGCTGCGATGTGATCACGGCGACTGCGCCAACAACATCGGCCTTTCGAGAACGATGCCGAGACGCTCGCGCTCCGGCTTGGGTACGAAGAAGTCGATTGCGCCATGGGTCGCCGCGGTGAACTGGGCGTGCGCGCCGAGTAGATCGCGAGTGAGCTCTTCCCACTGCCTCCTGGCGAGAGGAGGCAAGGCATTGGAGACGCCTTTCACTCGCGGATACACGTAGAGGCGGACGTGTCGGCCGACGTGGTCGGCGACACCGCGATCCAGTCCGAGTATCCAGATCGTGTATCTGCCCCGCGGCGTCTTGTCGACAGGGCGCCACTCTATGCGCTCGACCGGCTCTCTGGGATCCTGCGGCACCCACACGATGTGGTCGAGTGGATCATCGACGCCAGGATCGATGAGCAACGGTTTCTCGCTCGACGCATCGAACAGGTTGTCGCCGAGCAACCGCTCGAGTGTCGCTTCGTCCGGGAGCGCGAGCGGAGCGGTACCTTCTTCGAGCGGGAACCAGTTGCCCTTGTTGCTCGCACAATTGCAGGTCGAACACGCGAGAAACAAGTTGGCGTGCGCCCAGGCCAACCACCAGTATCGCTCCGCGTCCCTGTTCGGCGGCGTCTTTGCCCACGGGCTTCCTCGCAACGCATACGCCTTCGGGCGCAAGTGCTCGATGGGGTTTCCCTCTTCGCCGATATAGCGCTCGCAGTAGGCACACTTCTTGTGCTGCGCGTCGTACAGACCACGCCGCACGGCGTCGTAGTCCGCGAAAGTCATCGTTCGGCCTTCTGCAAGCGCCGCGATCGCCTTCCGCAAGCCAGCAGAGAGTTCTGATCGCACCCCTGGGCTCGGACTCCCGCGAGCGATGCGGATCATGAGTCCGCGGGCCTCTTGTCGACCGGTTCAAACTTCGGATCGATGTCGAGGGCCGCCAACTCGGCGCGGAGATCCTCCAGCCGCTGATCATCGGCTCCCGATCGATAGGGATTCGCTGCTAGATACCGATACTCCGCAGCGCCGAAACCAAGCCGACCTGCCACACGGGGTGCAGATACAGGTCGAGCTCGTCGACGAGGACGAGCCCTTGCATCTCGCTCGCCTCGATCGGTCCCTGAGCTTCGAGGACGATGTGCCCGACGAGATCGGCGATCGCGATCGCCACAGCGGATCCGGACAAGCGACGCTGTACTTGCGCGATCTCGACGGTCGCATCGAGGTGCTCGCGAGCCCCGTCTGCGGGCCCGAGCCCGCAGCCGACTGGGAGCCGTGCAC
>Ga0163144_10002475_pt1 | contig 42565 bp, 33 predicted proteins | sample OliLak19BULKMAT1_FD_123175 | JGI IMG/M metagenome (GOLD analysis project Ga0163144, IMG submission 123175) | Freshwater microbial mat bacterial communities from Lake Vanda, McMurdo Dry Valleys, Antarctica - Oligotrophic Lake LV.19.BULKMAT1 | ecosystem: Environmental > Aquatic > Freshwater >...
CGCTCACAATGCGGGAAACCGTCGGCTTCGAGCCGATGGCTTCCCGCACTGTGCCGCTCCAGCGCCGCAAGGCGATGGGCCCAACATCACGTGAGAGCTCATTCGTTCGGGCCGTGCCGATTTTTTCCCAAGCTCTCAGAGAGCGGGCGAAAATCGGAGCCTTGGCCGATCTTTGCCCGCGAACGAGCTCCAGCGCCGCAAGGCGATGGGCCCAACATCACGTGAGAGCTCATTCGTTCGGGCCGTGCCGATTTTTTCCCAAGCTCTCACAAAGCGTCTATTCGATCTCCAAGGGGCGCTTCCAGAGCGTCAGCGACACGGCGGTGCCCAGGTTGCTCTGTCCGTAGATCCCGGCGAAATCCCAACGGTCCGCGCCGAGTTCGTTCGCGCGCTCAAGCGACGGCTCGGATTCGATGAGGAACTCCCAGCGCTGTTCGGCGATCTTGACGTGGGTGATATCTGGCGCGCTCTTGTCCTGTTGACCGCCCTGTTGGGGTGCGAAAGCATGGAAGGCACTACCGGTGACGATGGCGAGCGCGAGGAGGATGTGATTCGAGTTTTTCATGGTGAGGAATGACCGAAATCCGGTGGATGAAAATCTGAAAAGATTGGCGGCGTGCCCTTCGTGCACCTCATCACGGAACACCGCAAGCCCCCTCGTTGGGGAGGGATACGCCACACGACCGAAGCTACACCGATCCACGCGACCCACCAAGCCCGATGACCCCGAATGCCCTGAACGCGGTCCTGGTCGCGGGCTCGATCGACGTCCGTACCCCTGCATCGCGCGCTTATGACGCGAGCCGCGATCTGGACAGAAACGCGTCGAACGGGCGCGAGCGGCCGCGCGGCGTGCGCGGCGTGCGCGGCGGTGGCCCGCGGCGGTGGCCCGCGGCGGGTGGCGTTTGAAGCAGACTTCGCGCAGCCTTCGTTCTGCCTTGTTGCAGAGCAGCTCCAATGTCGGGGTCCTTCGAACCCCCCATCTGGCGAGGTGTCCCATGCAGAGTTTTGCGTTCACGACTGTGGCTGCGTTGGCGGCCGTGTTTGGCCAACAGATCCCCAGCAGCGAGTCGGTCGCCGCTGGACCCGTCGGGCCGGCCCAAGTGGTCGCTGCCCAACTGCCAAGCCGCGTCGCCTCGGGCGAGATCACCTCGAAGTCGGTGCTCCTGTGGGCGCGGCCCATGGTGACCGGCCCCGTTCGCTTCGAAGTCTGTGCTCAAGCAGACTTCTCGACGCTCGTGTACGACGAGCAGTCCTTCCCCTCCAACGGCGTGCTGCCTGGGAAGGTGCGCGTGGGCGGCCTGACGCCGGGCACCAGCTACTGGTACCGCGCGACGGATGCGGCGGGCAACTCGGATGTGGGCAAGTTCCGCACCGCACAGGCCGCGGACAAGCGCTTCGGGCTCAAGTTCGGCATCTCGGGCGACGGGCGCGGCGACAACTTGCCCTTCCACAGCCTGGCGAATGCCGTCGATGAAGAGCTCGACTTCTTTGTGTACATGGGAGACTCGATCTACGCGGACATCGAGTCGCCCGCCCTGCCTGGTGTGGCCCAGGCGGCCAACCTCCGGCAGTTCCTGGCGAAACACTTTGAAGTGCTCTCGTCGAACGCTGCGGGCCAGAACTACCTCGGCGACCTGCGGGCTGCGACGGCCTTCTTTGCGACCATCGATGACCACGAGGTGACCAACGACTTCGCCGGTGGTGCCCACCCAAGCAGCCGGGCGATTTTCGGCACCCTGGGCAACTTCATCAACGAGACGCCCCTGTTCGAAGTGGGACTCGAGGCTTTCGAGCGCGCTTACCCGATCTCGGGCCGCCACTACGAAGACACCGGTGATCCGCGCACTGCGTTCAAGCGCAAGCTGTACCGCACTCAGGACTTCGGACTGGACGCCAGCATTTTTCTGCTCGACGCCCGATCCTTCCGCGACGAGCCCCTTGCGGCGCCCGACCTGACGAATCCCGCGACGATCGGTCTGTTCCTCTTTCAAGCCTTTTCCGCGGGCCGCACCATGTTGGGGGAAGCCCAGATCGACGAGTTGGAGGCGGACCTGCTCGCCAGCCAAAAGCGCGGTGTGCTGTGGAAGTTCGTGTTGGTGCCTGAGCCGATCCAGAACCTGGGACCGCTCCAGGGTCAGGACCGTTTTGAGGGCTACGCCGCGGAGCGCACCCGTCTGCTCGACTTCATCGTGCAGAACGACATCAAGAACGTGGTGTTCATGTGTGCCGACATCCACGGCACGGTCGTCAACGACTTGAGCTATCAGCTCGGCCCGGGACTGCCGCAGATCCCGACCGGAATCTTTGAGGCCTCCACGGGGGCGGTGGCCTTCGACCAGCCCTTCGGTCCGACGGTCGTAGAGCTGGCGCTCGCGGCCGGACTGCTCGCGCCCCTGCAGAAGGCGTTCTACGACAGCCTGCCGGACGCGGCCAAAGACTCGTTCCTGCAGACGTTGCTGGACGAGAACATCACGCCGTTTGGGTATGGCGCGCTGGGACTTGAGGGTTCGGCCGTCCAGGCCCAGTTGCTCGAGGGCGGCTATGTCGCGACCCACACCTGGGGTTGGACGGATGTCTCCATCGATGCAAAGACCGGTGCGCTGACGATCACCACCTGGGGCATCCCGCCCTTCACCAGCGTGGCACCCCAGGTGCAAAGCCGCTTCCGCGTCACCCCGCAGTGACAGATTAAAAACTCGGCACAGCTGAAGCGAAGTAGCTGTCCGTTGCCGTCTGGCCCAGCGCCCGTTGCGCCGCCGGGAGGCACCGATTCGAGTGGGGGCAGGACCGCCATTCCTGCCCCCCAAGCGAAGTGTGCTCCGCACAGGCGGCGCCGCGCGGGCCTCGATGTGTCGCGTGATGCGTCGAGGCGCAAACGGGGATCCGAATGCGGCCTTGTGCGCCCAGCCGCGAAGAGCGGGATCGATCGAGGCCGCCCGACTATGGCAGCTTTTGAGAGGCTCCCAGGCGCCGCTCGGCGAGTCGTGTGAGGGTTTCGCTGAGGTGCGTGCGGCGGCGGCGCAGGCTAGCCAGGTGGCGGAGTTGGCCGGATTCGGCCAGGGAACCGCGGCGCAGCCAGAGGCGGATCTCGCGCCAGGTGCGTGCGGGATGGTGCCAGAGCGCGGCGGCTGTCAGCGCGAGCATGGCAGCGACGATCGAGATGAGCAGCGCCGCTTGCACACCGAACCGGCTGGTAAGCAACAGCGTGGCTGCGATGTGCCACGGCGGAAACAGCACCAGGGCAGAGAGCACCTTGTAGGTGGCGACCACGTCCTGCGAAGGGCGGACCGTGCGCAGCAGCAGCGCTTGCGCGATCCACGCCGGAGCGAACCACAACCGTGCGGCGCCCTTGGCGGCGAGAGCCAGGGCCGTGTGGAGGCCACCCCGAAGCGCAAAGCGCAACACGCGTGCGAGGGGATACTCCACATCCAAGTGTCCGGGTCTGGCGCCAAGGCGGGCCAGATCGCGCTCGAAGGACTCGAGTTCCGCGCGGAACTCTGCCGCCTGTGCGGGATCCGCGGCGCAAAATTCCTTCCAACCCTTTGCCAGTGCGGACATGCGCGCGGTGCGTGCGCCGGCTGACTGGGCAACCGCGTCTTTGGGCCACAGCCGTTCGGCCACGACGAGCAGCGGCAATTCGTCCCACTTCTCCAGTTGGATCGTCACGTCGCCGAGCGCTTTTCCCACGGCACCGGTCAAGGCCAGTACGGCGACCCGCGGGTCGACCGAATGTTGAGCGCGCCAATCGTCGGCATCCAGACTTGCGCCAACCCATAGGGTCACCCGCGAGCGGAAGCGCGTTTTGTTCCCATAGGTGATGCCCACGGGCACAATGCGTGTTCGCCCCGCTCCGGAAAGTGCCATGCGCGCGGCGCCGGTTCTCAACTCCGCCAAACCCGGCAGACTGTGGCTCTTGCCCTCGGGGAACAGGGCGATCGCTTGACCCGCAGCGAGGGCCAGATGCACCGCCTCGAATGCGCTGGCGTTTTGGGCCGTGTTGTGCCCGTCCTGGCTGCGGTACACGGGCACCGAACCCATGGCGCGCAACACCGCACCGAGAACCGGCATGGAAAAGAGCGGCGCCTTGCCCAGGAACAACAACGGGCGCTGGGTCGTGCAAAGCAACAGCGCCGGGTCCGCCAAGCCGCCCGGGTGGTTGCCAACCAAGAGGATCGGCCCGTCGCTTGGCACGTCCGCGCCGAGCAGTTCCACCCGGTAGAAGAGCCGGACCACCCGGCGAATCAGTGCGAAAAAAAGTCGGCCCATGGTCGGCTCGCGGCGGGCCGTGCTGGGGCCCTGCGGATGCGTGCGCCTGGATAGCATGCTTGCGCCGTTTCGTCGCCGAGGTCATCACGATCCCGACCCAGGTGGTGGCGAGCGGGAGGCGCATCGAGCCACCGCAGCCACGCAGCCCCCGCTAACGGTCGAGGAGCGCCCGCAGGGCCAGCACCTCTTGGCTCGATTCGCCGTGGGCCCGCGTAAGCAGAGCCACAGCGCGTTCCAACTCGGCGCGGGCCGCTTCCCCTTGGCCCAGGGCGCGCAACACTCGGCCGAGGCCAACCCGGGCCTCACCCTCGGGACCCGCGCCGTAGGCGGCGATCGAGTGGGAACCCGCCAAGGCTCGCTCGTAGGCGGACTATGCCGCCTCGAACTCACCCATGCGCTCGTGCACATCGCCGATCCATCGATCGAACTTCGAGAGGGCCGGATGGGACGACGAGAACGCCAAACTGAAACACTCGCGCCCCTCCTCAAAGTGCGCAAGGGCCGCGGCCAAGTTGCCCGCATCGCGCTCCAGTTCCCCGAATGCCCGCAGGGATTCTGCCACGTCCGCGTCGCGCCCCAACTCGCGGTAGCGCTCCAGCGACGGCAACAACTCCGTCCGCGCCGCATCAAATCGTCCCAGTTGGCGCAGGCAGTCGGCGGCGTTGCGCGCGATGAGCGCCAGGCTGGGATCCCCCGCCCCAAGATGGAAGGCAAGAGCGACTTGGGCCTCGCGCAAGCGCTCCAGCGCCTCCCCGTAGCGCGCCTGGCGGAACAGCGCCGCGCCGTAGCTGTTGGCCACTGCGCCCAAGTTGGCGTCCCGTGGATCGCCGCGCTCACGCAGGCCCGCCAGGGCCTCGTTGAGCAAAACCAAGGCAGCATCGTGCTCGCCCCGCTCCGTGCGCTGTTCACTAACTTCGAGCAACGCGTCGGTGCGCAACTCGTGGCCCTTTGGCAGCTTGACGCGGGCGTGTTCGAGGGCGCGCTCGGCCGCGGCCCGGGCTTGTTCCTTGAATCCGCCCTTGAACAAGCTGAAAGCGAGGCCGTTCCCCGCGCTCGCGCGCGCACCCTGCAGCCCACGGCCCTGGTCAACGAGGCTTACCTCAAGCTGATTGACCAACGCTCCGTGGGCTTCGAATCGCGGGGCCGCTTCCTGGCCATCGCCTCCACCGCGATGCGCCGGGGACTGTTTGAGCACCCGCGGGCGCGCCTGGCCGAGAAACGCGGCGCCGGCGCCGAGCGCGTGGAGCTCTTCGAGGTGGCCAGCGCCCTGGACGAGACCCCCGAGGCCATCTTGGCCCTTGAGTCCGCCCTGGAGAGTTTTGCAGCCGTGGACCCGCTGAACGCGCGCATCGTCGAGTTGCGCTGGTTTGCCGGCCTCGACGTGGATGCCACCGCGGCGATCCTCGAAGTTTCGCCCTGCACCGTCGAACGCGGCTGGCGCGCCGCCCGCGCCTGGCTCCGCGAGCGCGTCGAGAGCGAGCTGGGCTGAATCCGCCAGCCCCATAATCGAGGTGGCCGTTGTGTCCCTTTTCAGAGTTTCGTCGGCCGGAGAACTCCGCGCGTCGTAGACCGCGACGGGCGGCGCTCCCAGCCGGGCGAGCTCAGGCCAATTCCAGTTCCCGTTGTTCCAACTGCTTCACGCGGTCGCGCAGGCGCGCCGCCTCTTCGAAGCGCAGTTCGGCCGCGGCCTGGTACATCTCGCCGCGCAGGCGTTCGAGGAGCTTGCGCAGGTCCGCGGGGTTGGACGGGATCGCATCGTCGCTGGATCCGCGGCGCTTGTCGGCCACTCCGCGGCCCTTCGCGGCTTCGTCGGGCAACTCGGGCGTGCTGAAATCCATGTCGTAGAGCGCCTCGATCGATTCGCGGATCGGCTTGAGGATCGTGCGCGGCGTGATGCCGTGCGTCGTGTTGTAGATCGTCTGGACCGCGCGGCGGCGCGTGACCTCGTCCATCGTGACCTGCATCGAACGTGTCACCTTGTCCGCGTACATGATCACACGGCCCTCGACGTTGCGCGCCGCGCGCCCGCACGTCTGGATGAGGCTGGTCGCGGAGCGCAGGAAACCCTCTTTGTCCGCGTCCAGCACGGCCACCAGCGCAACCTCGGGCAGGTCCAAACCCTCGCGCAGGAGGTTGATGCCGATCAGCACGTCGAACGTGCCAAGGCGCAGGTCCCGCAAAATCTGCATGCGCTCGATGGCATCGATTTCCGAGTGCATCCAGCGCACCTTCACACCCAGTTCCGCGAAGTACGTCGTCAGTTCTTCGGCGGAGCGTTTGGTCAGCGTCGTGACAAGGGTGCGCCACCCGGTCTTCGTGACCTTGCGGACCTCCGCCAGCAGGTCGTCGACCTGGGTGCGCGCAGGCCGAACTTCGATGGCCGGATCGATCAACCCCGTCGGGCGCACGATCTGCTCGGCCAAACGGCCCTCCGAGTGCGCCATTTCGTACTTTGAAGGGGTCGCCGACACGTAGACGACTTGCCGCACGAGCTTCTCCCACTCTTCGAACGTGAGCGGGCGATTGTCGAGCGCGCTGGGCAGGCGGAAGCCGTGCTCCACGAGCGTCTCCTTGCGCGAGCGGTCGCCCTTGTACATCGCGCCGACCTGAGACACGGAGACGTGGCTCTCGTCGACGAACACGACCCAGTCCTCGGGGAAATAGTTGAGCAGCGTGAACGGCGCCTGGCCGGGTGCGCGCCCGTCCATCCAGCGCGAGTAGTTTTCGATCCCCGGACACACACCCGTCTCGCGCAGCATCTCAAGGTCGTGTTTCACACGCTGCTCGAGCCGCTGCGCCTCCAATAGGCGGCCCTTGCCGTACAGATCCCGCAGACGCTCCTCCAACTCCACGGCAATCCCCGTGCAGGCTGCTAACACACGCTCCTTCGGCGTGACGTAATGGCCCGAGGGGTACACGAGGACCGCGGAGCGTTCCGCGAGCAATTCGCCGCGCAACGGGTCGACCTCCACAATCGATTCGAGCTCATCCCCGAAGAGCTCGAAGCGGATCACGCGCGACTCCTCGTAGGACGGGAACACCTCGACGACGTCGCCGCGCGCGCGGAACGTCCCGCGGCGAAAATCCAGGTTGTTGCGGCTGTACTGCATTTGCGTCAGCCGTCGCAACAGGTCGTCGCGATCGATCCTGTCGCCGACCTTCAGGGCCAGCGCCATCTCGGAGTAGTTGCTCGGGTTACCCAAGCCGTAAATGCAGGACACCGAAGCCACGATGATCACGTCGCGACGGTCGAGCAGGCTGCGTGTAGCGCTGTTGCGCAGGCGCTCGATGTTTTCGTTGATGCTCGAGTCCTTTTCGATGTACGTGTCGGAGGACGGCACGTAGGCCTCGGGCTGGTAGTAGTCGTAGTAGCTGACGAAGTACTCGACGGCGTTGTTCGGGAAGAGGTCCCTGAACTCCGCGTAGAGCTGCGCGGCGAGGGTTTTGTTCGGGCTAAGGATCAGCGCGGGCCGGCCGAGGCGCGCGATCGTCGCCGCCATGGTGTAGGTCTTGCCCGAACCCGTGATTCCGAGCAGCGTTTGGTGTTGGTGGCCGGCTTCGAGCCATCCCACGAGCTTCTCGATCGCCGCGGGTTGGTCGCCCTGGGGCTCGAAGGGACAGTGCAACTCGAAGTTCGCGCTCGGCATGGGGTTTCCCGGCGCGGCCGTGGCGCGGGCGGCCCCCCATCTTGCCAGTTGGGGGTTGACATACCGCGCCCCTCCGCACGACGCCGCACGACGCCGCACGACGCCGCGCGACGCCGCGCGACGCCGCGCGCCTTGCGCCCCCCCGGCGCAGGACCTAACCTGGCCCCTCCCCGTTCCGAGAGGGCCACCGCGGCGCTCCCGGACGCAACCCACCCGCGCGCGCGACCCCCCCGGCGCGCAAAAGAGCCCCGCGAGTCCCTCGATGCGCATCCGGCCCGGCCTCTGCCAGAACTGCGGCGCCCGCTACCAGATCCCTGACTCGTTCACCCACGACCGCGCGCGCTGCCGGCAGTGCGGTGGCGAGGTGCGGGTCGAGCCAGCCGTCGCCGACACGGAATCCGCGCAGGTCACCCTCTCTGCCGAGCCACTTGAGCCGCCCCTCGCGCGCACGGCGCCGGCGGTAGCGGCAGCTCCGGTCCGGCCCTCCGCGGCCCCTCTGCCGCCGCGGCCGGCGCCGCATATAGCGTCCGTGCCGCCCGCTCCCCCGCGGGCGTCGACACTGCCGCCCACCCCGGCGATTCCCCAGGCCGCACCGCCGATCCGGCCGCCTGCAGCCTCCGCGATCCCGATCCCAATCCCGGCCCGCGCACCGCTCCGCGAGCCCGCTCCGGCGGCCCCCGCGCAGCCCGCGCCCGCTCCCGCCGCGCAGGCGAGGTTCGAAGTGGAAGCTCCTAAAAAGCCCAGTGCGATGGAGATGATCCGCGCGCGCCGCGCGGCCGAAGAGGCCGCAGCCGACGCCGCGAAGGCCTCCCAGGGTGCAGGCCGCGGCGCAGCCGCCCCGGCCGCGACACCCGCCGCGACCCGTCCGCTGGCGCCCGCTCCCCGCCCACCCGCGGCTCGACCCGCGGTGACTCCCGCGGCACCCGCCGCGGGCCCCCGACGCACACCCCCGACCGCCGCAACGCCCGCGCCGGCGCGCTCGACAGCCCCTCGTACAGGCCCCGACGCCGCCCGCGGGGGCGGCCGCCGCTCTGCGCGTGGCTCGGGCGACGACGCCGGCGGAGCCCGCGGTCGGGGCGGACGTGGACGCGCCAAGGGCAGCCCGAAGTGGGGGTTGATCGGCGTGGGTGGCCTGCTGGTCGCCGCCGTTGTCGGTTATTACCTCTTCACCAGCGGTGCGTTCGACAAGTCGCCGGCAGGCGTGGCGGCCCAGGACGCACAGCCCGCGACCGAAAATTCCGCAACACCTCGCGTCGACCCCTTCGCGGCGTTCGGCGACGTGGGCGCGGACGCCGGAGCTCCGGGGAACGGAGCGAATGACGATGTGGCCTCAGCGGACAGCGCGGCGAAGGCTCCGGAAGGATCCACGGCCACTCCGCCTGCGGCCTCGAGCGCAACCGGCGGCGCAGGCGCCGCGCCCGCAGCACGGGCGCCCGAGTCCGGCGAACCGGTTGCACAAACCGGACGGCCGCCGTTGACTCCACAGCCGACTCCCGCCGAGGCGGATCGCAATCCCGCCGAGGTTGACCTCGCGTCGATCGCCGATTTCGAAGCTCCGCCCGGTGTGGCACCGGAGACATGGGCCGAGTGGCAGGAGCACGTCCTCACGCTGACCGATACCCTCTCCGGCGCCCGCGGTGGACGGGCCTCACGCGCGCTGATCGAAGCCGGGCGCGACGCGGTGCCCGCGATCATCAACCAGTTCAAGCGGATTGACTTCAGCGCGACCGAGGGCATGACGACGGGCGTTCTCGTGCACAAGACGCTCGAAGGCATCACCAACGGGGTCAGCTTCGGTTGGCAGCGGGGTACGACCCCGAACAACCAGTTCTATAACCGGCGTGTTGTGCAGCGCTGGGCGGAGCAATGGCAGAAGGCGATCGACGATCCCGCAGCGTGGGATGAGTTCGCGCGTCCGGCACCCGTCGAGAACGGAGGCGAAGGCGGCGAAGGTGGCGGTGCCCCTGCGGACGAGCCCGAAAACGGCTAACGGTTGCGCGCCGCCAGCGGGCGTCGCAGTCGGGCGTCGCAGTCGGGCGTGACAGTCGGAAGTCGCAGCCCGGCGGCGAGCGCGGCAAATGGCGCTGAGCGAACACGCTCCAGCGCCGCGGCAGGGTCGACACCAAATCCCTCCGCGAGCGCCGTGAAGCTCGGCGGGGCGGGCTTGTGGGACGCGGATAGGTGCTCGAGCTGGTCCGCGAGTTGCGCGAGCAACGCGGCGCTGCGGTGGGTTTCCTCGCGCTCCCATCCGTGGTGGTGCTGCGCGGCGGCGCCAAGGTGCGTGGGCAGGTTCCACTCGCCCACGAGAATCGCCCCCAGCGGGCCGTGCAGCGCGTCCACGGCCGAGCGCAGGTCGGCCGGCGCCATCAACTCACCCAGGCGTCGCTGAACGCCCGCCAAGAGGCCCAACGCAAGGGGCCGACCGACATCGTGCAGGAGCCCGACGAGCAGCGCGCTGTCGACGTCGACACGCGCAAGGATGGCCACTTCACGCGCCGCGACCGCCGCGCGTGCGGCATGGGTCCAGAGGCGCTGGAGCAGCCCCGCTGGAACGGACCCCGCGCGGAACACGCCGGCACGCAGCGCTTCGACGGCGAGCATCTCGCGCACGTTGGAAGACCCAAGGCGCGCGACCGCGTCGGCCAGGGAATGGATCGGCGCGCGTGGTGCGCGCAGAGCCGAGTTCGCCGCGCGCAGGCACTGCGCCGCGAGTGCCGGATCGCGCGCTAGGATCGCCGCAACGTCTCGCAAGGATGCAGCGGGATCGTCGAGGTGCGCAAGCGCGGTGGCGATCGCCGCGGGCATGCTGGGAAGCTCCAGTTCGCCGCTCGCCAGGTCCTCGAAGAGAGCCGCGCTGAAGCGGTCCGGCGCGCCGAGGTCCCCGTCGTCGTCCTCGACTTTCGGGGGCCCGAGTCGAGCGGACTTCATAGGGACTGGGCCATCTGCTTCACGGACTCGTGGGCGCGGAACAGGCCGCCGATCTTCTCGAGCGGGACGTTCAACTCGCTCCACAACGGCAACGCGAGGATGGCCTGACCGCCCGCGGCGCTGGGTGAGGCCGCCCATTGGGCAAACTGGTCAGCGACATGGGCCAGCAGCACCGCGGGGATGTGCTCTTTGGCCGCGCTCCAATCGTGGTGGAACTCCGCCGCCGCCGCGAGCGCGTCGGACAGGCCCCACGCGCGCACCAGCGCCGCACCGATCGGCGCGTGGACGGCGGCCACGACCGCGTCGACGACCTGATCGTCAATCGAAGTGCCCGTCGTTGTCTCGAGGTCCAGGACCTGGCGCAAAACGAAGGGCGCGCCCACATTGTGCATCAACCCGATCAACATCGCCGCGCGGGGCTCGAGGTTGGCCATCGGCCCGATGTCGCGTGCGTACATGCCAGCGAGCGCACTGTGCTGCCACATGCGCCGCAGCCGCGTGCCGATGCGCACCGACCCCTTGAAAAGGTCGGCCTTCAGCATCATGCCCGCGGCGATGCCCTGCAACTGGCGCGCGCCCAGGCGGCTGACCGCTTCAGTGATCGAATCGATGCGCTGCTTGGCGCCAAACGCCGCGGAGTTCGCAAGCCGCAACAGGTGGCCCGCGAGCGCAGCGTCCGTGTGCACCACATCGACCACCTCCTGGACCTCGAACTCTTGGCGGTTGCATAGCTCCAGCACCTGCACCACGCTTTGGCGCAGGGGCGGCAGCTCGAGGTCGCCGCGCTCGAGCGCACCCTGCACGTCGTGGGACAAGCGGGCCGCGAGTTCCGCGGCCTGGTTGCCTGTGGGAGCGGGACGCGGCTGCGAGGTCGAGGTGCGGGGCATGGGAATCCCGGGGACCCCCATGCATCGGCGCCGCGCGCGAGCGGACCGAAGGCCGGCTTTCAGGAAATCGCGAGCACCGCGGCGACCCGTTCGAGGGCCCTGGCAACCGCAGCGTCGAGGGCCATGGATAGGGCGGAAGCGAGCGCTTCTCCGCTGCTGCCTTCGCCCTTGAGGGTTGCGGACTCAACCACACGTTCGTCAAGCAGCACCGCCCCCCCGAAAGCGACGAGGGACAGCCGCAGGGCGACCTCGGCCCGCGGCGCAGGGCTGCGGACCTCCTCGAACGCCTCCAGCCGAACCTCGAGCGCGGGAGCGGCCAAACTCTCCGTCCGCCGGAGGCTCGCGCGCTGGGCGAGCGCCTCGCGCAACGCCCGGTCAAGGTACACCTCGGGTCGTTCGCTCCAGCGTTCGTACTCCCGGAGCCCGCGCTCCGCGCCTTCGCTCCGCCACGCCATTGCTTCGCGCAAGTGCGCGGCCGCAACCACGGGTTTCAACCGCACCCCAACCGCGGACTGGGACGGTGTGGTGTCCGCGACCTCCGCTTCGCCCGCGGGCAGTCCGTAGTAGCGGATCCCGGGCGGCGCGCCCGGCGCGGAAAGACATCCGGATACGAGCGCGGACAAGACGAACGCGGCGCCCGCGGCGCGATGCTGTTTGAACCTCATGACCCCTGACCTCCTTCCTCTGCGCGGCCCCGCAGCAAAACGCCGGGGTCGCGCTCGAGCAACTCCACCAGTTGGCGCATCGCGTCCAAAACCTCGCGCAGCGCAGCGATGTCCCGCTGGAGCGTTTCTGTCGCGAGGACACCGGCGTCCGCGAGCCGCGCCACCCCGTCCGCCGCACGGCGCAGCGCCGCACCCGACCCGACGCCGTCAAAACCGGCCAGGGTCTCGTCCAGTTCGTCGAACGCGCGTGTCGCGGCGCGTAGGGTCGGCACGAGCGCGCCCTGTTCGCCGCGCAGCTCCACCAGCAAGCCGCGCACGTCCTCGACGGCTCCCGCGAGGTCGACGCTGAACCGCGCGAGGTGCGCCGGATCGAACGCCTCGACCCGCTCCGTCAAACCATCGAGCAGCCGCTCCACGCGCGCCATCACGGCGGCGGTGTCCACTGCGCTCAGGCTGCGATCGACCCGCACCACCAGGGCGTTCGTGTTGGCGAGCAACGACGGCAGGGTCGCGAGCGCGTCGGTCAAACCGTCCTCGAGGCCCTTCAGTCGCGACGGCACGGACGGGATCAGCGGCACGTTCGTCCGAAAGCCATGGTCGGGCACCGGAAAATCGCCGGGTGCAAAAATGTCCGCTTCGAGGAACGTGATGCCGGTGATGCCCGATCGGGAAAGCTGCAGCCGCACCCCTTCATCGACGAACGACAGGGTCGCCGGGTCGGGGTTGCGCTCGTCGGCAAGCCCCAAGCTCTCGATGACGTCTAGGTACACCTGCAACATCACGGCGACGTGCCGGCGGTCGGGCGCAAACTGGATCGCCGTAACCTTGCCGATCGTCACGCCGCGGAACTTGACCGGAGCGCCCACGTCCAAACCCTGCACACTCTCGTCGATCAGCGTGATCGCCTCGAACGTGCGCCGGTCGAAGGTGGCGGCGGCGAAATAAACCAACGCGCCGAGGCCCAAGAGGCCCGATGCGACGACGAACAACCCGAGCTTCCAGGGGTTCGCGGGGGCGGAGATCACGCACGGCTCCGGGCATGGGGGTGGAAAAAGCGCTGCACGCGGGGGTCACGCGAGCCGTCGGCGAGTTCCCGCGGCGAGCCGCGCGCGATGGCACCGCGGGCTTCGCGGTCCAGCAACAAACAGTCGGTTGCGATGCGGTGCAGGCTCGCCAGCTCGTGGGTCACGACGACGAGGGTCATGCCCAACTGGCCGTTCAGCAGGAGCAGGAGCTCGTCGATTTCTGCCGACGTGATGGGGTCGAGGCCCGCCGACGGTTCGTCCAGGAACAGCAGCGGCGGGTCGAGGGCGAGGGCGCGGGCGATGCCCGCGCGTTTGCGCATGCCGCCGGAAATCTCCGACGGAAAATGGTTTTCGAATCCGTCGAGGCCCACGAGGCGCAGCTTGGCCCGCGCGACGGCGTCGATGGCGCTCGCCGGCAGTCCGGTCCACGACTCCAGCGGCAGCGCGACGTTCTCGAGCAGCGTGGACGATCCGAACAGCGCGCCCGATTGGAAAAGAATTCCAAAGCGCGGCGCACCTTGAACCAACCCGCCGTCCGCGGTGACGTTCCAGCGCACGCTGCCCGCGATCGGTCGGTCGAAGCCCACGAGGTTGCGCATCAACGTCGACTTGCCGCAACCCGAACCGCCGAGCAGCGCCAACACCGCGCCGGCGGCGACATCAAAATCGAGCTGCTCGAGAATCGGCTGGTTGTCGTAACCCACCGCGAGTCCGCGCGCTTCGATCAGCGGCCGCGGGGCCGTTTCGACCTGGCCGGGCGCGCGCATGGTGGCGGGGATTTGCACGGGTGAGAGGGGCCGCTCAGATGCCAAGGACAGTGAACACGAGCGCAAACACGGCGTCGGCGACCACGAGTAGCAAAATAGTCGTCACGACGGCGCTGGTCGTGGAGCGACCGACACCCTCTGCTCCCCCTTGAGTCGCGAGCCCGCGGTCGCATGCGACGAGGCCGACGATCAGACCGAACGCGAGGCTCTTGAGGATGCCGGTTCCGATGTCCCACCCGCTGATGGCCCCGACGGTCTGGTTCCAATAGGCCACCGGCGCGATGTCGAGCGCCACGACGCCCACGGCCAAACCGCCGAGAATGCCGCAGGCGTCGGCCACGAGCGCCAGGGGCGGAAGGCACAGCAATAGGGCGAGCAGGCGCGGCAGCACCAGGTGCGCCTGCGGGGAGAGGCCCAGTGCGCGCAGGGCGTCGATCTCCTCGGAGACGCGCATGGTGCCGAGTTCGGCGGCGATGGCGGCGCCGGAGCGCCCCGCGAGGAGGATCGCGGCCATCAGCGGCCCCAGCTCGCGCACCACCGACAACCCCACGAGGTTTGCGACGAAGATCTCCGCGCCGAAGTTGCGCAACTGCACGGCGGCCTGGAACGCGAGGATGAGGCCGACGAGCGCCGAAATGAGAGCCACGATCGGCACCGCGTCCGGCCCGGTGCGCTCCACGAGACGCGGAACGTCGCGCCAGGGCAGGCGCCGGGGGCTGCGCGCGACTTTCACGAGTTCTTCCGCCGTTTCGCCGAGGCGGCCGAGCACGTGGGACACACCCAGGGCCTGGCGCACGGTGAACGCCCCCACGTCGGCAAAAAGTCCGCGGTGCGCCGGTGCCGGTTTGCAGCGCAAGAGAGCTGGCTGCTGCGCGTAGAGCTCGACGAGCGGCGCGACCCCGTCGCCCGCGCCGTGGAAGTCCGCGGCAACACCGCGGCGGCGCAGGTCCGCGCGCAGCTCGACGAGCAAGGCGGCACCCACCCCGTCGACCCGTCGCAACCCCGCGAGGTCGAGGATCACCGCGCCGTCGGCGCTTTTGGCGAGTTGTTCGAGCTCGCCCCACCCGACGCCGAGCTCCCCCACGCCGAGCTGCCCTTCGAGCCGCAACCGCGTGCGCCCCCCGGGCTCCTCGACCGAGGTCACCGCGAACCCCCGCTCCTCGGCCTGCATCCCCCCAAGTCTAGACCGCACGCGTCCTCGCTCGGCAGCCGGCGACGGCGCGCCGCTCCTGCGCGCCCGCAGACGGGAGTCCCGCGCGGTCGACTGCGGACCCGAACGAAATCGAGAGCGCAGAAGCCCCCGTCCGCGTCAACGTGGCTGAGACACTTCGAACCTTGGGTTTAAAGTGGAGGGCCGGACAGGCGTTACAGTGCAGGAAGAATCGATCAACGGCTAGATCGCACCACCCGCAATCGTCCGAACTCGCTCACCTCCCCGAAGGGCGATTGCGGAGCCTAATGCCATTGCCTGGAGGGGACGCCTGCACTACGCTCCGGCATGCCCTCGAGGGGGGTGCCACTGCTGCTGAACTGGTCGTCGTTCACGGGCATCCATTCTCCGGCCCGCTACACTGAACGCGGGGAAGGAATCTGTCTCAGCCACATTGACACACAGGGCAGGGGAGCCCTTGGGGAACGCGATGTCCCAGCGCTCGATGACGTCCGCGCAACCCGACGCGGCGGTCCAAATGCGGGCGACATAGAGCGTCTGAACCCCTGCCGCGAAGCTGACATCCGTGATCTTCAGGTCGGTCGAAAGCAGGTACTCCGTGAACGCCCACTCGGAAGTCGCGTCGGCGCGCTCATGGCGGCCCACCTGCACGTAGGAACTGCCACCATGCCGGTAGATCCGCTGCCGCACTGTGTCGGCCACGATTGTGGGCGTGCGCGCCAGTTCAGTTGCGAAACGGCGGAGTTCGAACGGGAAAGGGCAGCGGGTAGTGAAGGATGCGGCGGTTGTCCAGTTCGAGCGCCCATAGGTGGCGGCCGTCGGGCGACAGGCCCACGCGCACGCGGGGGTCGACGGTTGCGGAGTCGGCGTTGGCGGGATCCTTCGGTGCGAGGCGGGCGCGGTACCAGGCGCCGTCCGCGATGCGCAGCAGTTCGACGGTGCGGCCCTCGCCCGCCACCAGCACCCATCCTCCACCGCGTTCCACACGTTTGCCGGACAGGTCGCGGGCGAGGCGGAACGAGCGCTCCGGCGCGCCGCCCGGATCCCAGAGGGCGATGTAGGTGCCCGTGTCGCCGTCGTCGGGCACCACGGCCGGGTCGACCGGCAGGAAACACAAGCACCCCTCAAGAGCCATCGGCGCCATATCGAGCAGCGTCAGCGCACCGCGCGTATCCGTGCTGGCGTGGACGGCGACCCGCACCGCGCCCCCATCGGGCCGCGGACCGGGCGCTCGCGCAGCGCCGTCGGCGGTCACAAGCTCGAGCCCGACGCCGTTGCGCCGCCAAACACCGCCGCGTCCGTCGCTGCCCAGCGGAAAGCCGTCGGCATGGCGCGCCGCGCGGCGTCCGGCGGCATCGAACTCGATCCATTCGGAGCGTGTCGCGCTCGTGCGCACCACGGGCCGGCCGTCGGCGCGGCGCTCGAGCTCCACCAGGTCGACCTCGGCGAAGTCCCCGGCATCCGGTGTGTAGACGGCGAGCGCCGCCCCGTCGGGTCCGAAGTGGTGTACCGCGCCGCTGCGTCCATCGAGGACATGCACGTCGCCGCCCGGTCCAAACACCGCTGCGCGCGGGTCGTCGAGCGTGCCCGCGCCCGCGGCACGTCCCCAGATTGGCCGCGCGCGCCCGGCGCGGTCGATTTCGTGGACCGCAGCGCCTTCAAACGCAATCAGACGCCCGTCGGCAGTCCCCAGCGCGCGCGCGGCGAGGGTCGCGGCCGGAGCGCCATCGGGCAGCGTCGGCGTCATTCGCGCAACGAGTTGTCCGCGGGCGTCGAGCCAAACCAGCGGCTCTTCAAAACGCTCGGACGCGGGGCGCTGCGCACCGTCGGGCCGGGGCATCGGATGACCCGGCGCGATCTGGGCCACGAGCAAGCCCCCCGCCGGACCAGGTGCCAGTCCGATCAGAAAGTCCGGCGCAGCGCCGATCGCTGCGCTGAGGTCGAGCGCCCCTTCGTACTGCCCCTGCGCCGAATACCACTGCACGCTTTCGCGCACGAGTGCGAGCACCGCGATCCGGCCATCGCCGAGCGCGGCGAGCCCGACGGGCGCGTGCAACTGCGCCGGATCGTCGCGATCGCTCCCAACGGTCCAACGGGGCACGCCCGCGGCGGAAAACGCCGCGAGGGACCAGCGCCGCGCCCGCTCTGCGCCCTGCGCGAGCGTGTTCTCGCCGAGCACCACGAAACCGCCATCCACTAGGGCCGCAAACCCAATGGCGCCGCGCAGCCCCTCGAACGCGAGCGCCTGCGGCGCGGCGCCCGGTTCCATGCGCCACACACGCGCGGGACTGTCGGCGCGCGGTCCGCTCGCCAAAAGCCACCAGTGCCCGCTCACGGAGCGCGCCCACATCAATCGACCCGCGGCCCCGGCGGGCAGCGCGGAGAACGTGCCGAGCTCGACCGCACGGCCATCCCCTTCCAACCGAACGGCGCGCAGCGGGTCGCCAGGCCGGTCGCCGCCCACCAAAAATTCGAGGTTGCCGTCGTCAATGGCTGCGGCCGCTGCGATCTGGTGCGCTCCGCGCGCGACGGCGGCGGGCGCCGCTAGGAACACGGCGGCGCTCGGCGTCAGGGTCAGCTCGCCGGCATCGACGGGTGCGGTCCAGCGTGGGCTGGCGGAACGACCTCGGCACCCTGCCGCCAGGGCCAGCAGGGTGAGCACGAGCAGCGGGAGCGCCGCGATGGTCCACCGCGGCAGGGAACAGACGCAGCGCGTGGGCGCGGGGCCGCGGCGGTGCCGGAGAAAAAGCTGGGGGAACGTCGCCATAGAGGACGTAGATCGTCCCCGAAGGTGACCCGCGGTGCATCCACCAGGCGATTTTCCGCGCCGGGGGCGAAGAAAGTGTAGTCCCCGGCAAAGTGGGCCGGGGACCACGTGCGCGCCCCAGAGTGGAGCCCACCGTTCGTGCGGGTGTCGCCACCCGACCCCGTGTTCGTCCAGCGAGCCCGCGGGTCTTGAGCGGCCCGTGCGGGGGGCCGTCCGGCCTCCCGACACGGGTACTGCTTGCCCCGGCGCGATCCCGACCGCTACGTTCCGCTCTCGACTTCCCGCCCCCCCGCCCCATCCGATGCGCCGCTACAAAAAACTCCTCGTTGGTCTTTCGCTCGACGATTCCGGCACCGCCGTCAGCCCCGGCAGCCGACGTGCGGTGGAGGAGGCCCAGTGGCTCGCCGCCAAAACCGGCGGCGCCGTGACGCTGTTCCACGCGATCGGCGACGGGGAATCCGCCGTGGCACCGTCCGGGCCCAGCGATGGCAAAGCGGCGCTCGAGCGCGCGCCGGCGCCCATCGCCGAGTTTGCGCGTCAGTTCACGGCGGGTGCGCCGAGCAGTCAGGCCTGCCAGTTCGCGGTCGAATACGGCCCCGCCACTGAAGCGATCACACGCCGCGTTATGCGCGGTGAAAACGACTTCGTCGTCGTGGCGAAGCGCAACGCGCTCGGCAGCGCTTCACGCCGGCTTGGAACCATCGCCGCGCGCCTCGTGCGCAACTGCCCATCGCCGGTGTGGATCGTCCATACGGCGCGGCCGTTCCCCCACAAAAACGTGATGGCGGCGACGGACCTCGAGCCGGTCGGCGCGCTCGCAACACAACTGGGCGCGTGGTTTGCGCGCGAAATGGGCGCGAAGCTCGAGGTTGTGCACGCGTGGCAGATGCCCATGGATCTTGAGATGGAGCGTGCGAACCTCTCACCCGCCGCCTACCAGGAGCGTGTGCAAACGATCACCGAAACCTGCGCCGCGAAGGTGCGCGACGGGCTCGCTGCGGAAGCCCACGGCGCGGAGCCCGTGCTGCACATCGGCAACGACAAACCCTCCACGGCGATCCTCGCGCTCGTCGAGAAGTACGCGGTCGACATGCTCGTCCTCGGCTCCGTCGGGCGCTCGGGACTCTCTGGAGCGCTCGTGGGCAACACCGCCGAGCGGCTGCTGCACGAGGTCGACTGCAGCCTGTTGACGGTCAAGCCCGACGGCTTCAAGAGCCCGATTGCGTTGGCTTGAGAGGGTCGCGGGCTAAAGAGCACGGCAACGGCGTCGGTGGGCGCCGTTACCAGACGGTTGCGAGCGCGTCGGGCCGCGTGCGCGGGGGTGGCGTAGCATGCAGTTGAGCGTCCCCCCGCTTCCACCTCGGAAGCGGGGCGCTGCCCAGAGGACCCCCCATGACATTTGCCCAGCTGCTCGTGGTCGAGGACGACGCCGCCGTGCGGCGTGGGCTCGTCGACACCCTTGAATCCGCGGGATACGCCGTGCGCACCGCCGCGGATGGTCCCGCGGGCCTCGCCGCCGCCCTCGCCGGCCCCTGCGATCTGGTGCTGCTCGACGTGATGCTGCCCGGCGCCGACGGCTTCAGCGTCTTGCAGTCCCTGCGGCGCGATCGACCGCTCCTGCCCGTCATCCTGCTCACCGCGCGCGGCGCAGAGTCTGATCGGGTTCGGGGCCTGCGCGGCGGCGCCGATGACTACGTGGTGAAGCCGTTTGGCGCCGCGGAGCTGCTGGCACGTGTCGAAACGGTGCTGCGGCGTGTTGCGCGACAGCCGCGCAAGGCCGCCGTGCTGTCGATCGCGGGCCGAACCGTCGATTTCGACCGCCGCGAAGTGCGGTTCGAGGATGGCGCGGTGCAGTCGTTGACCGAGCGTGAGGCCGCGCTGCTCCAGTTTCTCCACCAACATCCCGGTCGCGCGATCACGCGCGAGGAACTGCTGCGCGAAGTGTGGCAACTCGATCCGCGCGGCCTCGTGACACGCACGGTCGACATGGCCGTGGCGCGTGTGCGCGAGCAATTGCGCGACGATCCAACGGCGCCGCGCATCGTGCTGACCGTGCGCTCCCGCGGTTACATGCTGGGGCCTTTCGACGGCCAACCGCACGCCGATGGCGCGGTCAGCGAAGCCTAAGCGCGACGCTGCTGTGCACGTTCGAAACGAGCAGTGGATTTTGAGTCCAAACAGCCAAATCGCGGTTCTTTCGACCGCCAGAGCCCTTCGATGAGGCACATCGTTCGGTTGCTCGGCGGCGACCACAGTCGCGCCGGTCGTCGCGTCTACGTGGCGCTGCTCGTGCTGCTCGTGCTCGCGGTGCACGCGAGCCTGGTGTGGCTCGCAATCGGCTCCGAACGGCGCGAGCTGACAAACCGGCTGTTCATGCAGACGCGGGACGCAAGCCGTCTCGCGATCGCGCGCATCGACTCGGCGTTGATGCCGCTGCTCGTCGCCGAATCAGCGCGGCCCAGCACCCATTTCGACGCGTTTGCGCCCCAGGCCGGCGCGATCGACATTGAAGGGCTGCCACTGCCCAGCGGCGAAGTCCTCGTGCCTTCGCCGTTGCTCGGCAGCGAGCTTCCCCTGCGCAACGTGCACTTCACGTGGAGCGCGGCCGAAGGACTGCGCTCGCCCCAGGTGATCCGCAGCGCCCTACGCGAACACGCCGCTGCGCTCGCGCCCGACGTGAAGGACGTGCTCGAGCGCGCCGCGGACAAACTTAAGGAACTCGGCACGCAGGTGACCCCCGACGATTGGCAGAGGTTGCTCGACACCACGGCGCTGGCACCCTCCCCGCTGCTGACGGGACTCCCGCGTGCCGCCGCCCCCACACCACCGCCAGGGATGCCCGTGAGCCTTGCGCGGCGGCTCGCGGGGGGCGCGGACGACGGTCAAGCCGCACGGCTCGGCATGCGTGCACACTTCCTCCCGCGCCTGGACGGATCAGGGCACACGCTGGTGTTGCTGCGGCGCGCGGAGTTGAACGAAATTGTGCGATTGGAGGGGGTTTGGATCGAGTGGACCCGGTTGCGCGGCCTTGTGCTCGACGAAGTGGCCGACGTGGTGCGGGGACGGCGCGTGATGCTGCTGCCGCTCGCAGAAGCGCCGCGCGCGCGGACCGACGAGCGGTTGGCGGCGCTGCCGGCGGCCGTGATCGTCGGCGACCTCGAATGGCCGCCGCCCCTGGGCTGGAGCGAGACACGGCGCGCGCTCGCGGTGGCGTCGGCCGTGGTGCTCGCCGCGCTCGCGCTCGGTGCGTGGGCGCTGTTTGCCGCGTGGGAGCTGGGCGAACGGCGCGCGCGGTTCGCGAGCGGCGTCACGCACGAACTGCGCACGCCCTTGACCACGTTCCAGCTCTACAGCGAGTTGCTCGCGAACGACCGCATCAAGGATCCCGAACGGCGGCGCGCGGCGCTCGAGACACTGCGCAACGAATCGGCGCGGCTTGCACGTGTTGTCGAAAACGTCCTATCGCAGGCGCGGCTCGAGCGGGGGTCGGCTCAGATTGCACGCACACCCATCGATCTTGCGGCCGTGCTCGAACGCGCGCAACCCGGCCTTGCCCGTCGTGCGCAGGAAGCGGGGCTCGCGCTGGTCCTACCGCCAGCGGCGGGCGTGCCGGCACCGGTGCTTGGCGACGGCGGTGCCATCGAGCAGATCCTCGTGAACCTCGTCGACAACGCCGCAAAGTACGCCGAGCCCTCAGCGCTGCCCACGGTAGAGCTGACCGTCGAGTTCGGCGCGCGAAAGGTGTCGATCCGCGTGCGCGACCACGGCCCGGGAGTGCGAAAAGAGCGCGAGAAACAGCTCTTCGCGCCGTTTGCGCGCGGCGGCGCCGAGCCCCACGTGCAGGGGCTCGGACTCGGACTCTCGCTCAGTCGCGAACTGGCACGCAGCATGGGCGGCGAACTTTGCCTCGAGCCCCGCGGCGGAGCGGATTCGCGCGGTGCCTCGTTCAGGCTCGAACTTCCCACCGCGCCAAGCGTGTGAGAAGCACTCGAACGGGGCCGGCCAACTTGCCGAGCGGCTCCACTTGCAGCGTTACGGAATGCGCAGGTGCGTGCCGACCTTGAGGCGGTCGGGGTTCGGTAGTTCGTCCCGGTTGGCGTCGTAGATGCGGCGCCAGCGCGCGGCGGTGCCGTAGTAGCGTTCGGAGATCGAAGAAAGTGTGTCGCCGTTGCCAACCACGTGCTCGACGAAAGTGCCCTCGGCGTTCACGACAACGTCACCGCCGACTGCGGGTTGGGGACGCGCGATCGGCGCCGGCCGCGGAAGGCGCGGGTCGGCGGCGTCCGCGCGGGCGGTGGAACCCATCCGCTCCAGGACGAACACACGTGTCCCCGCCGTCGGGCGCGCGTCGTCGTTCACGACCCGCAGATCCTCGGCAAACGCGCCTGATCCGTACAGGCGCTGCGCGACCCGCGTCCAGGTGTCGCCTTCCGACCAGGTGTAGAGCCAACGGCCCTCGAGCGGCGAGCGGTCCAGTCCCTCACGCAAGACGAGCACCCCGGTCGCGATGGGGTTTTGCGCGGCGGCCGGGGCGGGGTCGGTCACCTCTGTCCGCGCGGGCGTTGAAACGGGAGCCGGAATCGGCGCGGGGACGCCGATAGACGTCGAAAGCAGCGGCGCGCGGCCACGGTCGGGTGCCGAAGGCCCCGCAGTGCCAGACGCCCCGGCACTCTGGGAGCCGAGCGCAGGCGTAGCCGGACCCTGGGCAAGGGCGCCGGGGCCCGTGGTCGGTCCGACCTCGCGAGCGGGGATTCCGCCCTCGGAGGTGCCGTCGACGGCGGCGGTCCCCGCTCCGTCCGCGGCCGGGTCGCGGGTAGACAGGGTGACCGCAAGGACAACCGCGGAGAGGAAAAACACGGTCGCCACGACTAGCTTCTCGAAGCTTCCCATCGAACGGATTGCAGGGGGATCAGAGGACGAAAATCGAGGTGGGCCCGGCGGACCCCCGGACGCCCTCGAGACCGCCCACGCGGGGCCGCCCCGGGCCACGCCCGCGGGGCGAAGTCTCCCAGGCGCGCGGCGTCCCCGTCAATCCCGCAAACGGTCCGTTCCCCGTGGGAAGACCACGACCGGTTGGGGGCACAGAGGCTGAAGGCGCAGCCTGTCGGGGGTCGTCCCGTCCCGTTGGCGGGAAGGGCGTCGACGAGCCATGCGTCTCCCGATGGCCAAAAGACCCCCTCCCCGCGGCGCCCCGCCGCGGCTACTGTTGGCCCCCATGACCGGCGTCCGCCCCCCCCATCCGAGTCGGCCCACCCCGGCCGACGGCGCCTCCCTTTGCCTGCCCGGGCTGCGGCACCCGGCGGTCCTCGTCGCGCTTCTCGTCGCCCTTGCGCTTCAGGTTTGGACCTGGAGCCGGGTTGAGGGCTACGAGCTCGCCGACGTCGTCGAATACCTCGACCGCGCGGATGCCTTCGTGCGCGGGGAAGCCCTCGATCCGGGCACCCTGCGCTCATTCGCGTTCTCAGGGCTCCTCGTGCCCCTGTTTGCCGTGGTTCGGCTCCTCGGACTGCACGAGGGGGTGGCCGTCGACCTCGCGCGGACCATGCAGATGCTGTTCGCCCTGGGCGCGGTGCTGATTGTGGCGCGCAGCGCGGCGCGCATCGCGGGGCGCACGGCCGGTGTCGGCGCGGCATTTGTCCTCGCCTGCAACCCCGTGCTCGCGCAGTACGCCGTCGCACCGCTGTCGGGTGCCGCCGCGCTGTTTTTCATTGCCCTCGGAACGGACCTGCTGCTGCGCGCGCCATCCCGTGCGCGAGCGCTCGGCGCAGGTGCAGCGCTTGGCGCCGCCACGCTGATGGCGTACCAATGCTTGCCCATCGCCGTGCCGATTGCCGCAGCCGGCCTCGTGCGGGCCGGCTGGCGACGGCTCGACCTCGCCGCGGCCGTCGCGGCGGGCTTCGGCGCGCTGCTTTTGGCGCAGTGCGCGCTGGACGCCGCCATCTATGGAACGTTCGGCTCGAGCCTCGACGCGTACCTGAGCCAGAATGTCTACGGCACGCTTGCGAGCCTGCTCTACAGGCTCGGCCTCGACCAGCCTGCGATCTACTTCTATGCGCGTTTGGAGCTCAGCACCGAGGGCGGAGACGCGCGCTCACAACTGCCGCCGAATTGGTATTTCACCGAACTCGCCGCGCGCTGCCTCGCGTGGCCGCTCCTTGTGCTGATTTTTGTCGGTGCGTTCTACGCGCTGGGCAAGGGACGCCGGTTTGCCCTGCTGCTGCTCGCGATCGCCCTCGCCAACGTGTGGTTGATGAGCGCGAAAGGCTCGAAGTCCTTCCGCCTGTGGCTTCCGCTGCTGCCGACGATCGCGGTGTTGGGTGGCCTCGGGTTTGGCGCCCTCGTGCACCTGCCGCGCGCCCGGCCCCTCGGCGGCCTGCTCGCCATCCTGCTTCTGCCGCTGGGTTTATGGCACTCGATCGGCACGCTCGAACGCGTCAATCTGCGCAAGTTCGGCGCCTATTGGCACGCCGTCGACGTATTGGCCAAGGCGATGGAGCCCGCGCCGGGCGCCGCCCCCGCAGTATTCGCGAGCGCTCACCACTGGGCGGTCCGCTTCCGCGCGCCGCAACATCTGCAGCTCACTAAATTGCCCCACCACTTGGACCGCTGGAGCGTGCTGGAGCCTGATGAGCGCGCCGACGTGATCGCAGCGCTCGAGAACCTCGACGCGTTCATCGGCCATCTGCAGAGTTTTGCGCAGGATCCGGAGTTGCTGGCTGCGGTGAACCGACGGTTCGAGGTGTCTGCCGTCTTGGACGAGGGTGCCGCGATGGAGGAGTTGGACGCGGTGTACGTGCTGCGCCGCCGCACCGGTGCCTCCACCGCGCGCACGTTCTTCGAGGTTTTCGAAGATACGGTTCCCGGTGCGGCCCACGACATCGAGCGTTACCGGCAAAGCATCGGCTACCCGTTCTCCCTCGACCTGCGCGGCCGCGATGCGCAGGGTGATCGTCGCCGCGTGGAGTTCCTCGGGTTCGACGTGGATTTCGATCTCGCGAGCGGCCGTCAAGCGTGGGTGACCTACCACTGGCTTGCGGGCCACGGTCTGGAGGGTCGCGACTACACGGCAGTCGACCGTTTGACCGACAGCCTCGGTGCCGGATGGAACAACAACCACGAACCCACGCTGGGCGCTTGGCCGACCTCGCGCTGGCGCGAGGGTTCAATCGTGCGCGAGAGTTTTTTGACGGACTGGGCGGAGGTTCCGGCCGAGTTTGGTGGTGCGTACCTGCGCGGTCAGCTCGTACCGGTCCGCCTGTGGCTGGCGATCGTCGAGTTCGACGCGCAAATGAACACGATCGGCGGCCTCGTACCGTTCCACCGCAGCGGGTTGCGGCCCCTCGTTCGCCGTCAGTGGGAAGCGGAGGGCGGGCGGGTGTGGAGCCCCGACGGCTTGCTCCTCGTGGGGGGCTTTTGGTGGCCCGTGCCGAACACGCGACGCATCCCGGACGACGGGCAACCGTTTCCGGGGGAGCGCTGACGGGGCTGCCCCCAGTCGGGCCCGAAAGTGACGCCCGATTCCCACTCTGCGGGTGCCCGCGCCTTGAGCCGCTGGGCGGGCGCTCGATATGCTCCACCCCAAGCACCCGCCATGCCCGTCACACGCTCCCATCCGTCCGCCCTCCGCCCCGCGCGCGCGCCGCGCACGGCCACCGCGCTCGCGGTTCTCGGAGCGGTGTTAGGCGCGGGAGTCGCGGCGGTGGTAGGGGTTGGATGCGCGGGTTCGCGAACTTCCGGCGGTTACCCCGCGCGGGTTTCGCTGATGTCCTTCGAGGAAGGCTGGCGCATCGAGCTGCGCAGTGAGACCCACACACCGCCGGTCGAGCTTTATTCGGAGCGCCGCGAGCGCAACGACATCAAAGTCACGACCGACGAGGTGATGGCCAGTTTTGTCGAGTACCTCAAGGACAACGGATTCGAAAAACAAGCCCGTGGGGGCGCCGCGCCACGGAATGCCGCCGCGGGCATCACACGCGCGCTCGAAATCGAGGTGGATGGCCGCATACGCCATCTGCTTTCGGGTCCGGCTGCGCCCCTTGAGTCGTCGAACACCGTGTCGTTGCTCACGCGTCAGTTCATCGACCTGTTCAACCGCGTCCAGGGTTTCCAGCAGGTCGACACTAGCCAGGATGCGCAGGTGTTTGTCGGTCCGGGCGCGCGCGGGCAACCGCGCTAGCGCCCATGGCACAGCCCCCTGCGAAGACCCCGCCGCTCGCCCTGGCGGTGGTCCCGGCGCGCTTGGGCTCGACCCGCTTGCCGCGCAAAATGCTGCTGTGCGACTCGGGTGCGCCGCTCGTTGTCGAAACCGCGCGCAACGCCTGGCAGAGCGGTGTTTTCGCGCACATCGTTGTCGCCGCGGATACTGCGGAGATCGTCGACGCCGTGAGCGCGGCGGGTTTTCGCGCGCTCTTCACGTCACCTGACCATCCCAGCGGTACGGACCGCGTGCGGGACGCGCTCGAGCAGCTTGCGCAAGGTGGCACGCGGTTTGACGTCGTGGTTAACGTCCAGGGTGACGAGCCCGAGCTCGGGGCCGCCGACCTCGCCGCGCTGGTGTCGGCGTTTCACGACCCGGCCGTCGAGTTTGCGTCCCTGTGGGCGCCGCTCGCGGAGGCCGACGCGGATGCACCCGCCACCGTCAAGGTCGCGCTGGACCGCAGTGGGAACGCGCTCTACTTCTCGCGTTCGAAGATCCCGGCGCGTGGCCACGGTGGCGAGATCGGCAGCGCCGTGGGGCGCGCCAACGGCCCGGACGGGCCCTGGAAGCGCCATGTGGGTGTTTACGCGTACCGTCCGGATGCCCTGTCGCGCTTTTGCAACTTGCCCGAGGGCGAACTCGAGGCGCTCGAGCGCCTCGAGCAACTGCGCTGGCTCGAAAACGGGGGGCGCATCCGCATGCTGCGCGCCCAACACCTGACCCGCGGCATCGACACGCCCCGGGACTATGCTGAATACGTGGAGCGGAGCGCGCGGCGGCGCGCCGCACCAAAGGAGCCGAGCGCAACATGACCAAGTACATCTTCATCACGGGCGGTGTCGTGAGCAGCCTCGGCAAGGGCCTGACGTCGGCGGCGATCGGCATGCTCCTCGAACGCCAGGGTCTGCGCGTGTCGATGCAAAAGCTCGACCCGTACATCAATGTCGACCCGGGCACGATGAGCCCATTCCAGCACGGCGAGGTGTATGTCACCGACGACGGGGCTGAAACGGATCTCGACCTGGGTCACTACGAGCGTTTCACCCACGCGCGCCTCTCGAAGTCGAGCAACTTCACGACCGGCAAGATCTACCAGTCGGTGATCCACAAGGAACGCCGCGGCGACTACCTGGGCCGCACGGTGCAGGTGATCCCGCACATCACGGACGCGATCAAAGAAGCGATCTACGCCGGTGTGACGGACGAATCCATCGACGTGGCGCTGACCGAAGTCGGTGGGACGGTCGGCGACATCGAAAGCCTTCCGTTCCTCGAAGCGATCCGCCAGTTCGCGCTCGACCACGCGCGCGAGGACGTGCTGTTCGTGCACGTCACGTTGTTGCCGTACTTGAAGGCCGCGGGCGAGCTCAAAACCAAGCCCTCCCAGCAGTCGGTCGGCAAGCTGCGCGAGATCGGCATCATGCCCGACGTGCTCGTGTGCCGGACCGAGAAGCCGCTGACCGAGGACATCGCGCGCAAGATCAGCCTATTTTGCAACGTGCGGCGCGAAGCGGTCGTCGAAGAGCGCGACGTCGAGTTCTCGATCTATGAAGTCCCCACCAACCTGGTGCAAGCGGGCCTTTCGACGTTCGTTCTCAACCACCTCAAGCTGACCCCGCGCGTCCCGCTCGAGCTGTCGGATTGGTACGCGATGCTCGAAAGCATTCGCACGACACGCGCGACCTGCGAAGTCGCCCTCGTCGGAAAGTACATCGAGCTCGACGACGCCTACAAGTCGATCTACGAAGCGCTCGCCCACGCCGGCATCGCCAACGAGTGCAAGGTCCACGTGCGCAAGATCTCGGCCGAGGACCTACTCGACCGCGGCTCCGAAAACATGCTCGAGGGTGTCGACGGGTTGCTCGTCCCCGGCGGCTTCGGCGAGCGGGGCCTCGAGGGCAAGATCGCGGCAATCCGCTGGGCCCGGGAGCACCAAATCCCGTTTTTCGGCATTTGCCTCGGCATGCAGTGCGCGGTGATCGAGTTCGCGCGCAACGTCGCGGGCCTCGACGGCGCGCATACCTACGAACATTCGCCCCACACCCCCCATCCGGTCATCGACCTGATGGCTGCGCAGCGGGGACTGGAGCAAAAGGGCGGCACGATGCGCCTGGGCGCGTACGACTGCGAAGTGCGCGAGGACACGCTCGCCCATTCGCTTTACGGGTCACGCCGTATTCGCGAACGCCACCGCCACCGCTTCGAGTTCAACAACGACTATCGCGAGCGCTTGCAGCTCGCCGGTTTGGTGACGAGCGGCCACCATCCGGAGCTCGACCTCGTCGAGATCATCGAGTTGCCGACGCACCCGTTTTTCATCGGCGTGCAGTACCACCCGGAGTTCAAGTCGCAGCCCCTCAGCCCGCATCCGATTTTTCGCGGGTTTGCTGCGGCGGCGCTGGCGCATGCACGTGAAAAGGGCCGCCCGCCGCTGGTCCAACAGCGGAGCGTCCGGTGATGTCCCCTGAGTCCGCCCCGCGCAGCGCACAGGACGTGCCGCTTCCAGGCGGCGACTTCTCGCTGTTCATCACGCGCCTTGGTGTGCAAGCGCTGCTGGCGCTCGGCCGCATCGTCAATCCCGTCACGGGGCAAGCGCAGCGGAACCTCGCGCAGGCGCGCATGCTGCGCGACGACCTGACGATGCTGCTGCACAAAACCGACGGCAACCTCGACCGGCTCGAGGAAGAGCACCTGCGCAAGGTGCTCAGCGATCTGGACCACCAGCTAGAGGCCGCCGAAGACGAATAGGGTTGGGTGGGTGGGAGCGCGGGCCTCCAGGCCCGCGCTCCGGCGGCTCCGGCTTCTGCTGCTCCGGCTTCCTGCTTCCGAGAACCTCAGCGGAAGGCCGAGATCCCCGTCAACTCGGCACCGACGGCCAACGTGTGGATGTCGTGGGTGCCTTCGTAGGTCACCACGGACTCAAGGTTCAGCATGTGGCGGCCCGTTTGGTATTCGAGGCTGATGCCGTTGGCGCCCAGCATGTCGCGCGCGATGCGCGCTTGCTCAAGGGCCATGCGCACGTTGTTGCGCTTGGCGAGATTGACCATCGCGGGGGTCATCTTGCCCTCGTCCTTGAGACGCCCCAGGCGCAGCGCCAGCAACTGCCCGAGGGTGATCTGGTTCGCCATTTCGGCGAGCTTGGTCTGCGGGATCTGGTATGCGGCGAGCGGTTTGTCAAACACCGTGCGCTCCTTGACGTAGTTGAGCGCCTCGTCGAACACCGAACACGCCGCCCCCACCGCGCCCCAGGTGATGCCATAACGCGCTTGGGTCAGGCAGGACAACGGGCTCTTCAACCCCGCGGATTCGGGCAGCATGAAGCGGTCGGGGATGCGCACGTCGTCGAGCACGAGTTCGGACGTGATCGACGCGCGCAGCGACCATTTGTGCTTTTGCTCCGGCGCGGTGAAACCCTTGGTGCCCTTGGGCACGAGGAAACCGCGGATGCCCTCGGGGGCGCGCGCCCACACGACGGCCACGTCGGCAATGGTGCCGTTCGTGATCCACATCTTGCGGCCGTTCAGGATCCAGTCGCCACCGTCCTTCTTGGCGTTGGTGAGCATTCCACCCGGGTTGGAACCCGCGTCCGGCTCGGTCAAACCAAAACACCCGATGGCCTTGCCGCTCGCGAGCTTCGGCAACCACTCGCGCTTTTGCTCCTCGGAGCCAAACGCGTGGATCGGGTACATGACGAGCGACCCCTGCACCGACACGAACGAGCGCAGGCCGCTGTCGCCGCGCTCAAGTTCCTGGCAGATCAGCCCGTAGGTGACGCCATTGAGGCCCGCGCCGCCGTATTCCTCGGGGATGTTGGGGCCGAACACACCCAGCTCCCCCAGCTCGGCCGACAGCTCGAGCGGGAACGTCCCCGCCTCGAAGTGCTCCATGATCAGCGGCATGAAGCGCTCCGAAACCCACGCGCGGACGGTGTCGCGCACCATGCGCTCTTCTTCGCTGAAGAGTTCGTCGGTCAGGAGGAAATCGAGCTGGCGGTACGGCTGCATGGATGACGGGCGCGGGCGTGCGCGGTGGGATGGGGGCTCGCGGGCGGTGCGGCAGGGGGTGGGCCGCGCCGCGCAACGGGCGCGGCGGTTCCCCCAAGGATCCCGGAGTGGCCGGCGCGGGAGGAGCCTGTCCTTCCAGCGCGGCTCCGGGGCCGCGAAACGGCACCTTATAACACGCAACCCGCGCCCTTTCGGCCCCATGGCTTCCCTCCCCCCGATCCCCTGCCCGAGCTGCGGCTACGACGCCCCCCTCGAACGCTGTCCCCACTGCGCAGGTCCGGGCACACGCCCCGAATTCTCCGCGCCCCCCCGCGGAGGTGCCCTGGCCCTCGGCCTCGGCCTCGCCGCCTTGCCGCGCGGCCTTGGCATCCTCCTGTCGGAGCGCGGCATCAAACGCTGGATGGTGCCGCCGCTGCTGCTCACCACCCTCGCGTTCATCGCGGCGTACACCTGGTTGTGGGGTGTGGTGTCGGGCAGCCTCGCGCGGGCGGTTCCACCGGAAGTGGACGTTCACATGTGGGGTATCGGATGGCTCGCGCGCGCCATCGAATGGATGTTCACGGCGGGCTGGGCGATGCTCGCCGCGCGCGCGACGAGCGTCATCGCGTTCCTCGTGGTCGGCTCGCTCGTCTGGTGGTACGCGTTCAGCCTCGTGTTCGAGGCGGTCGCGGGGCCGTTCCTCGACGAGATCCACGGGACACTCGAAGGCCGCTGGTACGGCGCGGATCCGCGCGCTTCGATGGAGCGCCCGCGGGGCCTCGACAGCCGCACGGTCACGCGCACTACGCTTTTCGCAGGGCTGTTGGGAGCGCTCCTTGCCTTCGCTGCACTGCGCGGTCTGGACGGCGGATGGAAGTGGCTCGCGATTCCCGCATTCGTGCTGCCCTTCATCGCGTGGGGCGTGGTGGTGCCGGCGTACGGGCGCTGGCTGGGTTGGTTTTTGCGGGTCGAAGGTGGAGCGGCGCGGGCCAGCCTCCTCGCGTCGCTACTCACCGCCCTGATCCTTCTGTTCGCGCTTCCCCTCTACCTGGTCCCCGTGGTCGGTTGGTGGCTCGTCGGCATCATCGCGGGTTTTGCGACGGCGATTGGGCTTTTGGATGTGCCGTTCTCACGGCGCGGCTGGGGTCTGGCGCAGCGTTTTGCGTTCCTGCGCGCAAACGCGGCGGCGCTCACCGTCTACGGCTTCACCGCCGGACTCGTGTTCGCGATCCCCTTTATCGGCCCGGTGCTGATGGTCCCGGCCGCGTCCGTTGGGGGGTTGTGGCTGTTCGCGCGTCTGGACAAGGGTCCGATCCGCACCTGGGCGCAGCGCCACCGGCCCGCGGCCGGTTAGCATCGCGGCGACCATGCCGAGGTACCTCGTCACCGCCGCGCTCCCGTACGCCAACGGTCCCCTGCACTTTGGACACATCGCAGGTGCGTACCTGCCGTCCGACGTGTACGCGCGCACACTGCGACAACAGGGCGAAGAGGTCCTGTTCGTGTGCGGCACGGACGAACACGGGGTTGCGATCACCCAGTCCGCGGAGCAAGCGGGCGTGGACTACGGGACGTGGGTCGCCCGCTGGCGCGCAGAGATCGGCGCCACGTTCGACGCACTCGGCATCCGTTTCGACATGTGGTCGGGCACGAGCGTCGCCCCGCGCCACGCCGAGTTCTCGCAGGATTTTTTTCGCCGGCTCAACACCCACGGCTACCTGCTGCGTCAGACGAGCGAACAGCTCTTCAGCCCAACGGAGAACCAGTTCCTCGCCGACCGCTACGTGGTGGGTGGGTGCCCGAAGTGCGGTTACGAAAAAGCCCGCGGCGACGAGTGTCCGCGCTGCGGCGCGTGGCTCGACGCCCTGGAGTTGATCGAGCCGCGCTCACGCCGCACGGGTGCTCCGCTGGAACGCCGCCCCACCACCCATTGGTACCTCGACCTGCCCAAACTGCGCGACGAGGCCCTGGGCCGTTGGGTATCCGAGCACGAGTGGAAGTCCAACGTCGCCCCGTTCCTCGCAGGCCTCGTGAAGGACACGCTGCCGCGCGCGATCACACGGGACATGGCGTGGGGTGTGCCGCTGCCCGAGGACACCCCCGACTACGAGCACGGCAAGGTGCTCTACGTGTGGTTCGACGCCCCCATCGGGTACATCTCCATCACGGCCCAATGGGCGGCGGAACGCGGGGATCCCGACGGCTGGAAGCGCTGGTGGCAGGACCCGGACACGCGGCTCGTGCACTTCCTGGGCAAGGACAACATCCCGTTCCACTGTTTTGTGTTCCCCGCCATGCTCTATGGGCAAAAGCAGGGTTACGTCCTTCCGTGGCAAGTCCCGGCCAACGAGTTTTACAACCTTGAGGGCAAGAAATTCTCGACCTCGGAGGGCTGGACGATCCCGCTGAATGGGTTCCTCGAGCGCCACGATCCGGAGATCGCGCGCTTCTACTTGCTGGCGAGTTGCCCCGAAACGGCGGACAGCGAGTGGCTCTGGGAGGGTTACCAAGCCGCGGCGGGCCAGCTCGCGGACGCGATCGGAAATCTGGCGACGCGCGTTCTGCGCTTCATCGCCAAGAACAATCAAAACCGCGTTCCGCCCTTCGACGCGGACCGTTTTGGCGCGGACGAGCGCACCCTGCTCGAGCAGTGCGGAGCGATCGCGGACCCGGGTGAACACATCCGCGGATTCCGCTTCCGCCGCGCTGCGGAAGCCCTGATCGCCAACGCAACCATCGGCAACGTGTTCATCGATCGCCTTGCGCCCTGGACGCTGCGCAAAACCGACCCTGAACGCGCTGAAGCCGTGCTGCACCTCGCGGTCCAGTGGATCGCGAACCTCGCCCGCTGGCTCGCGCCCGTGTGTCCGGCGAAGGCCCAGTCCTTGTGGGCCATGTGCGGCGGATCCGGCGAAGCTGCGCGCGCGGGTTGGCCCGCGGGGCTGGAGGCAGGTGGTGCATGGCGCCCGATTGCTGCCGGCACCGACCTCGGCGAGATCGCGGCACTGTTCCGCAAGCTCGACGACAGCGAGGTGGCAACGGAGCGTGCCGCGCTCGTCACGGCTCCCGCTTCGCCGTCCGCTCCAAAGGCCGACGGACGCCCAAATAGCTGAGGCCCGAACCCGCAAGCGGGTCCGGGCCTCGGTTCGTCCATCGAGCTGTCGCCCGATGCAGGGGGGCGCTGGGGGTTCGGCACCCGCAGGGCGCACGAAGCCTCAGCACATCCCAATCAGCGGCGACGGGTGGTGGCCTTGGCGGCTTTCGCCTTCTTGGCAGTCCGCTTGCCGGCCTTCTTCGCTGAGCGCTTGCCCGCCTTCTTGGCGGTGCGCTTGGCGGTCTTCTTCGTCGTCTTCTTGGCCGCGCGCTTGGTGGTGCGCTTGGCGGCCTTCTTCGCAGCTTTCTTAGCCATCGGAGGGGTCTCCTTGGGGACTCGGGAAAAGGTAGGCGCCTTCGGAGCGCCACCTCCTCGACATCACCTGAACCATCGGACAGGATCGCCGTGACCTTGCCCGACTTTCCGAAAACTTCTCGCGATCGGTGCGCGCTGGGCCACGGGTTGGGAATTTTTGCCCGCGAACACGAGTGTCGCGCTCTCGCGCACCCTGAAACCGCGGGTTGTCTTCACCCGTATGGTGCGCGGGCGAATGTCAAAAGAGCTGGTCGAGCGCAGCCGCCGCGTCTGCGGAGAAGTCGCTCGAGAGCGCGGCACCGCGATCTTCGTGGGACATCGATTCGAAGACGTCGGCGAGCCGCTGACAGGCTTCGGCCGCGTAGAAGCGCACGAGGCCGAGGTTGGTGCGCTCGTCGAACAGCACCGCGAGCAGTGTGCGCTCGCCCACGAGCTGCAACTGGATGCTGTCGCGTTTGCCCTGGTGGAACATGACGGTGAACTCGGACTCGCCAAGCAACCGGGCCATTTCCTTGGTTGCGGCAAACGAGCCTGCGATCAGCGCGGAGATGGATTCCACCGAGCTGCCCACGGCTTCGCCGCGGCGTGTCACTTGGTGTCCGTCGCGATCGATCAGGAGGGCGCAGCGCGCCTTCGACAGCTCGAGGAAGGCGTCGAGTTCGCCGTTCAAGCGATCGATGTCCTTCTCGTAGAAGACCATGCGGTCGGAGCGCAGTTTCTGGTCGTGGATCCTCATGGATGGCTCTCGTTTGGGTTCCGGCTGCTTGGAAGTAGGCGGTTGGAGCCAGCGGGCACCGGCTCCACCCGGATATCAGATGAAGTCCAACACGACCTTGGCGAGCACGGCGCCCACCGCGGCCGCCGTCAACACGAACGCCGCCGTTTTTGCCTTGCTGGGACCAGCCATCTTCAGCGCCGGGGCCGGCGCCGACCCCGGCGCCTTGGCTTGCGCGGAGCGGGTGCGCCGCCCCGGTTGGGCCGCCTGCGCGGATTTCGCACGGCCGGCCTGCGGCGCGCCGTTAGCGGCGGCGCCCTGGGAAGCGGCCTGCGGTGCGGTTTGCGCAGCGGCCTGCGGCGCGGGAGCGCGCGCACCCGCCGGCCGCGGGCGGGCGGCTTTGGGCTTCTGAGGTGCTTCGAGCGCCGCGGACGCGGGTTGCATGAGCTGACCCGCGGACGATGCAACGGGTTCGACCGCCGCGGTGCGCGGCGTGAAGCCGGTTTGTTTGAGCGGCGCGGCGGCACCCTGCGCACTGGCGGGCTGCGGACGGCTCGGCTGCTGCACAGCCGGGGCGCGTGTGGGCGCGGGCACCGCTCCGCCGGCGGGCATGCTCGCCGGACGCGGCTGCGGTCCGCTCGACGCCACACCCGAACCGGGACGCGCCGCCGCGGCGTGGAAGCCGGTGCGCCCGAGTCCACCGCCGCCGCAGTCGTTTTGGATGTGCTTGAGCACCGCAGCCGCGAGGCCCTTAAGGGTCGGGAAAACGCCCTCGCCGGTCGCCGCGCACGCTTCGAACGTCTGCGCGCCGTTGTGGTTGAGCTGTGCTTCGAGCTCCCCTAAGGGCAGCGCGTCCGGGAGGTCGCGCTTGTTGAACTGGATGACGTGCGGGAGCGTGGCCAGGCTCTTGCCGTACTCGTTGAGGTTTTCCTCGAGGTTGCGCAGGGACGCGAGGTTTTGCTCCATCCCCTTCGCCGACGAGTCGGCGACGAAGATCACGCCGTCAACACCCTGCAACACGAGCTTGCGCGTCGAGTTGTAGTACACCTGACCGGGCACGGTGTACATCTGGAAGCAGGTTTTCATGCCCGCGATCGTGCCAAGATCGAGGGGCATGTAGTCGAAGAACAGCGTGCGATCCCCGTCGGTGCTGATGCTCGTCAGTTCACCGCGGTTGTTGGACGGCGCCCGCTGGTGAACCACCTCGAGGTTGGTGGTTTTGCCGGACATGCCAGGACCGTAATAAACGATCTTGGCGTTGATTTGCTTCTGTGCAAAGTTGATCTGGACCATCGCTCAATTTCCCGCCTGGTGGTGTCTGTCGTCGCTCGTCGCCGCCGCTGCCGGGGACCGCTCGACCTCGCCCCCAGCGCCCGTGGGCAGCGCTGCGCGCGGATCGTTGCGGGGGGCCTGCTGCGCCGTGTCCTTGTCGTCGTGGCTGTCGCGGTTCGCGCGTCCCATACCACGCAGCGTGCGTTGGATGCGGCTGACCGCGCCGTCCATCGCAAGCCGTAGTTCTTCTGGCCCGACTCCCGAGTCCAGCACCGCGAGCAGCACCGCACCGCGCGTGCCGAGCAGCACCAGCGTTCCGCGGGCCGCGCGGAGCACGAGCCGACGGGGAGCATCCCACGCGAGGGTGCCGACCGTGCGTGTCACCTCGTCGAGCCACGCGGTAGCGATCGCCGCGAGAGCGTCCACGTCGTGCTCGACGGTTTCGCCCTCGGATGCACGTCCGGGGACGGCGATGGGCACGCCATCGACCGTCACGAGGCCAACCAAACGCACACCGGGCGTGCGGGCCAAAGGTTCAAGGATCTCGATCACGCGCCTGCCTCCGAAGTTCGGGCGTTGGCGCCCGCCAGGTCCGTCAATGCCGTTGCATGGGCCCGCGAGAGCTCGCCGTGCACCCACAGAGCGCCCGCGTCTGTGTCCCCCAGCGCGAGTGCCAGCGTCCCGAACGTGCCTTCGACACGCACATCGAAAGCGCGCCCGAGCCCGAGCTTGCGTGCCACCGAACGGGCGCTTTGGGCGACCGTCCGCACGGCGCGGGCGGTGCGTTCGGCGGTTGCGCCGCGCGGTCCCTGAACGAGGGCCGTGCCGCCGCGCAGGTAAAGGGCGGCGCGCACGCCGCGCTCGGTGGCGAGCTGGCGCAGGGCGGGGCGGATGTCGGTTCCGCTTTCGCGGCCGTCCGTCGCCACCTCGTCGAACAGCCGACCGGAGCGCTCGATCTCCCGCAGCGCGGCGTCGGGTTCGAGGGAGCGCTCGAGCAGCGGCTCCAGCGCACGAAACCGCGCTTCGAGCGCCGCATCGCCAGGCTGGAGTTCGAGCAACCGCGCCACGCAGCGGCGCGCTTCGCGCCACGCGCCGATCGCGGACAGCAACGCAAGCCGCAGGGTCGCCGGGCGCGGATCCGCGGGCAGAGCGCCCTCCGCGGCGGCCAGCGACTCGAACGCGCGCTGGCCAGCTTCGCGGCCGCGGTCGGTAAGGAAGCGCTCGACGCGTACACGCGCGAGCAGCAACTGGGCCTCGCCACCGCCCCCTTGGGCGAGCCACGCGAGGGTCGACTCTTCCGCACGCTGGATCTGTCCGCCCTCGAGCAGCAGTTCAGCGAGTTCCCGCTGAAGTCCGGGGCGCGAACCCTCACGCAGTTCCTCGCGCAGTTCACCAAGGCGGTGCTCGCGCTGCTGGCGTCGGGCGCGCTCCGCCATCCGCTGCAGCTCTGCGTTGCCGGGGAACTGGAGCAGCCCCTCCTCGCACACCCGCAGGGCCTCGCGCAGCTCGCTTTGCAACGCATGCTCCTGCGCGAGCAGCGCAAAGTTGCTCGGACTCGGGCTTTGGGCGACCCGTTGGCGCGCTTCCTTGATGCGGCCGCGGGACAGGATCTTGCGCATCATGCTCATCGGGCTTCCTCGAGCAAACGTTCCAGCGCCTCGACGTTCCGTTGCGCCCAGGCACGCTCTTGCCAGTCCTCGGAGGCAAGTTCGAGTGCGGCGCGGAAGTGGAGGAGCGCTTGGTCCCAACGCCCCAAATCGGCTTCACGCCGCGCGGCTTCGGCCGCGGTGTCCGCACTCCCGTTGCGGCGCACGATCGCGAGCCGTTCCCGTTCGCGTTCCGCCTCCAGGCGGCTGCGCCGGGCTTCGATGTCGGCGCGCAGGCGGGTGCGCTCCTGCACCACTCGCAGCGAGCCGTGCCACAGGGGGTAGTCGGCGGCAAACGCCTCGAGTTGAGCGAGGCGGTGCTCCATCGTCGGCAGTTCCGTGGGCGCGGGCACCATGAGGCGTCCAAACGCCTCACCCACACGTTGCTCGCGCAAGAACAGGAGGCTCACGAGCATCGAAAGGGAAGCGGCCACGAGCGCAACCCGGCGCACACGGCGGCGGCGCTGGACGCGCTCGACCGCTTCGAAGCGCAGGTCGCGGATGATGCGCGCGACGTCCTTGCGGGACGGGTCGGCGACAAGGACTTCCTGCAGCCACGGGAGCGCCTCCGCGGGCTTTCCGGCGTCGATCCGCTCCTGGGCGCGGGCCGTGTAGCGGCGCACGAGCTGGTCGAGGTCTCCGCTGCGGCGCAGGAGGGACGCAAGGTCGCGCTCCACAGCGCGGTTGTCGCCAAGACGCTGGGCCAGCAGATTCAGCAGTGCGCGCGAGCGATCCTCACGCTCCTGCCGTTCGTACAGCGCGGCGGCGCGCCGGCCGTAGTTGCCAAGAGCGATGCCAAGGCGCGCCACGGCCTTGGGATGGGCGAGGCCGAGCAGAACCAGCGCTTCAAGCGCTTCCGGAGCTTCCGCGCCTTCCCGCGCTGAGCTGACCAGCATCCCAAGACACGCGTCCGCGCTCTTGCGCTCGAGGCGCTCGAGTTCGGCGACCCGGCGCCCGAGGTGGGCCTCCAAGTCGGCGGGGTGCTCGTCGGCGCCGCGAACGGCGAGCACCACGTCCCCAAGACTCCATCCGTCCTGCGCGCGTGTTTGGGTCTCGATAGGCATCGGGGTGCAACGGTCGCGGTGGAAAGCACAGCTAAAGGGAGCCATGCGCTGACGAGCTGGGACGCGACCAGATGGCGGATCGGCGGCTGCGCGCGGCACCCTGAAGTCAAACCGCCGGCTTTCGCCCGCCCCCCCGCGCGGGGCGCGCGCCGGTCTGGGAGCGCGGGCCTCCAGGCCCGCGCTGGAAAGTCGCGCGCGCGGGCGGCTCGCGCCCGTGGCTCCAAGGCGGGGCCCCACAGCGGCAAAGACGTCTCGCTGTCTTCCGGGCTCTGTCCGCCGCCGCCGCTGGAAACGCGCGGGGCAGCGCGCCGGATCGCTCCGACGGCTGCCCCCGCGCGGTCGCTCCGAACCGGTCAGTCGACGGGGTTGAAATCGAGGCTGATCGCAGTGTTGCCCGCGGCATCGGCCATGTCCGTCGCCGTGACGACGTCTGAAGCCCCAAGCGGCGTCGCCAAGCTCAGACGGACGACATTGCCCGCAAGCGCGTCGGCGGTGAGGACCGCCTGCCCGCCCGACACGCTCCAGTTGGCGACGTCCTGTGCAAGCGTCGGATCCACGTCCTCGGAGAACAGCACGTCGACGACGAGGCCCGTGGCGCTGGCGCGGCGCTCCGCGAAGGCGTTCTGGATGCTCGGCGCGGTGGTGTCACCGGTCACCGGTCCAAACACCGACGCCGTGGGCGACAGCGTGAAGCCCGAGTGGTCCGCGACCGCTCCGATTTGGACTTGCATGGTTTGGCCTGCCGCGAGCTCGGAACCCACCGGCAGCCACAGCGTGACCTCGTTGTCCGCGGACGCGTAGGTGGCATGTCCACCCACCAGGCTCAGCGGTAGCGCGTTAGAAAGCACCGCGTAGTTGGAAAGGTCCGTCGCGGACGAAGGCAGCACCGGCTTGTGGAAACGCACACGGACTCGGTCACCCCCGAATCCCGGCGCAATCACACCATCGACACCCGTCACCAGCGGACCGGCGACGTCCGCGGCAGTCAGGAGGCTCGCCTGGTACTGCTGGTTCCCCGCCAGGTCGCGGACGATGACCTCGAAGAAGTCCGAGACGTTCACCGGGAAGGGGAAAAGCAGACGGACGCTGCGTGGACCCACGACCTCGGCCGACAGGGGCGTAAAGATTTCTAGCGCGTAGTTGAAGATGTCCTGTGCGTGAAGGCTATCGACCGCTTCATCGAAGTCGACGACCACACCGAAGGTCGGGGACGCGGCGTAAACGCGCGCGTTCCCGGAAGCCAGATTGGGCTCGGCGAGGTCGCCGTCCGCGCCCACGACGAGGCTAGCGGCGCCTACCATCGCGATGCCCTGGGCAGTCACCAGGCCGTCGAACTCAAGGGTGTAAGGCGCATTCGTCGCGAGGCTCATCGTGGCGCCCAGATCGATGCTGAGTTCGAGGTTGCCGTCCCACGCAAAAGCGGCCCCCGCAAGGGACACCGGGGTGCCACCATCGAGCAGCGTGAAGTGGGAAGAATCGTCGACACCAAAACCGCTCGGGCGCCGATCGAACCGCACGACGATGATGTCGTTGTTTTCGCCCGGGACGGTCGTTGCGGTCGTGAATGCGGGTTCGAAGTCGAGCGCCGCGGTGTCCTCGGCCTCGACCGCGCGTGCGAGCGCGGGGAACATCGGATTGCCCGCGAGGTCCGTCAGACCCATGACGTCCACTTCGTTGACGCCCGCGACCACCACTTGTCCGAAGGTAATGCGCACACCCCGTCCGTCGTTCGACAGTACCGGCGTCGCGCTGGGCGTCCCCAGCAGGAGGCCGTTTGCATCGCGCAGTTGGTACTGCGCGAAGGCATCGTCGAAGTTCGCGAGCGCTTCATCGAACCGCACCCAGACCTGGTTTTGGTTCGGGTTGGAGCGCACGAAGACGGATTCGATGGTCGGGCGCAGCGCCTCGACGTCCGCGGTGCCCAGATAGGGCTGCGCGACGATCGTGTTGCCCGCGATGTCGCGCATCGCGCCGAAGCTGGCCGAGAAGCTCGAACCGTACTGCAGCGCGATGCCGTCCCCGCCATCAAAGGTCAAGACGGCCGTGTTCGACACGTCCGAATAGTCGATCGATGCGAACGACGGATCGAGGGGCGTACCGACCGGCGACTCAAGGATCCAGTTGGCGGTAGCTTCGACGTCGGCCGCGACCATCAGGTCGTCGAACACGACTTCCACGCGGTCGTTGTCCGGTCCGCTGAAGCCGCGCATCGCGACCTGCGCAGCCGTCGGATCGTCGACGTCCGTAGAATCGAGGTTCTGGGCGCCGACCGCGGCGATCGTGTTGCCCGCCAGGTCCCCGACACCCGCTACCGCGACGGTGTGGATGCCCGGAACGATCGCTGCGTCGAAAATGAGGCGCACGGTCACTCCGTCGATCTGCAGTGCTGCGCCGAGCAACGTCGCTGCGTGGCTGGCGGTGTAGTTGCCCACGTCTTCCGCCTGGTCCTCGGCGACGGCTTCGTTGAAGCGGATGTCGAGGGTGGCGCCGGTGGGATCGACTTGGCGGTTTTGAGTCGCCGCGAAGATTCCGGGCGCCACGGTCTCACCCGCGATGGTGCCCGTGAACGCCGCCGCGAATGCCTGGCCATCGACGTCGAGGACGGCGGCCGGCGTGAGCTCAAAATCGAGCCCGTTGAGGTGGTCGGAATCGAGAACCACCGTCAGTGTTTTTTCGAACAGGTCGTAGCTAAGGTTGGCGCCAGCCAGGTCCACGGCATTGCCGTCGACTTCAAGGCTCCAACTGGCCGCCAACTCGGCGCGGGAAGGCACGAGCGCCTGGTCCGTCACCACGATGAGCCGGTCGTTCCCCACCCCGCTCAAGGTTTCGATCGTGGGGTCGACGGCGTAGCCGTTGACTTCCGTGCTGCCGGCGGTGATCGCCGAAAGACCGCCGCTGTAGATGTTTCCGTGGGCGTCGCGAACCGACAGCATGGCCACAGCGCTCAGACCGGGCACAACGGGTTGGCCAAACGTGACCCGCAGGGTCTCGGGGGTGACTTGTTCGACTGTTTGGGCAAATGCCGGGAATCCGGGCGTGTACTGCGTTCCCTGGGTCGCGAACACCGGGCTCATCGCCTCGTTGAACGTGAACTCGATGACCCGCCCGAACTCGTCCTCGCCCAAGCGTTGGATCGCGGAAACGAGCAGCGGAGCTTGGGTGTCGCCGGTTGCGGCGCCAACGACCGGCGCATTCGAAACTGCGGTTGCGGCGACGCTCGCGAGGCCGGCGGCACGGACACTGAAGATGGCGTGGACGTTCGCACTTTCGTCGGTGGTGATCGTCAACCGTTGGAGGTCGACGTCGAAGTCGAACACGGATTCGGCAAGGGGCAGCGTCTGGCCGACGACGACAAGGCTCCACGTGGCGCCGTCGATGACCTGCTCGGCGACCACACGCGGCCCGGAGAACTGCACGACGACGACGTCGTCGCCAAGCCCGGCGCCCTGGGTCGCGCCCGCGACCACGAAGGTGGGCGCGGTTGCATCGGAGGTCGCCACCGGGACGTAGTCGGTCGGAGCGCTGCCCTTGAGGACACGCACGCTGTCCTGCGGTGTCACCCGCTCAGCCCACAGGACCGTGAGGTCCGTGCCCATCGCCACGACGGACACGGCGGTCTGCCCCCCATCGGACTGGATGTGGTGCGGAGCAAGACCCTCCACATTGCCCTCGAAGGTCAGCACGGTGGTCAGACCATCCGGGTCGATGTCGAGGTCCTGGAGAGCGGTCTTTAGGGTGTATGTCGAAGAGTCCCCTCCACCGCCGCAGCCAGCGAGCAGAGAAACGAGGACAAACAGGGACGGCACGAGCAGGCTCTTCCCGCAAATCATGGGCAGAGGTTCCGATGCGATGGAGGCCCGCGGCGGCGCGGGCGGGGGACGAAACGCCGCCGGGGAGGGCGGCGCGCGCGGCATCCAGGCCGCAGCGTCGGTGCTATCGGCGGCGACGGCTCGCACCCTGAAGGGCTTTGCCTTTGCGACCGCACTGCTGCGACCGCACTGCTGCGACCGCACCGCTGCGACCGCACTGCTGCGACCGCACTGCTGCGACCGCACCGCGACTCGCGCGCGCCGCTCCGGTCAGAGAATCGGACTGCGCACGGCCGAGGCACTCCAGCCGAGGGTCGGACCCACAGCGAGGGCCTGCATCCCCA
>Ga0163144_10002477_pt1 | contig 42544 bp, 34 predicted proteins | sample OliLak19BULKMAT1_FD_123175 | JGI IMG/M metagenome (GOLD analysis project Ga0163144, IMG submission 123175) | Freshwater microbial mat bacterial communities from Lake Vanda, McMurdo Dry Valleys, Antarctica - Oligotrophic Lake LV.19.BULKMAT1 | ecosystem: Environmental > Aquatic > Freshwater >...
ACGGCATCGAGGGCGTCAATGGACCTGAATTCCGAAGCGTCGATCTCACCGCCGACCAGCGTGGCGGGGTGCTGAGCCATGGCAGCGTGCTCGCTGTCTCCAGGTATAGGACGTTAACGCTCGATCCGGATTCCGATCAGGAAGGCGCGTGGCGGCTGGACCATGTTGATTCTTCGATAGTCCGGTAGCCACACCACCTGCTCCTCCGCCTCGAACTGGGTGCCCAGAGCATTGAAGACGGACGCGGAAACGTCCACATCCGTCCCGCTGAAAGCGAAACGCTTCGACAAGCGAGCGTCCACTGAAAGTGTGTAGTGGAGGCGGGCCCGGCCGCGTGGTATCGCCTGCACGAAGTCCGGCCCCTGGGGCAGGTCGTACTGGATCACGTGACGGGCGAAGGGCTGGCCATCGTCATAGCGGCCGAGGGCGCCGAAGGTGAAGCCCCGGATATTGTTGGCGGTGAGCCACATGCGCAGGCTGTAGGCGCGGTCGAAGAAGAGGCGACCGTATCCGTAGGTGTCGGCGTTCGTCCGATCGAAGCTCTCGCCCACGACACCGAAATCGTTTTCGGCCACGCGAAGGCCACGATTGCCGCCGCGGCCCGAGACGCGAAACGCGGCTCCGGTGAGGCCCCAGTGGATGTGCTTGAAGTTGGTCTCGAAACCAAGCTCGGCCCCTTCCCCGAGCGCCCGGTGTTCATCGGGATTGGTAAGCAGATACTGGGAGGCCGAGAACGACCGCGATGTTTCCTCAATGATGGGAAGGATCTGGTCATCCACCGCCCCCACGATGTCGCCGGAGGGATCGGGGAGGAGTCGGGTGTTGGCGATCTCCGAGCCCTGAGGATTGAGGGCGGTCTCGATGAGGTTGCGATCGCGCCGCGCCCACAACGTGGCATGAACGTCGAGGGAGCGCCACTTCGTCTTGAAACCCACAAGCACGCGTCGCAGCGTGGGCAAGGTGAGATCCGGATCCACGGCCACGGATCCGGGGCCGCGTCGCGCCACTTCGATCCCGAGTTCCGAGGCCGTGGCCCGGCCATCGCGGTTGGCATCGCGCCAGATCCTGGCCACCGAGGCGGGCGCGTTTCGCGCCGCCGCCTCGTAGCTCGCGAGGGGCACGGGCGGCGTACCGATCGAAGCCTCGGCATAAAGCTCGGTGGTCTCGGTCTTCTTCCAGTCGAACCGGAGTTCAGGAAGCACCATGGTCGAGCCGAGAATCGACTCGCCATCACGGTCGGAGACACTCAGGCGTTGAATCTCGAGACTGCCCGAGAGACGGATCCGCTCCGACAAGTCCCGGCCGAACTTAGCGAGAACACTGGCGCGGGTTTCCGCGAGGTGTAATGGAGCGCTCGCCGAAAACGTCCACTGGCGCGCGGAGGTGCCGTTCAGGCTTTCGAGCGCAGTGAAACTCGGCTGGGTCAGGCCGCGTTCGGCGGTGGCCCGGCTCAAGCGAGCGACGAGGGACAGGTCCATGGCGTCCCAGAGAACTCCCAGATGACGGCCGCTTTCGATCTCGATTTTGCCGGTCGTGGAATCGAAAGGCATTTGCATGAACGGCGTGCCGTCCACGAGGCGTTCTATGGGCAGCGCCGCCGCAAACGCGGGGTCCTCGGTGACTCCCCGCCGATAGGACGCCCGCGCGAAAGTGGACTTCGCGGAAGGCCCGTGGTTTTCCGCACGGGTCCAAAGCAAACCCGCGATCAGGCCGTTGGCGCGCGTCTCCGCGGTGGTGAAGCCAAACGGAGCCCGGCGGCCCTGATACATGGCAAGACCCTGAAACTGATCGTCGTCTCTGGTGTGGGTCGCCCGGGCTTCGAAGCCGAGTCGGGCGGTGGCGCGTTCGAGCTCGGAGTCGCGCTCGGATCGCGACACGTCGACCCCTGACAGCGCCCCGCTCCAGCGGGTGGCGCCACCCGCAGCGAGGCCGGAAGCCGCAAAGAGGCCATCGTAGAGGTGGTGTCCGCGCGCGAGCGAGGGGATCGGATCGGCGGTCGTCCCCGTGGAATCGAACAAACCGACACTGCCCTGGACAAGGAAACGGGTCGGCGATGATGCCGCGGAGAACGTATGGGTGTGGGCGAGGACCGTGCCTCGTGAATCGGTCCGCGCCTCAAGTTCTCCCAACTCCACGGAACCCCACACGAGGGGCCGGCCGCCGAAGATCGGGTCGGTGACGTCGAAACCATCGACCTCTAGGCGCGACTGGGTCCAGGCCCCCCCGCGAAAGGCAAACCGCGAGGGCTCCGCGGGAAACAAACCCACACCCTCTTCCCGCTCGAGGACCAGGCCGGACGGCAGTTGCACGATCCGGGCGGTCAGCGAGCCCGCGGTGGGCAGGGCTTTCGCCGCATCGGGATGGAACTGCTTTGTCGATGTCGGCAAGGCCTCGGGAGACGGAGAAGGAGGCGGAGCCTGCGCGAACCCGTTCACACAAAGCAACATTTGAGTGATCAGAAGTGCCGCCGTCCCCCGCCTCGATATGGCACGCGACACGAGCGTGCCGCGGCTGCGCACGAGATGGGTGCCCACACCGACCGCCTTGCGGCCTTTGCACACGCCGACCAGAGGGGTCGCGAGGTCGGCCCAGGCGTCTTCGCCAAAAACCGTCTCGCCAAGAACGAATAGCGTCGTCGCGGGCTCGGACTGCGCGGCCTGTCGAAGCGCGGCGAGCGAGCCGATGGTATCGCCGTTGCGACGGCACAACTCTCCAACCAGGAGCCACATTTCGGCACAGGGATCGATTGCGGCAAGGCCCGCAGCTTCTTTGGCGGCCGCGCGCGTCGAGCCCTCACGGAACAGGGCACAGATGAGGCCCGCCCGCGCTTCGGTGTTGCGAGCGTCACGCTTGCTGGCCTCGCGGAAGAAAACCGCCGCCTCAGGGTTGTCTCCCGCGTTCAGACGAGCGCTGCCGATCGCGATGGCGAGGGCGGCCGACCGGTCGCCCTGGTTCCATTGGTTCTGAAAGGCATCCCCGGCGAGCCGATGAAGCCCCAGGTCTCGCAGAAGGCAGGCGCCCAGATGGACCGCACGACTCAGGATGGAGTTCTCACGCATTCGGCGAAGGTCCTTTCGGCGGACGGTTGACGACCCAGGGCATTTCTCGCGGGTCGGCCCCGCGGAGGCAGTCGATCACGGACTGAACGGCACGGCCGGCCATGCCGATGTTCGGATCCGGGGAAAGTCGCGTTTCGTACGTCCCGGACCCCAGATGGTTGAAGAGCCGCAGTTTGAGAAAGAGGCGCTCATCCCGCAGCGGGGAGTCTTCCGGCAAAGGCTCCTTATCGAAAACGTCGAGGGCGGCCCCCGCGATGGTGCCATCTTGCAGCACGCGAGCGAGGGCCTGTTCATCCACCACGGGGCCCCGAGTGGTGTTGACGAGGTAAGCGTCCGGTTTCATTTGACGAAGGCGCGCCTCATTCATGAAATGAAGCGTGCTGGAGGAGCCGGTTCGAATCAGAGGCAAATGCAGACTGACGAAGTCGGCGGTGGTGAGGGCCTCGTCCAGGGAGGTGTACCGAATGGTGCGGCGACGACCGAACCCCAACTCGGCGCGCAGATCCATCACTTTCTGGACCGCTTGAGCGAAGGCTTCATCGCGGGTTCGCGAGTAGCACAAAACGTCCATGTCGAAGCCCGCGCATTTGTGCACAAAGGCCTTCCCGATCCGTCCGGTGCCGATGACCGCGACGGTCTTGCCGGTGACGTTGTCGCCGAGCCAGGGGTGGTGGGGATGCCAGACCCCCCAGCGGCCGCTCCGCACCAGTTCCTCTGAAGGGTAAAGCTTGCGCGCGACGGCACCCATCATGAAAAAGGCGAACTCGGCGGTGGCATCCGAAAGAACTTCGGGGGTGTTCGCCACCGGAATACCGTGCCGTGAAGCCGCCGCCACATCGATGTTGTCGTAGCCCACGGCCACCTGGGCCACGATCTTGAGCCCGTGGGCGGCTCCGAGCGCCAGCAATGGATCGTCGATCCGATCGCGGATCGTCGTAACGAGACCCTCGACTCCGCTCCCCACTTTCACGGTAAGCAGATCGTAGCTGGGCGGCTCGATCACCGGATGGACTTCCACCTCAAAGCCCGAATCCACAAGACGACGGAGAGCCTCTTTTCCGATATCGGCGGTGACAAAGACCCGGGGGGCGCTCATAGGGGCGAGGATCATAAGGGCGACGGCAGGAGGCGCCTTGTGGTCTACTCTTTCCAACATGAGCGCCCTCGAGAGAATCCGCGACGCCGCCCGGAAACAGCCACGGAGGATCGCCCTCCCTGAGTCTGACGAACCGCGCACTCTTCAAGCCGCCGTCCGCGCGACCCGCGAGGGAATCGCCCGCATCGCTCTGGTCGCCGCCGACCCGGGGAAGGTGCGCTCGGCCGCTTCCGGCCTCGGTCTTGATCTCGCCGGCATCGATGTGGTGGAGGCGCCTTTTTCCGGCAAGGAGCACGATCAGGCCCGACGGGTCTATCTCGAACGGCAGCGCGCTCGCGGACTGTCCGAATCGGAGGCCGCGGACCATGTGCGAGCTCCCATGCTCTACGCGGCGATCGGGGTCTCGCTCGGGGTGTTCGACGGTTTCATCGCGGGAGCGCGCGCCACCACCGCCGAGACGATCCGCGCCGCGCTGCGCGGCATCGGCGCGGCTCCGGGCATTTCCAAGATCTCATCGTTTTTCCTGATGGAGACTCAGAATCCGAATCTGGGCGCCAATGGCGGGCTGATCTTCGCGGATTGCGGAGTCAACCCCGATCCCTCTCCGGGCGAACTCGCGGAGATCGCCTGGCTCGCAAGCCTCAACGCTCGAAAGTTCCTGGGTGTCGAGGCCCGCGTGGCTCTCCTCTCGTTTTCGACCAAGGGCAGCGCCGATCATCCGCGGGTGCGCAAGGTTCGCGCAGCTTTCGACATCGCCCGCGAGCGTTACCCTTCGATGAACCTTGACGGCGAACTCCAGCTCGATGCTGCCCTGGTGCCGGGAGTTGCGGCGGCGAAGGCTCCGGCCTCGCCCCTCGCCGGTCTCGCGAATGTCCTGGTGTTTCCGGATCTCGATTCAGGAAATATCGGCTACAAAATGGCCGAGCGATTGGGTGGCGCGCGGGCGGTGGGCCCGATCCTTCAGGGCCTCGCCAAACCCGCGAACGACCTCTCCCGCGGCTGCTCGGTAGACGACATCGTCGACGCCATCGCCATCACCGCGCTACAAGCAGGATAGGCGTGGCGGCGATTTCCTGGCAAGGTGACCATCAAATGTAGGGGCAGGCCTTGTGCCTGCCCTCTCCGCCACGCCGCACACTTCGCGACGCCGGAGCGGCCACAAAAAGGTCGCTACGGAACTATTTCGAACTCGGTTTCCCTGACGAAGTCCTTCTTGGCCACGTTGTCGCGCAGGCGGATTTGCGCTATGTACTTGCCGGGCGCGTAGCCCGCGAGCGGCACGGGTCCAGCGGACGGTGTCGCGGGCTCCGTGTCGTAAGTCTGGTCCGGAGCCTTGGCGATCGGCTTGCCGTCCTTCAATACCTGGAAACCGCCCGCCACGGAGATTTTCCCGGCCTCATCCTTGGCCGCACCGTAAACCGCGCAGAGCAGGGTGACGGCTTCGCCCTGCTTGAACACGTTGCCCCAGCGGGGCATGAACTTCGTGGTTCCAAAGATGAATTCGTGGTACGGGTCGTCCTTGGCCGGGGTCGGCGTATCCACAATGTCGGCCAGAACCATCACGGGAGAGACCGTCAGCTCGGCGCCATACTCCTGGGTCTTGACCGCGAGGTTCGCGACGGAGCCCTTCCCCGACTTGGGATCCACGGCGGCGATCTTCATGGAGTGGTCGCCCGGACGCAGGGCCATGCCGAATGCGGAAACGAACTTGTTGTTTTCGACCTCGGCCGTCACTTCGCGATCCTGCGACTTGAGGAGACGTCCCTCCTTGTCGGTGGAATGGACCGAGACCACCACCTTCGCCACTTTCTTGCCAGAGGCCTCCGAAAGAGTGAGGCCGCTCGCGTCTCCTTGAATAAGGCCGGCCACAAAGACCGATGCTCCATCCTGGGTGCGGATCTCGAGAAGCTGGCGAGCCTCAAGGACAAAATCGGTGCGCGGCTCCTTGAGAAGAGCCTGCACCGGTGTGGGCTTCGGGAGAAGATCGACGAGCTTCACCAGAGAGCCCTTGGCGTCGTACTTGTAGGAAAGGTTCGTCTGAATCACCTTGGCCTCGGCCAGGCGGTTCAATTGATCACCGAAACGGTTTCCCTGGGGGAGCATGCACGCCCCATCGACCCCAAGATCGAGCGAGCCGCCGGTGAACTTCAGGCCGGGGCGGTCCTTGAACGTCCAGGTCTCGGGCGTGCGCAGGGACACGTCTCCGGTGGTTTCTTTCTTGACGCTGTCAGGCGCGCCCATGAGGACGTGAATCCGCGCACAATCGGTCAGCGACCCTGGGCGACCGCCCACCCGGTAGCGGGTCTCCAGATCGGCCGCGAGTTTCTCGTACTCGATTTGGAACTCGTTCTCGGTGGTATCGAGATTGGGATCGCGCCTCGCCCAGAAGATCTTCTGGAACTCCGCAGCCTCCGCATTGTTCTTGAGCTTTTTGTAGGCCTTTTCCTCTTCGACGAGGATGAGCGGGCGGACGGTCTCAACCCACTGTTTGGCCTTCTTGTCCATATCGGCGAAAGCAGGGAGAGCCAGTACGGAGATCAGGGGGAGTACGGGGGCAAAACGTTTCATGAACTGTTCCTCAAATGCGGGGCAGGTTTTCGGGAAGCGGAGTGTACCGCCGCCCCGCCGAAAAACGAGACTCAGAGCCTCGTGGTAGTTTTGCGGGCTAAAGCGAATGCCCTGCTCCCAAACCCTGAAAGCCGCTCTGATCATCGGCCTTGCCCTGTCTTTGGCGGGACCGGTCGAGGCGGCGGCGAAGGTGCGGAAAAAGAAGGCCCCCGCCCGGGTGGTTCCGGTTTCGATCCTGACCCCGCCCGAGGCCTCCACCTTTGATCTGAAAGTGAGCGAGGCCGTTCGCATAGCGCTCCGACAACGGAGCAACGTGGCCATCGTGGCGATGGATCCCTGGAGCGGACGGGTGATGGCGATTGGCAATCCCACCGCCGGCGTTCTCAATGCCTACCAGCCCTGCTCGGTCTTCAAGCTGGTGGTTGCGGTCGCCGGCCTGACCGAAGGAGTCATCACGCGCGACACCCGCTACAACTGTTCCGAGGGATGCTGGCTCGGCCCGGGCCATGGTCCCATCGATCTCGGGCGGGCTTTGGCAGTGTCGTGCAATCCTTATTTTGAGTGGGTGGGCGAGCGTCTAGGGTTTGAGACGGTGCGGGCCTACTCGCAGAAGCTGGGCCTTGGATCCCCGACCGGAATCAACCTGCCCGGCGAAACCGCGGGTGCCATTCCATCGCACATTCCAAGAGGGGGCCTCGGGCATATGTCGTCCCACGCCCAGGACGTCAAGACCTCAGCCCTGCAGCTCGCGGTTCTGATGTCGGCCCTGGTAAACGGAGGGGTGGTGTACGAACCCCAGCTCGTCGCCGCCTCTACCAACAAGCCCAAAGAGCGCTGGCGTCTGTCGGCACCTTCAACCCTGGCCCTCCTTTCGCCCGGCCTTTTCTCCTCGGTCACCGAAGGCAGCGCACAGCGCGCCTTCGATCCGGGCTTTGTCGCCTCGGGCAAGACCGGTTCGTGTTCGGGGGTCGGCTGGTTCGCGTCGTCCCTGGGCTATCCCCGCTCGGAAATGGTGGTCGTCACGTTCGTACGCGGCGGGAACGGGTCTTCGGCTGCGGCGGTCGCGGCGGAGTTCTATCGTGCGTTGCTCGGCGTTCCGGTCCAAGGCGCCGCCGCCCTGGTCGCCGCCCCGAGCCCCCCGTAAGCAAGCTGGGAGCTTCGGGGAACGACGTCCAGGTTCAGCGGCGTTCGAGCTTGACGGACACGCGCTTGGCCTCGCTCTCGCTCTCGCTCTCGACTAGGACTTCGGTCTCCTGGGTTTTGTAGCCGGGCCGAACCACTTCGATCCGGTGCCGCCCGGGCGACAGCTGCAGGCGGGTCAATTGCGCCGCCTTGCCGTGAAACTCTCCATCGACGTAAACCGACGCGTCCGGGGGCTCGATATCGAGCAGCACCCCTCCCCGGGCCCCTTCGCGTGACGGTGCCCGATTCGGTCGGTCGGAGTCGACCTCACGGCTTCGGTCGGTTTCACCCCGCGCCGAGTCACGGTGCATTTCCATTTCGCGTTCTGGCGCACTTTCGCGGCCATACCGGTCGTCGCCGGGTTCGGCGCGCTCTTCGCCAACGGAGTCGCGGGTTTCGCCGGTGCCCTTCACCATATCAAAGCGTAACTTCAGGGTCTGGTCGCGATTGCCGTAGATCGAGAAGGTGTGGGACCGGTAGCCCTCGAGCCGGAGGGTGATTTCGTGACGGCCCGGGGAAACGTTGAGCCGCTGAAGCAGGCCATCGAAGTCGTCAGCGATTCCGGCGTAGTAGCCGTCCACGTAGACCCTGGTTTTCGCGGGCTCCACGAGCGTTCGAACCTGGGCAATGTTGCCCGAGCGATAGCGGTAAGACCGATACTGCGCCGGGGGGTAGTAGCCGTAGTAGTCGCCATAGCCGAAGCCGTAGTCGTAGTAGCCGTAGCCATACCCGTAGCGTGAACGCGGGTTGCCCCACGAATAGGAATAGGGGTCGTAGTAGTAGTTCGAATACGGGGAGCCGCGGTATTGGTCACGGTCGTTGCCGTAGCGATCCCGGGTGCCCGAACCCGTGCCCGGCCTCGGACGGCGGCCTGCCGCGTCCGAGGAGGGGCTGTTTTGGCTCCCGCCGCTCGAAGCCGACGAACCGCCCCGGCCGGAGTCGGCACTTGAGCTGGAGCTTGAACTCGATCCGGAAGAGCCTCCGGTATGGCGCGAGCCCGCGTCGGAGCTGGAGCCGCTCGAACCTCGAGGCACCGCACGGTTGTCGTCCTGCGCGAAGGTACTCGCGGCGATCAGAAGGGGGAACATCCCAATGAGCTTTAGTGTCTTCATGGCTGCAACCTCGCGAAAGAGCGCACTCCGGAAAGGAGGTGCCGCCCTTGACCTAAGCAAACGCTATGCCGGGATCCGAGGCCCCCGCGGCGAGGAAACTTGTCCGGCTCCGATGACAGACTCCCGGGCAACCGAGGACAGTTTGGCCGCCCGATCAGCGGCCCTGAAGCAGTCAAACGCCATCCGCGACCTGCACCGGGCCCCTGGAATGCGGACTCGCTTGGGCACACCTCCGTTGGAGATCTGGATCGACTCAAGCCGGCCCGGAAGCACCGGCTCAGGAATCTCATCACGCAAGGGGTGGTGAACGATCGGGAACGACTAAGATCACCCGCTCGGAACTTACCGCCCCCCTGTTCCGTATTCATACTGTTGGACGACATGCAGGTCCGTCCACGGTCCTCGACTCTCTCAGTCGAGGACACCGCAGCAGGCCGGCAATTCTGGAGGATTCATGTCTAAGGCGAAGAAAATCGGGCTGACCGTAATGGCCCTGGTCGTGGTGGGCGCGGTGATCGCGGGCAGCGTGGCACGGGCGAGCGGCAAAAAGATCGAGGTTCAGACCGGCAAGGTCGGCAAGAAAGACCTCGTCTCGAAAGTCTCGGCCTCCGGAGAAATCCGGCCAAAGAAATTCGTGAACGTCTCCTCCGACGTGGCCGGCCGCATCGTGCGCCTGCTCGTGAAGGAAGGCGATCAGGTCAAGCGCGGTCAGATCCTGGCCCGGATCGACGCGAAGCGGTTCGAAGAGAGCGCGCGCCAGTCTGAAGCGGGTCTTGGTGCTTCCCGCTCGGATCTCGACCGCACGCTGGCCGACCTGGACTTGAGCCGACAGTCTCTCGAACGTCAGAGGAAGATGCACACTGACAAGCTGATCTCCGACCAGCTGCTTGAGCAGGCGGAATCCGAATTCAAGATGAAGCAGGCCGCGGTCGAATCGCAGCGCAAGCGCGTCACCCAGCAGTCCGCGATCGTGGCCACCAACCAGGACGATCTTGGCAAGACCGTAGTGGTGGCGCCCATGGACGGAGTCGTCACCAGCCTGCAGAAGGAAGAGGGCGAAACCGTGATCGGTGCCCAGAGTTTCGCGCCGACCGTCATCTGCGTGGTCGCCGACCTCTCGGTGATGGAAGTGGAGATCCTGGTGGACGAGACCGATATCCGGAATCTGTCGCTCGGCCAGACCGCCGAGGTTCGCGTGGACGCCCTGGAAGGGACCATCATCAAGGGCGAGGTCACCGAGATCGGCTCGTCGGCCATCCCCCGGGGTGCCGCCGCGGCCGCGGCCTCCAACGTGAACACCTCAAACCAGGCCAAGGACTTCAAGGTCACGGTGACCCTCAAGGAGCCTCCCGCGTCCTTGCGACCCGGCCTCAACGCCACCGCCGATGTCATCACCGCCCGTCGCGAAGGTGTCGCCGCCGCCCCCATCCAGGCCGTCGTGGTTCGCCAGGTCGAGAAGGACGGCAAGGTGGTCGATCCCTCCATCGGCCAGGCCGGTTCCGCGGAAGGCAGTGGGCCCGCCACTCCCTCTCGATCCGCCAAGCTCGAAGAGAAGGAAGGCGTCTTTGTGGTCCAGGAAGGCAAGGCGGTCTTCCGTGCCGTCAAGACGGGCATCATTGGTGATTCGGACATCGAGATCATCGAAGGCGTGAAAGACGGCGACGAGATCGTCATCGGCTCCTACCGCACCCTCCGGACCCTGAAGAACGATGCGCTCCTCAAGGTCGAGGTCCAGGGTGCCAAGGGTTCCAAGTGACGGAGCAAAGCGCCGCCTCATCGATCATCCGGTGCGCCGACCTCTGGCGCACCTACAAGATGGGCGAAGAGACCATCCATGCTCTGCGCGGGGTGTCCTTCGAGATCCAGCCCAACGAGTACCTGGCGATCATGGGCCCGTCCGGCTCGGGCAAATCGACCCTGATGAACCTCATCGGCTGCCTCGATACGCCGTCCCAGGGCGAGTACTACCTGCGCAATCAACTCGTGTCGAAAATGTCGGACGATTCTCTGGCCGAGGTGCGCAACAAGGAAATCGGCTTCGTTTTCCAGACCTTCAACCTGTTGCCCCGCGCCACCGCGCTCGAAAACGTGGAACTCCCCCTCGTCTACGCGGGCATTCCGAAGAGTGTGCGGATGGAGCGGGCCCGCGATGCCCTCGACAAGGTCGAACTCAGTTCCCGCATGAGCCACAAGCCGAACGAGCTTTCAGGCGGTCAGCGCCAGCGCGTGGCCATCGCCCGCGCCCTGGTAATGGGTCCGGCGATTCTGCTCGCTGACGAGCCGACCGGAAACCTCGATTCGACCACGGGCGAGGAGATCATGCGCCTGTTCGAGCGTCTCCACGAGGCGGGGAACACCATCATCCTGGTGACCCACGAACGGGAGATCGCCGAACACGCGCATAGGGTCATCATGATCCGCGATGGCAAAATCGCCAGCGACGAAATGAGCCGAAAGGCTTCGTGAGGCTGTTTTCAGGGGCTGTGGCCCCGACCTGGAAGGACGCTGATGCCGTTTTATGAGGCGATAGCCATCGCCGTGGCCTCGGTCAAGGCCAATAAGCTGAGATCGGTGCTCACCATCCTGGGGGTGGTGATCGGCATCGCTTCCGTCATTGCCGTGGTAGCGATCACCGATGGCCTCGACAGCTACATGGCCGACAAGGTGCTCGCCCTCGGCAGCAAAAGCTTCACCGTCCAGAAGTTCCCGGACATCATCGTCTCCTTCGACCAGTTCCGCGAGTACATGAAGCGCAAAGACCTCACCCTGCGCGACGTCGACCTCGTCCGGGAGTCCTGCACCCTGTGCGCCGAGGTGGGCGGGCTCATGGTCACGAGTCGCACCGTGAAGTACGGGTCGATCAAGCAGGAAAGCGTCCAGGTCATGGGCGTGACCGAAAACTTCAGCCGCATCGGATCGATCCGCGACCTGATCGTGGGACGCCACCTTATCGACGACGACATCGGTTCCGCGCGTCCGGTGGCGGTCATCGGCGCCGACCTCATGGACGCCTTCTTCCCGAACGCCGAACCCCTGGGCAAGGAGATCATCGTCGACGGCAACCGCCTCCGCGTGGTGGGGGTGGGCGAGCGCAAGGGCAAGGTTTTCGGGGAAAGCCAGGACAACTTCGTCTGGACCCCCATCACCGCTTTCCGCAAGGTCTTCGGCGCCCGCCGCTCGGTGAGCATCCAGGTCGAGGCCCAGTCGATGGACGTCTTCGAGAAGGCGCAGGATCAGGCGCGCCTCGCCTTGCGGAACCGGAGGCATCTCGCGTACGGCGAGCCGGACGACTTCAACATCGAAACCGGCGAAAGCGTCATGGACCTGTGGAACAGCACCACCCAGGGGATCTACGTGGTGACCATCGTGGTCACCCTGATCAGCCTCCTGGTGGGCGGCGTGGTGGTCATGAACATCATGCTGGTATCGGTGACCGAGCGCATCAAGGAAATCGGCGTACGCAAGGCGCTCGGGGCGCGGCGCAGCGACATCCAGAAGCAGTTCATCGTGGAGTCGGTGCTGCTTACCGGGGCCGGAGGCATCCTCGGCGTGGTGGGCGCGTCGATCTTCTCTTTCGTGGTGGGCCGGCTCCTGTCCGGCCTCGTGGGCGACGAATTCTCGGCGCCCGTCCGTCTGTGGGCGGTCGGAGTGGCCGTGGTCTCGTCGACCATCGTGGGTCTGGTGGCCGGCATCTATCCGGCGTCCCGCGCCGCCGCCCTCGACCCCGTGGTCGCCCTGAGGAGCGAGTAGCCAGATGAGAAGGAAAAGCAGCGGTCGCCTCGCGATCTTCGCGTTCTGGGAATCGGTCAAGATCGGCCTGTCGTCGCTCATCGCCTACAAGATGCGGGCCGCCCTCACCATCCTCGGCGTGGTGATGGGCATCATGACGGTCACCGGGGTGTCCGCAATCATCGCCGGTCTCAACAAATCGCTCTCTTCCCAGCTCGATCAGCTCGGGTCCGCATTCATCCTGGTTCGCCCTCAGCAGCCGGGAGAAAACATTTCTTCCGAGGAACGGCGGAGGCGTCGGATGCTGACCGAGGATGAAGTGAAGGCGATCCGTGAACTGCCCGAAGTGGCCGCGGTCAGCCCCCTCGCCTTCGTGCGCGCGGATCTCATCAAGTACAAGGAACTGCGGGTGAACGCGGCGCAGGTGTTCGGCACCACCCCCGACTACGAGCCGGTGCACAACATGTTCGTCGAGCGCGGCCGATTCTTCAACGAAAGCGAAACCGCGCGCGCCGCCCAGGTGGCGGTGATCGGACCGGACATCGTGGAAGCGGTGTTCCCCGGCCTCGATCCCATCGACAAGGAGCTCTCGATCGACGGCCGCAAGTTCCGGGTCATCGGCGTCTCCGAACGTCAGGGCAAGTTCTTGTTCTTCAGCCGCGACAACGTGGTTCTGGTTCCACTGAAGAGCCTGCCCTCCGCAAACTTCATGGGGCTTGAAGGCTACGTCGCCGACGTCAAGGCCCCCTCGCCCGAACGCGTTTTGCAGGCTGAAGCGGCGATCCGCGAAACCCTACGCCGCAAGCGCCGGCTGCGGTTTTTCGCCAAGGACAATTTCGCGGTCTTCACCCAGGACGCCATCACCGACCTGTACAACCAGGTCACGGGCGGCATCTACATGGTGATGATCGCGATCTCCAGTATCGGCCTGGTCGTCGGCGGGGTCGGAGTCATGAACATCATGCTGGTATCGGTGACCGAACGCACGCGCGAGATCGGAATCCGCAAGGCGCTGGGGGCCAAAAGGCGAGACATCCTCTGGCAGTTCCTCACCGAAGCCATGACCCTGACCGGCGTAGGCGGGATTCTCGGCATCGTCATCGGCGGTGGTCTCGCAAGCCTCATCAACGCCCTCTCGCCCTTCCCGGCGGCCTTCCAGCCCCAGTGGGTGGCCGCTGCCTTCGTGTCGTCCCTCGCCGTCGGCCTCTTCTTCGGAATGTGGCCGGCCGCCAAAGCCGCGAAGCTCGATCCCATCGAAGCCCTCCGGTACGAGTAGATTCGCGGGAAGGAGAAACCCGTGACTGAAAATCCCACTCTTCAAGAAGTGCCACCCGCCGATTCCGGCTCCCTGCTCGGCAACCTCTTCAACCTGTATTTCGAGCCGCAGGCGAGCTTCGGGAAGATTCTCGTGCGACCACGGGTATGGCTTGCCATCCTGCTGCAGACCGCCCTCGGCGTTCTCTTCACCTCGGTATGGCTCAGCAAAGTTGACGCCCGCGCCTTCATGAGCGCGCAGATCGAGAACAACCCCCGACTGCAACAACTCACCACCGAACAGGTGGATCGGATCATCAGCTCTCAGGCCTCGGCCATGCAGACCTGGGGACGTGTCGGGCCGCTGATCGCACCCGTGATCATCGACGTCGTCCTCGCGGGCCTCCTCCTCTTCATGTTCCGCTTCTTCCTGGCCGTGGATGTTTCGTTCCTTCAATCCCTGGCCGTGGTGGCCTGGTCATTCGCCGCTCTCGGCCTGGTGCAAACACCGGTGATGCTCTCCGTGTTCTTCCTGAAGGACGACTGGAACCTCGACCCCAACCAGGTGGTTCAGGCGAATCCCACGGTTCTTTTTGAGCAGGCCGACGTGCCGGGATGGGTGTGGAGCTTCCTCTCAAGCCTCGACCTGTTTACTTTCTGGACCCTCTTTCTTCTCGCTACCGGTTTCGCGGTAGCGGGAAAGCGGGGGCTCAGCACCGGACTTTGGGGGGTCGGTATTCCCTGGGCGTTGTTCGTGATGGCGAAAGTAGCTTTCGCCATGATGTTCAGCTGAAACGCACCCTGAACCTATAACCTTGCGATTCCATGTGTGGAATCGCGGGTGTCGTCGAAGCGGAGGGTTCCCCTTCGCGTGAACTTCTGGAGCGGATGGGCGAAAGAATCGCCCACCGGGGCCCGGATGACGGCCGCGTCGAGATTTTCGGACGCGCCGGGTTTTCCTTTCGCCGCCTCTCTTTCATCGACGTGGCGGGCGGGGGCCAGCCCATTTCGAATGAAACCGGCCGCATTCACGTCATGGCCAACGGGGAGATCTACAACTATCTCGACCTGAGGCGCGAACTCGAGGGCCTTGGACATCGCTTCAAAACGCGATCCGACGTCGAAACCATTGTCCACGGCTACGAACAGTGGGGCGACGAAATCCCGAAACACCTGAAGGGCATGTTCGCGTTCGCCATCTGGGACGAGGAGCGCGATCGTCTTCTGCTCGGTCGAGACCGCCTGGGCAAGAAGCCTCTGGTCTACGCCGAGTTCGCGGGCCGTCTGGTCTTCGCGAGTGAATTTCAGGCGGTGCTGGCCGACCGGCGGATCTCGCGAGAGGTGAATCCCGCGGCGATTCACGACTTCCTGACCTACCAGTACGTGCCGGCCCCCGCATCGGGTTTCAAGGCCATCCAGAAGCTGCCGCCCGGCCACATCCTGAGTTTCGAGGGCGGTTCGGTGAAGACCTCAAGGTATTGGCAGCCGAAGTGCGCGCCCCGGCTCAATCTCACCATGGACGACGCGGTCGCCGAAACCGAACGCCTCCTCAAGGAAGCCGTGCGCAAGCGGCTCATGAGCGAGGTGCCGCTCGGGGCGTTCCTTTCCGGTGGGGTCGACTCGTCCCTCATCGTGGCGATGATGGCCGAATTCACGAAGGTGAAGACGTTCTCCATCGGTTTCGAGGAGGAGGGCTTCAACGAACTGCCGCATGCCCGCGCGGTGGCCGAGCGTTACGGCACGGAGCACCATGAATTCATGGTGAAGCCGAACGCGGCCGAGGTCCTGCCGAAACTGGTCCGGCACTACGGCGAGCCCTACGCTGATTCCTCCGCCCTTCCCTCCTATTACCTGGCGAAGATGACGCGAACCCACGTGAGCGCCGCGCTGAATGGCGATGGTGGCGACGAGTTCTTCGCAGGCTACGACCGTTATCGCGCCCTCCCGTATTTCCGGCTGGCGCGGCTGCTGATGCCCCTCGCACCGGTGGCCCGCGCGCTTTCCCGATGGAGCGCTCTGCCCACGAGGGTGCGACGCGCTTTCGGCGGTGCCGGACACGATCCTCGCGAGGGCTATGCGCGGATCATGTCGTATTTTTCTCCCGAGCAGAAGAACGCGCTCTACACCCACGAGATGCGCGAGAAAGTGGGCGCGGTCGATTCGTACGAGTGGATGTACGGCTTCATGCGCGAATCCGGGGAGCCGCTCGGAGTGCGTCTGCTGCAGTACAGCGACGCCATGACCTACCTCCCCGGCGACATCCTCACCAAGGTCGATATCGCCACCATGGCGAACTCGCTCGAGGGGCGATCGCCCCTGCTCGATTCCGACCTCGTGGAATGGGCCCTGCGCCTGCCGGATTCGCTCGGCAACAACCGATCCGAAGGCAAGCTGGTGCTCAAGACCCTCGCGCGCAAGTATCTGCCGGCGTCGGTCATCGACCGGCCCAAGATGGGTTTCGGCATTCCCATCGACGGCTGGTTCAAGGGCGAACTTCACAACATGGCCCGAGAGGTTCTTCTCTCAAAGGCAGCCAGCGAACGGGGCCTGTTCGCGCCCAAAGTGATCGAAAAGATGATCAGCGACCATGTTGATGGACGGGAGCGCCACGGGTATCGGCTATGGAGCCTGCTCTGCCTCGAGTTGTGGTTCCGCGAGGTCGTGAATGCCGATTGAGGGGGGAACTCAGGGCACCCTCTTCTTCGACATCAACCATCCCGTCCAGGCTCTGATGCTGCGCCCGGTCATCGACGCGCTCCACACCGCCGGCTTCCAGTCGCGGGTCTTTGCAAGAGACAAGGATGTGACGCTCGGGCTTCTCGAGCGCTTCGGCATTCGGGCGAGCACCCTGGGCCCGCGCCGGCGCGGGAGGCTCGGAGCCCTGGTGGAACTGATCACGCGCGAAACCCATCTGCTCGGTCTCGCGCTTGCGGAAAGGCCACGCGCCATCCTTGGAACCAGCGTTCACGCGGCCCGGGTCGGCCGCTTGTCCGGGGCTACGTCGATTGTGATCAACGATGACGATGCTTTGGCGGTGCCGCTCTTCGCCCGCCTCGCTTATCCGCTGGCCGATGTTCTCGTGAAACCCGCCTGCCTCGACTTCGAAGCTCATCCACGCCAGGTCACTTACAAGGGAAATCAGCAGCTCTTCTACCTTCACCCCTCGCGATTTCAGGCCGATCCCACGATCCGGGCCGAACTCGGCCTCGAGACCTCCCAGCGATTCGGAGTCATCCGCCTGTCCGCCCTCGATGCACATCATGATGAGGGCGTGCGCGGCCTGGGCCCGGCGCACCTGGCCGAAATCGCCGGTCGGATTCCCAGGGACACCGTGGTCCTCGCTTCTCTGGAAACGGCGCGCGAACTCCCTCCCGGCTGGAAACAGGTCCATCTGTCGCCCGATCGACTACACCATGTCCTCGCCGCCGCGGATTTCTTTCTGGGCGATGGGCAGACCATGACCGCGGAGGCCGCGGTTCTGGGCGTCCCCGCCCTTCGCCTCAATGACTTCGTCGGTCGAATCTCGTATCTGAAGCAACTGGAGGGCTACGGTCTGTGCTACGGCTTCCGGCCGGGGCAGGAGAGAGCGCTCATGGAAAAGCTCTCGGAGATCCTGAGCGGGGACCGGTCCCGGGCTGCTTCCGAGGCAGCGAGGCGTCGTTTTCTGTCTGATATGGTTGATCCGCTCCCCTGGCTGGTTGACCTGGTGTCGAGCCGCCTCCGCTCTCATGCCTGAAGTCCTTCTCGTTGTCGGCACGCGGCCAGAGGCCATCAAACTCCTTCCCGTCTATCGGGCTTTGCGCGCGCGGGGTGCCGAGGTCGCGGTGCTCACTACCGGGCAACACAAGGAGATGGTGGATCCTCTGCTCGAGGTTCTCGGTCTCTCGGCCACACTTTCGCTCGCCATCGAGGATAAGGCCCCCTCGCTGGCTGAACTGTCCGCGCGACTGCTCAGGGCCTTCGAAGAGCCGCTGCGCACGCGACGGCCCGCCTGGATCGTGGTGCAGGGCGACACCACTTCGGTAGCCATGGGCGCCCTCGCCGGGTACTACCAGGACATCAGGGTCGCCCACGTTGAAGCGGGTCTACGAACCTTTCGCCCCAGGGAACCCTTTCCGGAGGAAGCGAACCGACAGATCGTCGCCCGCCTGGCCTCCGTGCACTTCGCCCCAACCGAGAACGCGCGCGCGAATCTGCTGCGCGAAGGCATCTCGGATCACGCGATTCACGTGGTGGGGAATACGGTCGTGGACGCGCTGCGGGATATCCGGTCGAGGGTTCTGCCGAATCTGGAGGACGCGCCGGAAATAGCCCCGATCCTTAGCACTCCCCGCCCCTTGATGCTGGTGACCGCGCATCGAAGAGAGAACCACGGTCAGGGCCTTTCGGATCTGGCGAGCGCCCTCGCCCGGATCGCGGAGGCGGCCGGAGAGCGCCTGCAAATCGCCCTGCCGGTTCACCTCAATCCCGCGGCCTCGAAGCCGTTGGTGGATCGCCTGAGCGGCGTCCCCGGGGTTCACCTGCTGAAACCGCTGCTCTATCCCCAGTTCCTGAAGTTGTTGACCCGGTCCGCCCTCGTTCTGACCGACAGCGGCGGCGTGCAGGAGGAATGTGCGGTGCTCGGTATCCCTCTTTTGATCGCCCGCAACGTGACCGAAAGGGCCGAAGTGGTGGAGTGTGGGGTGGGAGAGATCGTAGGTGTCGACCCTGAGGTGATCTTCAAGTCGGCGATGCGTTTGCTGAACGATCCGGTGGCCAGGGCGGAACGGGCGGTCCCAAGCCTCGCCTTTGGCGACGGCCTGGCCGGCGAACGCATCGCAGCCACACTGCTTGGTTGAACGCGGTGACCGCGATTGTGAACGAACAGCCGGGGCGGGAAGCCCTGAAGGTCGCCATGGTGGGCAACGGAGCCACCGTGCACGCCCTGATTCGCGGAGCCGCGATCGCCGCCCTCGGACATCAGGTTCGTCTCTTCACGCTGGGTCCGGTGCTCCCCCACCAGGGACTCGAGGTGCGCACCCGCCCGCTGCCGAAGGGTCCGATCGAGGGGTTTCGCGCGTTCCTCTCGTTCCAACGGGACCTGCGTGAGTTTGAGCCGGACCTTCTCCATGTCCACTATGCGGGCGGGCGGCTTGGAAGCCTGGCTCTGGCTTCCGGAATCAAGCCCCTGGTGGTGACGGTGATGGGGGGGGATGTGCAGCCGGAACAACATCTGGGCCGAGCCACCGCGGTGGATCATCGAACCACCCGGCGCCTGCTCGAGCAGGCGAGCCTCATACTCGCCAAGTCGGTGGCGCTGCGAAACGACATAGCAAAGTATGGCGCTTACGCTGAGAAGACGGAGACCGTTCGCTGGGGTATTGACGCCGCCCGATTCAAGCGCGACCCACGACTGGGCGAGGAGGTCCGCCGGAAACTCAACCTGCCCGAAGGACCGATTCTGCTCAGTCCCCGAATTCTGCGTCCGCTTTACAACATCCACCTGATTGTGGAGGCCCTGCCGGCCATCCTGAGCACGGCTCCGAGCGCGACTCTGGTGGTCAGCCGTCATCGAGAGGATGCGGCCTACGCGAAGCACCTGCGCGAGCGGATCACCGAACTGGGGATCGGCGCCCATGTCCGGTTCGTCGAAGCCATCGGCTACGAGGACATGCCCGGCCTGCTCGCAGCGACGAGTGTGGTCATCAGCGTCCCTTTCTCGGACGGCCTGCCCCAGACCCTCTTCGAAAGCCTGGCCAGCGAAACTCCCATTGTGATGGGACGCCTTTCCGCATACGAGGAGATGGTCCGGGACGGGCAGGAAGTGCTTCTCTCGGAACAGGACGCGTCTTCGATCGCCGCCAGCGTGGTCCGGATCCTGAACGACGACGCACTCGCGAACCGTCTGAAGGCAGCGGGACTGCGGCGCTTTCAAGAGCAGGCGTCGTTGCCCGACGAGGCTCGTCGCGTGGACTCCTTCTACAGGAGGATTCTCGCCCCGGATCGGCCCTCGTCCCCCCTGGGCCCAAGACTCCTGGACGCTCTCAGCCTGGTTCTTCCTCGCGGCTGAAATCTGATGACCAACCTCTTTGGTTTCGACATCACCCAGCTGGACGTTCCCTGGTTCCTGAACGTTTGCCGGGTTGGCTTCGTCGTCCTTGCCCTGCTGGCCGCGGCCAGGGCGACCCGAACCCGCGATGACCGGCGCACGGGCTGGATCGTTCTCACCGTGGCCCTGTGCGGGCATGCCCTCGCTTGGTTCGCCAGCATGTATCCGCTGCCCGGGGTCTACGGGAGCAACGCCAGCATGGATCGCGAAAACCACCTCGGCTGGGCCAACGTCATGGCGGCGGGCTTTTCGCCGCTGCGCACATTTCAGGTTCATCACCTCCACTTCGAGCCCCTGTGGCCGCTCCTCATGGCGATCGCGTCGGGTTTCGAAGTCGATCGGGTCGCCCTCGTGTTTCAATGGGCGCCGCTGGTGGTGGGCGTGGCTCTGGTGGTGGCGATCCGGTTTGCGTGGGTGCGGGGTGGTGTGAGTGCTACCGTGCCGGAGACGACGGCCGCCTTCGCGGCCTTAGGCGCACTGCTTCTCCTCGCCGTTCCCGGAGACGCTTCGGGGCCGTTTCGAAATCCGTGGGCCCTCACCTTCCTGCTCAAGCCCAATCATGCTCTGGGCCTGGTTCTGACTCCGCTCGCGGCTCTTGCCCTCGCCCGGGCCACGACCTGGAAATCCCGGCTCTTCGCGGGTTTCGTGCTGCAAACCGTCGGTTGGGCGTTCGTCATTCACATGGCGTTCATCGTCGCGGGTCTGATGGTCTTTGTCTTCCTTTCCTGGATCACGAAACGTGCGGAACGCCGGCGCGACGCTCTGGATGTGGTAACCGCGGTCGGAGCGAATCTGGCCATCGTGAGCCCGTATCTGGTCATGCTGATCGTGGCGTATCCGTTTCTCCAGGGGAGCGACGCCTATCGACTGTCGTTTTTCTCCGAGCGGCCGCTGGAAGGACCCTTGCGTCTGGGCTTGCTCTTTCTCCTTAGCGCCTTCGGGGCGTGGCAGACCTACAAGAACGGCAGCCGCCTGGGCCGCATCCTGGCCACTCAGTGGCTGGGGGCGCAACTCATCTGGCAGGGCCTTCCCCTCCTCGGCTTCTTCGGTCATGCCCGCGAGCAGGACGAAGCGCTCTACTGGTGTCGCTTCTGGACGGGTCTTTTCGCGGGGACCGGCGGCTTCACGCTCGCACGATCGGTGTTGACGCCGCTGCGTGACGTTCGCGGCCGAACCGCCTTGCTATCGAGTCCTGCGGCCTCCGCCCTCATCCTGCTGCTGCCCTCACTTGTTCCGGCATGGTGGGACCCGCTTCGCATGGATCAGTACTTCGTGGCCGGACGGGCACCCCTTCCCGATTGGATCGCTGAGCCGACCCGTTTCATCCGCGGCCGAACCGACAAGAACGCGGTCTTCGTCGGAGACCGCGACTACGCCCGCTGGATCGCCGCGTATGGCGCGCGTCGGGTCCTGCTTTCCGACTCGCTCAACCTCCCGAACGACTTCAGGAGGCGGCGAGAGATTGAAGCCGCCGCTCTCGGTGACGGCAATCCGGAATTGTTGCGCGAAGGCCGCGAACGATATTCACTGCAGTACGTCCTTGTCACCTCGACGCCTTTGCCCTTCGCCCCCGCCGTGACCCTGGCCCATATCGAGCGACTCCCTCATCTCAAAGTGATCTATGACGGCGCCTTCGCGGATCGTCGTGTTCTGATTTTCGAAATCGTGCCCCCGGGCCTAGGCCGCCCATGACGGGATCACCAGAAATGACGGGGTCGTTTCTCGCTGGCCTGCAGGTTCTGGTTGCGCAGGAAGCCTCGCTGCCTGCGGTGAGGGTCGTCGTCTTCCTTTGGGCCCTCGCCGGATCCCTCGCCTGGTCCAAGGGAAAGGCCAGGCTGGCCGTGCTCCTGTTCGCCATCGGCGCCGCCGTCGGCCTGTCCTACTGGCTGATCCAGATCAGGACGCCGTACGGTCTGGGTACGGATGAAGCACTCACACGACAGTGGTCTCAGGCGGGAATAGGCGCGGCGGGGAACTCAGGCGGGGGGTTTGTCGCGGGCACCAGGGCCGAGGTCTCCGTCCCTTCACTCCTCACCAGCATCGGTGTCCCGGTCACGATCGCGCAGGGGTTGCCGCAGATCTCCGCAGGGTTGTTGGTGGTTGTTCTCGCGGTTCTGCCATTCCTGGCCCTCAGGAATCGTGCGACCGCCAGCTTTGCGGGAGCCTTGCTGCTCGCGGGCGGATTGTGGCCGGGCCACTCCCCCTTCGACTGGATCCTGCAAAACCCCACAGGTTCGCTGGCCGCGTTTTTGGGGGTCATGGCCATGGCCGTGGCCACGCGGTGGCCGCGAGTCGGGCGGCTTTTGCGAAAATATCGACTCGGCATCATCTCGGTATTGATCGGTGCCGCGGTGCTGGTCGAGTCCACGACTCTGCTTTTCGGGGCGACTCTGCTCCTGGCTTCGCCCCTGCGCGTCGCCCTTCGCCGAAGCGGCCGCGCGGCGAATCGGGTTCGGCGTCTCGAGGCGCTGGTTCTCCTGGTGACCGCGGGAGGAAGTGGACTCTTGTGGTGGCTCCCTCCCCACAGCGTGCCCGGATTCGAAGCAGCGCGTGACCCGGGGACATCGCTCCAAAGGCCTCTCGCCTGGATCCGCCTCAACGTACCCACCGGCGACGTGATCCTGGCCTCGCCTGAATACAGTGCGGCCCTCGCGGCCCTGGGCGGCCGACGAGTTCTCTTTTGGCCTCCAGGCCTCGGCGACAACGAGACGCTGCCGGAGCCCTCGCGCCGGGCTCGGCTCTACTCGCGGACTCTCAGAGGACAGCCGGTGGCTCGCCTCGCCGAAGAGTTTTCGGCCACTCATCTCTTCCTCGGTCCGGGCGAGCCCAATCCGGTCGTCCCTTCGGATCCCTTGAACGAGCCCACACTGGCGCTGGTCGAGGTCTACAGCGATGTCGAGGATTTCCGGGTCTTCCGACTGACAAAGAAATAGACTTCCGCCAAAAGGCCAACTCTTGTTCCAGGAAAATCTAGTCTCAGTGGTCGTACCCGCTCACAACGAAGAGCTTCTGATCGAGCGGGTCGTGAACGGTCTCCCCGCGTTCGTCGACCACGTGATCGTGGTGGACGACGAATCGAAGGACAAGACCTGGGAGAAGCTCGAAGCGCTCAAACAGATCCACGGCCCGCGCCTGCATGTGATCCGCCATGCCCGAAACCAGGGGGTGGGGGCCGCGATCGTGACCGGCTACGAGGCGGCGCTTGGAATCGCGCGGGAGAAGAATCTGGTGGTGGTCATGGCCGGGGACGCCCAGATGGACCCCGAGGACCTCCCGAAGCTGCTCGCCCCGTGCGCGCGCGGCAAGGTCGACTACGCCAAGGGCAACCGACTGATCACCGGCGAGGCCTGGCGGCTGATTCCGAGAACCCGGTACCTCGGTAACGCCGTGCTCTCGCTTCTCACCAAGATCGCCTCCGGTTACTGGCATGTGGCAGATTCACAAACCGGCTATACGGTGATCCGGGCCGAAGCGCTTGCGGTCCTTCAGTTGCGCCGGCTCTACCCGCGCTACGGATTTCCCAATCACATGCTGGTCGAGTTGAACAACTACGACTTTCGAGTGCGCGATGTGCCCATCCGCCCGGTCTACAACGTGGGCGAGGTGTCGGGCATAAGACTGCACAAGGTGATTCCGACCATCTCGTGGCTGCTCTTTCGGTGCTACTTCTGGAGGATGAAGGAGAAGTACATCATCCGGGACTTTCACCCACTGATCTTCTTCCTCACCTTCGGGTTCCTGGTCGGAGGCGCCTCCCTTCTGTTCGGTCTGTACCTTGTCTATCTTCGAGTCACCGTCGGCCCCCTGAGCCCGGTTTCCGCCCTTTTTGCCGCGGTCGGCTTCAATTCGGGCGTCCAGAGCATCCTGTTTGCGTTGTGGATGGACATGGAGCGGAACAAAGACCTCAAGTAGCGCCCTTGTCGGCAACGCCTGCCTCGGATAGCATTCGTCTCTTCGCCAAGACGCGCGGGCGCCCCTAGCTCAATTGGATAGAGCAATAGACTACGAATCTGTAGGTTGGAGGTTCGAATCCTCCGGGGCGCACCACTTCTTCCCAGAGGTTCGCGAGGCCCAAACCGAAAGACTCCACCCCCCCGGTTTCAAGAGCGGTCCTGGCGTGGCTCATCGTGTCCCAGTTCGGATACGCCCTGTCACTGCTCCCCTGGGTCGCGATGGCCGGACTGGCGGTAATGGCGTTCGACGCTCCCGGCTCCACCTCAAACTGGCAGCCCTGGCTCTTAGTGGGGGCGATCTGGTCCTATCCCCTGTTCGCCCTCGGCGCGTCCATCGCGGCCTGGGTCTTCCTTGCCCGCAAGCGCGGCCGGGCGGCGGCGATTGCGACCTCCGTGCCGCTCCTCCTCATCATTCTCTTCTTCCTGATCCTGCTGGTCTCTTAGGCACCGAGTGAGCGCCGACTACGAGGCTCTGATGGATCGGGCTCTCGCTCAGGCCCATCTGGCAGAAGCGGCGGGTGAAGTGCCGGTGGGGGCGATTTTGATCGATGCCTCTGGGACCCTGATCGCCGTAGGGTTCAATCAACCGATCTCGACCCAGGACCCGACCGCCCACGCCGAGATCGTGGCTCTGCGCGCAGCGGCCCAAAAACTGGGCAACTACCGGCTTCCAGGAACGACCCTGGTGGTGACCGTGGAACCGTGCCTCATGTGCGCCGGAGCGCTAATCAGCGCGCGCGTGGCCCGAGTGGTTTACGGGGCCAGAGAGCCCAAGTGGGGAGCCTTCGAGAGCCGGCTGCAGGTCGGCAGCCTCGGAATGAACCATCACATCGATGTGCTCCCCGGGGTTCGAGAGCAAGAATGTGCCGCGTTGATGCGAAATTTCTTCCGCAGACGGAGGGACTGAAGGGCTTCCGCTCAGCCTCCTGGCCGAACTTTTACCGGTCATGGCGAGGAGGCCTTCGAACGAGATCCGACGAAGCCATCTCGCCGTTCAGAGATCGCCAACTGCACGGCCGGTTTGGCGGGTATCCAAGGAGCAGATGACTTCACCCTTGGGCGGCTGGTAATCTTGCCGCTTCCACGGGCCGTCGCGGAGAGATGCGAGAGTGGTTTAATCGGCACGCCTGGAAAGCGTGAGTAGGGGTGACCCCTCTACCGAGGGTTCGAATCCCTCTCTCTCCGCCAGTTTTCCTGGGCCGAAGGCCCAGAAAACTGGCTTAAGAGAGAGCATCGGCAACCTTACTTCGTGCGGCGTCGAATCCCCGTTTCCGCCTCCCATGCGTCTCCCGAGGACCTCTGGCCGAGATCGAGCAGGACTGATTGGGAAGGGACCACAAGGGTCGCCCCTACATCCGAGCGGGGACGTTGCGTTCGTGATTCGGGTTGCGCCTGCACAACGCCAACCGAAACCCGAAAACCTGCGGTTGAAAACGTAGTGGCAGGCCTTGTGCCTGCCCTTGCCATCCGCATCGCGCCTTGGACCGGCTGTCTGCCCGTGTGGTCCCGACTTAATCCCTTTCGCGGGTTGGCAACTGCTACGGTCAGGCCGGTTGCCGCTTCGCGTAGGCGTTGAGGCCTTCGCCCAGGATCCGGATCGAGCGGCGGAGGTCGTCGCAGTTGAGGACATAGGCGATGCGGACCTCGTCCGCGCCGAGGCCAGGAGTCGCGTAGAAACCGGCCGCGGGGGCCACCATGACGGTAGCGCCTTCGAAGGAAAAATCCTCCAGCAGGAAGCGGGCAAAGTCGTCACTGTCCTTCACCGGGAGCCTTGCCACCACATAGAAGGCCCCCTCGGGCTTGCGCAGAAAAACCCCGGGCAGCTTGGAGAGTTCGGCATGAAGGACGTCCCGGCGGTTCTGATACTCCTCCCGCACCCCCGCGTAATAGTCGGCGCCGATCTCGGCCATGCCCAGGGCCAGAACCTGGGCGAGGCCCGGAGGCGACAGCCGGCCCTGGGCGGCGCGGGTCACCGCCGCGATCACTTCGGAATTCCGCGAAACAAAACAGCCGAGGCGGATACCGCACGCACTGAACCTCTTCGAAAGGGAATCGACCACCACCACGCGGTCCTCGAATCCCGGCAGATCCAGGGCGGACGTGGCCGATGCTCCGTCATAGACGAACTCACGATAGACCTCGTCGGATACCAGAAAAAGGTCGTGTTCGCGACAGAAGTCCGCCACGCGCTGGACCTCCGCGCGGGAGTACACGGTGCCCGTCGGATTGTTGGGATTGCAGAGCAGGACGAAGCGGGTGCGCGGCGAAAGAGCGGCGTCGAAGGCCTCCCGGGCGGGCAGGTGGAATCCCTCTTCCCCGCGGCAGCGGACGGGCACCAGCTTGACCCCGGTCATGGCCGCAAAGGAGTTGTAGTTCGTGTAGAAGGGCTCGGCCACGATCACTTCGTCGCCCGCCTCGGCGAGACAAAGGAAGGCGAAAAAGACCGCCTCGCTCCCTCCGGTGGTGGCGATCAGGTTCGCCGGTTCGATCTTGAGGCCGACCGTGGCGTAGTAGGAAGCCATGGCGGCCAGATACTGGGGCGTGCCCGCGGAGGGCGAATAGGCGATCACCGGATCGATGTTCTTCAGCCGGTCTCTCATCACCTTGGGAGTCTCCAGGTCGGGCTGGCCGATGTTGAGGTGAAACACCTGGACGCCTCGGCTCCGAGCCGCATCCGCGAAAGGCGCGAGCTTTCGAATCGGCGAGGGGGGAAGGGCCAGACCTCTTGAAGAAACTTTGGGCACGGTACTAAACCTCCACGTCTGCATTGGAACTTTTCTCTTAGACTCCGCGCATTCTGCGCGTTCGGATATCCCGACCGTCTTCATTCTAGGTCTTTACAAAATGCTGGCAGGATTTGGCCGCTTCCTGGTCCTCGCGACACTCGCCGCGTCCGGGTTTTTGTTGAGCCCTTCTCCACTCGGTGGCCTGGGGCTGGGTCTCGTCACGGGCGGGGCCATCCTCGCAATTGAAATGTTCGTGGCCCGCAGCACGCCCCGGCAAATACTCTCGGGGAGCTTCGGACTCCTGATTGGCCTGTTGATGGCGTTGATCGCCGGAGCCGCCCTCGCCCCGGCCGACTCTGCTTCGGGGAACCTGGTTCGGCTGGGACTGGTGATCGGCCTGGGTTGGATCGGGCTCGCCACCGGCGTTCGACGTTCGGGTTCTTTCTCACTGGCCCGGCTTCGCTCGGATTGGGAAGCACCCTCCGGGGTCCCGGTCGCGGCCCACACCCCGAAGATCCTCGACACCTCGGTCATCATCGACGGGCGCATCGCGGAAATAGCGGAGGCCGGATTCATGGAGGGTCCGCTGCTCATTCCCCAGTTTGTTCTGGTCGAACTCCAGCAGGTGGCCGACTCCTCCGATCCGCTCAAGCGCAATCGTGGCCGGCGCGGTCTGGACATGCTTCAGCGCATCCAGAAGAACTCCGTCGTCGCGATTCAGATCGTCGACACCGACTTTCCGGAGGTGAGGGAGGTCGATTTGAAACTGATCGAACTGGCCCTCCGCACCGAGGGCAAGATCGTCACCAACGACTTCAATCTGAACAAGGTGGCACAGATTCGCGGGGTCCGGATCCTCAACATCAACGATCTGGCGAACTGCCTGCGTCCCCTGGTGCTGCCGGGCGAGCCGATGCGGATCTTCGTGAGCAAGGAAGGCAAGGAACACGGGCAGGGCGTCGGCTACCTCGATGATGGGACCATGGTGGTCGTGGAAGGCGGGCGAAAAGCGCTCGGACGCACCATCGACGTGAATGTCACGACCGCCTTGCAGACCGCGGCCGGAAAGATGATCTTCGTGCGCTGGCCGGACGCTCCGCCCGACGAACTCTCCCGGAAAGACACGCGGCCGACGCTGCGAAGGAGCGATTCCCGAAACAGTGGCGAGATTCATGCGGCCAGCCTGCGGGACACGGAGGAAGTGCCCCTGGCCTCGCGTCAGACCGCCGAAGTACTGCCTGCGTTGGCAAGCGGCGGCTCGAGCCGGGGCGAGTAGCTTCGCCCTGGTTTCGTTGGTGGATCGGGTCGCCTTCTCGTGATTCGGATGGCGCTCGCGACCCTAACGGCCATTCTCGCCACCCTGGTCTGCGCGCCCGTGGGGATTCTGGCCTGGCCGTTCCGCCGAGATGGCGAAGTGGGTTTCCAGGTTGCGCGGCTGTGGGCTCGCGCGATTCTGGCCGCGGCCGGGGTGCGGGTCGTCCGCGAACAGATGGCGGAGCTTCCGAACCGCCCGGTGGTGTTTGTTTCGAATCACGTAAGCGCCCTCGACATACCGATCCTCTTCGCCTCGCTGCCCCGATCCTTTCGGATCGTGTACAAGAGTTCATTGCTCTACGTGCCCCTGCTCGGCCTCTTCCTGGCTGCCGCCCGTAACGTGCCGATCGACCGTTCGCGCGCCTTCCGCGCGAAGCGGAGCCTGGCCGCGGCGGCGAGGCGGATACACAACGGTGTTTCGGTGGCCCTGTTTCCCGAGGGCACGCGCAGCGGCTGTGCTCCCATGGGAACATTCAAACGTGGCAGTTTCAAACTTGCGCAGGAGGCGGCGGTCCCGGTGGTGCCGGTGAGTCTGATCGGCCTGCGCCGGGTGATCAGCAGGAACCGGATCACCCCGGGAACGATCAGGGTCAAGATCCACGAGGCGCTCGAGATGGAAGCCCCGGACACCATGGATCAACTGGCGAGCGTCGCGGAAGCGTTGATCCGCAAGGAGGATGAAGAACGATGAGCCGATCTCTGCGCGCTGTTTTCTGGGCAGCGTCACTGTCGTGTCTGGTCGCGGCTTTGGGCGAAACCACCTGGGCGCGGACCTCCGATCGCCTGGCCCACGCCATCGACCTCATCCTGGCCCGCGAGGTGTTCCGCCCCGCGAGTGTGGCCATAGACATCCGCGATCTGGAAACCGGTCGTGTGCTGTACGAACGAAACCCGACGCTGAACATGAAGCCCGCCTCAACCATGAAGCTCTTCACCACCGCGGCCCTGCTGGACGCGGAGGGGCCGGAGGCCCTGACCGCTCCCACCACGATTGAGACCGCGGGCCGGCTGGATTCTTTCGGACGCGTCCTCGGCGACATCTATCTGATCGGCCGGGGTGACCCGAATCTCTCCGATCGCTTCGAGTCGCGCACGGAGAAGAACCCGTTCGATCAACTCGCGAAGGACTTGAAGGACGCCGGCATTACGCGAATCGAGGGTCGGCTGATCGCCTATGACGGCCTCTTCTCCTCGGAGAGCATCCCGGACAGTTGGACCGCCGACGACCTCGTCTGGTCGTACGGAGCGGAGGTTTCGGCCTTGAGTGCCTTCGACAACACTCTGAGGCTGCGCCTCGAACCGGGCGAGCAGAACGAGGACGCGGCCCGCCTCACCATCCGGCCGGCGACTGGATTCATGCAGATCGAGAATCGGGTGAAGACCGGAGAGGTTGAGTCGAAGACAGATATTGCGCTCTCGCGCGACCTTGGATCCAGGCAGGTCGTTCTCGAAGGCCGGCTGGCGCGTTCGAGCGCGGCCTGGACCGGATCCGTGGCTGTTCCCGAACCCGCCCGGTTCGCCGCCACCCTGCTCGCCGAGGCTCTGGGCCGCCAGGGCATCGTCATTCGCGACACGGTCACCGCCTCTCGAGATCCCTTGCCTTCGTCGCTTCGCCCGCTCGCTTCCGTGCGCGGGCCTGCGGTCATCGAGCAGATTCGCGTTGTCAACAAGGAAAGCCAGAATTTGCACGCGGAGACTCTTCTGAGACGCCTCGGCCTTGCCGCGTTCAAAGACGCCTCGGTGGAGGCGAGCCTCCGTGCGCGCGAGGCCTTCCTGAAAGCCCAGGGGGTGCGGATCGAGGACACCGCGATGTACGACGGCTCGGGCCTCTCGCGGTCCGACCTCGTGACCGCGCGTTCGCTCGTCGATCTGCTCAGCGCGATGGACCGTCACCGCTACGCCAAGGCCTTCCGCGATTCGCTTCCCGTCGGTGGTGTCGACGGCACATTGAGGCGGCGCATGACCGGGACGACGGCCCAGGGGCGCATTTATGCGAAAACCGGCTCCCTACGTCACGTGAACGCTCTCGCCGGTTACGTAGACGCGGTTTCCGGCCGAAGGCTCGTGTTCTCAATTCTCGTGAACCACCACACTCGACCGTCGAAAGAAGCGCTCGAGGCCATGGACGCGATCTGCGTCCTGCTCGCCGACTTGAGGTCTTAACCTCCGCCCTGTGCCGGATATCGAGAAGACGGAGCCCACCCGCGAGCAGGCGATTCTCGAGGGCTTGAACGAGGCCCAGCGCGGAGCGGTGCTGCATGGGGAAGGGCCTCTGCTGATCGTGGCCGGAGCGGGTACTGGAAAAACCACTGTGCTCACAAGGCGCATCGCCCATCTCATTACCACCAAGAGAGCGCGGCCCGAGGAGATTCTGGCCCTCACCTTCACCGAGAAGGCGGCACGGGAGATGTCGGAGCGGGTTGATCAACTGGTTCCCTATGGGTACACCGAGAGTTTCATCGCGACATTCCACGCGTTTGGGGATCGCATGTTGCGGGAACATTGTTTCGCCGCCGGTTTGCCCGCCGACTTCCGCGTGCTCTCCCGCGCCGACGAGATCGTGTTCCTCCGCGAGCGTCTTTTCTCGCTCCCCCTCGCGCGGTTCCGTCCTTTGGGCGATCCCGGACGTCACCTCGCCACCCTGGTGGAATTCACCTCCCGGGCGAAGGATGAGGATCTCGCACCGGGCGACCTGCTGAGCCATGCGCAGGGTGAGTTGCAAAGACTCGCGCAGACCGCGGGCGACGAGGCGGAGGCCGAGCGTGAACAGGCACTCGATCTGATCGAAGCCGCCCTTTTCTTCAAGGCCCAACAAGAAGCCCTGGCTGAAGCAGCCCTGGTCGACTTCGGCGATCAGATCCACCTCACCTTGACCCTGCTGCGGCGAAGGCCCGATGTCGCGATCGGCCTGCGGAAGCGTTTCCGGTACATCCTGGTCGACGAATTTCAGGACACCAACCACGCGCAACTCGAGCTGATCCGCCTGATTGCCGGCGAGGGCAGTCCCAACATCACGGTGGTGGGCGACGACGATCAGGCGATTTACCGCTGGCGGGGAGCCGCCCCCGCGAACCTGATCCACTTCCTCGATCTCTATAAATCCGCGGCCCGCGTGGTGCTTCGACAGAACTACCGTTCCACCCAGGAGATTCTCGACACCGCGCATCGCCTGATCACCTATAACAATCCGCACCGGCTCGAGGCCGTGACCGGCATCGACAAACGCCTAGTCGCCGATCAGGGCTCGGGCAAGGACGTCGTTCATTGGAGGTTTCCAAACGCCTCGTCGGAAGCGGACGCGGTAGCGAAGGCCATCGAGGAGTTGCAGGCCGAGCGCTCGAGTCCGCTCAGCGACGTGGCCATCCTGGTCCGAAATAACGCCGACGCCGATCCCTTTCTCCGCGCCTTGAACATGCGCGGCATTCCGCACCGGTTCTCGGGCGGGGCCGGCCTCTTCGAACGGCCCGAAGTCCGCAGCCTGATCGCCTTCCTCCGCCTCGTGGCTTCCCCTGACGATTCGGTGTCGGCCTGGGCGCTCGCCTTCTCCGAGATTTACGCCTTCGATGCGGTGGACTTGTCGCGCCTCTCGCGTTACGCCTCCAGGAAAACCCGGCCCCTTCTCGAGGTACTGCGCGAACTTCCGGGCAACGAGGATCTCGCTTCCATCAAGGGGCCTTCGCGGGAGGCGGCGAAGAAATTCGTGGCCGACCTCGAACGAGGAGTTACGAGCATGGCCCAGAAGCGCACGGGAGAGGCGCTGTACGAGTTCCTCAAGGAATCCGGTTACCTCGCGCGCCTCGCCACCGTGCAGTCGGCGAAGGACGAACGCAAGGTCGCGAACATCGCCCGCTTCTTTGAGATCGTCCGCGGTTTTTCGGTAGTCGCCGAACACGACAACATCCCGGCCTTCGTGGCTCGCTTCGATCTCCTTCGCGACGCGGGCGAGGACCCTTCGGCGATCGAGGTCCAGGAGGGGGACGCAGTCAACATAATGACCGTCCACAAGGCGAAGGGACTGGAGTTCCGGACGGTCTTTGTGGCGAGCTGTGTCGACCAGAAGTTTCCGCTGAGGCGGCGCAGTGATCCGCTGCCCTTGCCTGCCGTCCTCCTCAAGAGCGATATCTCCCCTGGGGATGCCCACCTGATGGAGGAGCGACGTCTCTTCTATGTCGGCATGACCCGGGCCAAGGAAGATCTGATCCTGACTTCGGCCGACGACTATGGCGCCGGCACCACGCGCAAGGTTTCTCGTTTTGTGATCGAGGCCCTCGACCTGCCTTCACCGAGGACGCGGGTGGCGCGATCGTCCCCCCTCGAAACCATCGCCGCCTCGGCACCGGTTCTGGCTCCGGTGGATTCGGGTCTCACCGGTTCGCCCGAACCCGAGAGCCTGGCCCTCGCCATGGCCCCGCCCCTCCGGCTGTCTTTCCGCCAGGTCGACGACTATCTGACCTGCCCGCTCAAGTATCGATTCGTCCACCGAAATCGAATTCCCCTGCTCACTCATCACCGCGTGGTGTACGGAAGTGCCGTGCATCAGGCGGTTCAGGAGATGTTTCAGGCGCGCCTCGCCGGTCAGCCTTTTGCGGTTTCCGATCTGCTCGCGTCCTTCCGCCGCGCCTGGGTCTCTGAAGGTTTCCTCTCGCGCGCTCACGAGGAGTTGAGACTCAAAGAGGGCGAGCGCACCCTCACCCGGTTCTTCGAGTGGGAGAACCAAAATCCCCTGCAACCCACGGCGGTTGAAGCCGAGTTCTCTTTCCCGGTTGGCCGCACGCGGGTTATGGGCCGCTACGACCTGGTGGTTTCGACCGCCATTGGGGTCACTATCCTCGATTTCAAAACCGGTGACGTCAACACCGCGGCCCGCGCCCAGAATCGCGCTGAGGAAAGCCTGCAACTCGCGATCTATGCCCTCGCCCATCTCCGGACCACGGGGACGTTGCCGGCTCGAGTAGAGCTGCGTTTTCTGGAGACCGACCAGATCGGCGGCTTCGCTCCATCGATGGCCCTGGCCCTCGCCACCGAGCGGAAGATCGCCGACGTCTCGGATGCGATCTCGCGCGGAGTGTTCGACGCCACTCCCTCGCACGGAGCCTGTCGCCCGTGTCCCTTCCGCGACGTCTGTCCGGCAACCGCGAAAGACGACTAAAGGAACGCGTCCATCGGTCATGCGGGTCGAAGGGATTAGTACACTCGCCTCGGTGACCGCGCGCTCAATCCGACTGCTGGCCGTGATGGCGACGACGACTGGCCTCTTGCTCGGTGGCTTCGAGGCTCACCTCGCCCCGCAGGCGGAGGGGTGGTGGCATGGCCTGACCGGATCGCCATCTGAGATCCGCATCGCCGCGAGTGTGGCCGGGGGCCTTCTGGTCTTTGTTCTGGGCGGCATCCTCAGTGTGCGGCCTTTCCTTTGGATGGGCCTGGGCCTGCTACCGCTCGTCCCCGCCACGACCGGCTTCGGAGCGCCTTTGCTCCTCTTCTCGGGCTTCACCATGGTTCTGGTCTTCGCGATCCTCCTGGGATTGGCTTCATCGAGTCTTCTGCCGAGGCTCCCCGCACTCCATCCCGCAACCGTAAGTGCTTTGGCGTTCGCCTTCTTCCTCCTGGTCGGTCGCGCGCTGCCCGGACCCGCCGGACCTCAAGGCGACGAACCCCACTACCTCCTGATCGCCGAAAGCCTGCTCCAGGACGGGGACGTGGATCTCAAGAATCAGTTTGAGGACCGGGCCTTCTCGAAGTTCACGGTCGCGAATCTCGAACCGCACACCGCACCCCGGTCTCCAAAGGGGCATCTGTATGCCATTCATACTCCCGGACTCGCCGCGCTGATCGCTCCAGGGTATGCCATGGGCGGATTCACCGGCGCGCGGGCCACGGTGTCGGGGCTGCTGGCACTTTCGGTGGGCCTGCTCTTTGTCGCGGCCCGAACGGTCTTCGGCGGCCCTACCGCGGCGTTCGTCGCCCTTCTCGCCACGTTCGCAAGTCCCCTGCCGGTTTACGCCAATTCGCTTTATCCGGACTCGGTGGCTGCACTACCTGTAGCGGCAACTCTGGCGTCTCTCGCTCTGAGCCATCGAGGGCTGTGGGCTCTGGCCACGGCGACACTCGCGCTGCTGCCCTGGCTTCACCCCAGGTTTCTGCCCCTGGCCTTCGTCCTGGCCGCGGCGCTAGCAGCCCGTGGCGAAAGTCTGCCGGCATTCGAACGCAAAGCCTCCCGGAAGGGGGACGAACGCGGCATCCCGCCTGGACTTCTTCGCTCAGGAGCCCGAATGTTCCCGATATTCGGGCCCTTCGACTCATCGCCAGCCGGGCGCATCGCTCGTGGCCCGAGGCCAGGCTGTCGCGCTCTCGGTGCTGCGGCGGACTCTCACCACAGACTGCCAGGTCTGCTAAGACCGTGGTCCGCGATCAGGATAGGGACCGCCTTCCTCCCGCTCCTGTTGTCCCTTTTGGGCCTCCTCTTCCACTTTCACCGGCTCTTTGGAAATGCCTCCATTTCCGCCGCATACGGTCCGGGCTTCTCGTCGGACGTGTCACTTCTGAAGATCCCCTGGGGCGCATCGGCGCTTTTGCTCGATCGCCAATTCGGACTGCTCTTGTTCTCCCCCGTGCTCTTGCTGGGCCTCGGTGGACTGCCGCACCTTTGGCGACAGAACCGGGCGCTGACGCTCACAACCCTCGGCGGCATCGGCGCATTGCTGGGGGTGGGAGGGGCGTTCAGCATGTGGTGGGGCGGTGCCTCTCCTCCCGCGCGATTCACGATCGGAGCCACCCCGGCGCTGCTTCTCCTTTGCGGCGCTCTTTGGAAATCGGGCGAGACGCGGACGGGAGTCCGCCGCATTCTCGGTGCGTCTGCGGGCTACGGCATGGGACTTCTTTGGGTGGCGATCCTGGCCCCGCGTGCCTTGCACAATCGCGCCGATGGCGCGAGCGGGCTCCTCCGCCTCCTGGCCCCCACCCTCGATCTGGACCGATTCTTCCCTGGGTTCGTGACCGAAGATCTCTCAGTGCTCGTTGCGGTTTCGTGGGTGGCGGTGATTGTCGCGAGCGTCACGCGTCCCGGGACGGCGTTGATGCTCCTCGCCCTGCCACTCAGTGCCGGTTCACTCGGCGCCGCAGGGCCGCTGATCGACCCCTTCACCGCCTCGCTGCGGGCCCTCGAGTCCTGGAGCTTCGATCGACGGACATTCGGAGGTCGAGACACGCCCGCGGCGTTCGTACTGGATGTTCCACTCGGCGCACCCCCGTGGGACCTCTGGCCCGGACAAGAGCGCTACTCGCCTCGCTTCTCGCTGCCCCGCGGCGAGTGGACGATCCGGGTGAGCGCGCGGGCGCTTCCGACTCAGGACGCCGTGAACGTGGCGCGTGTCTCGATCGTGGGTGACGACGCGACTGCCAGCCCGCTTGTCTCCTCGATGGTGAGAGTGGGCGAGGGCGTGTCGGAAGCCTCATTCAGCACCGCACGGTACGAACGGCGCCTGCATGTCCGTGGAGAGGGCCTGCAAGCGCAGGCCTCGATCCTGTCCATCCACCTGACCCCCGAGTCGCTCTCGGACCTGCGTTGAACCCGCCGAAATTGGGCGAAGGCATAACTTGACGCACGACGCAGGGTGTTGCTAGCGTACGGCTTCGTTCTTACAACCGTACTCGTAGTCGTTTCTCCGGAGGTCACGGAGGTCGGGCGGGTCGAATGTCGACCCGGTTCTTGGCGCTCCTTCGTTCGGTGACGTAGACGAGTCGAAAGGCCGAAGGAGGCCTAGCAAAAATGATCGAAGGCAAAGTGAAGTGGTTTAACGAGTCCAAGGGTTTTGGATTTCTCTCGCGTGATGGTGGACCCGATGTGTTCGTCCATCACTCGGAGATCAAGGCCGATGGCTTCCGTACGTTGAACGAAGGCGATCGCGTCAGCTTCGAAGTCGTGGACAGCCCCAAGGGTCCGCGCGCCGCTAACGTCAACAAGATCTAAGCGGTCGGTTTCGAAGAAGCAGCGTCGCTTCTTTGCCCGGGGTTTTCGAGCCTGCTCGAAACTCCCGGGCTTTTTCTTTTTCTCCTCCATTCAGCCTCCCAATGTCCCAGGTCCTGAAAACCCTCCGTCGCGCCGGACAGATCGCCCGGGAAGTCCGCGAGTTGGGCGCCGCCCTCATCGTGCCCGGGGCGTCCTTGCGCACCGTCATCGAGACGGTTGAGAGCGAAATCGAGAAACGCGGGGGGAAGCCCGCCTTCCCCGCCCAGACCTCGATCAACGAAGTTGCGGCGCACGACTGCCCAACCCCGGACGATGATCGGACGTACCAGGAGGGCGATCTCGCGAAGCTTGACATCGGCGTCCACATCGACGGGTGGGTGGTCGACACCGCGACAACCGTGAATGTAGGCGGAACCGGCAACGGCCGCATGATCGAAGCGGCCCGCCAGGCTCTGGCCGCCGCGGTGCAGACCGCGAAACCAGGACTGCCGGTCCGGGAGGTGAGTGCGGCCATCGAGAAGGCGATCACGAGCGCCGGATTCACACCGCTCGAAAACCTCTGCGGCCATGGCGTCGGCCACTACATCGTGCATGCCCCGCCCGCGATCACGAACACGGTGCGCGCGGCCGAAGGGCGGCTGCCCATGCGCGGCGTGATCGCCATCGAGCCCTTCGCCACCGACGGCCACGGACGGTCGGGCCCGCGGGGAGCGTCCGAGGTTTTCCGCTTGCTTCCTGAGGCGAAGGATCGGCTGAAGGACTTCGGAGCGGACGGTGACTTCGCTCAGGCGCTGCTCGCCTGGCGCGGACTGCCGATCGCTCGCCGCTATTTCCGGGAGTTCGGCAACGAACTCGTCGCCGAGGTCTTCCGGAAGCTCGAGCGCGCCCACCTCCTTCATTCGTATCCACCGCTGGTCGCGCTGTCGGGCCGGCCAGTCGCTCAGGCCGAACATTCGGTGTACCTCGGTCCCGAAGGCGTCATCCAACTGACCTAGTTGAAATAGGGGGCCGCAATGTTCAACGTCTGCCTGCTCAGCCCCCATGCCCCCGTCGCTGCGCAGGTGAACCCTGGCTCCGCTTGTTGCGCCCGGCGATGCACCAGGCCGCTTCCCTAAGCTTCCTGCGCTGATGGTTCGAAAGAAATGACCCAGGAAAAAACCCGTTTGGCCTACTCGACCGGGGGCGAGGCTCCGGCCCCGAAGGCTCTGGGTGCCGAAATGGAGCGCAAGACCAAGGGCGCTCGCATTCGGCTCGAGAAGCGCGCTTCCGGACGGGTGGTGACCGTCATCGCGGAGGTGCCGGGGTCCCCAGGCGATATCGAAGCTCTCGCAAAACTCCTCAAGACTCGCTGCGGCACGGGCGGGGCGGTGAAGGACCTCGATATCGAGCTTCAGGGCGACCGGCGCGACGCGGTTCAGATGGTGCTGCGAGAGAAGCGGATTCCCCACAAACTCGCGGGAGGCTGACCCTGTGCTTGGTAAGGTGATGGCATGACATCCGTCGACCGAAACCCTTTCCGTGCCGGCCTGCTGGAAGGCCGTACGATCCTGATCACCGGCGGCGGCACCGGTCTCGGCCGCTCGATGGCCCTCAAGTGCGCGAGCGCCGGTGCGAAGATCGCGGTGGTCGGCCGGCGCGAAGAACCGCTGAAGGCCACCGTGGCCGACCTCGAGAAGATGGGTGCCCGTGCAGACTTCGCGACGTGCGACGTGCGGGACTCGGCCTCCGTTCGCTCGGCCTTCAACAAGGTAGAGGAGGGGCTCGGCCCGGTGAACGCCCTCATCAACAACGCGGCGGGGAACTTCCTTTGCGCCTCCGAGGATCTTTCCGATAACGCTTTTGACGCGGTGGTGAAGATCGTCCTTTACGGCACGTTCAACTGCACCCGGGAGCTTGGCCAAAGGCTCATCGAACGAAAAGCGACGGGAGATGTCCTGGCCATCGTGACGAGCTACGCAACCACCGGCTCGGCTTTCGTACTGCCTTCGGCCGCCGCCAAAGCCGGCGTACTCGCCATGATGCGATCCCTGGCCGTCGAATGGGCCACCTATGGAATCAGGCTCAACGCCATCGCCCCCGGTCCTTTCAAAACCGAAGGCGCATTCTCCCGCCTGATGGTGGGAGAACTCGAAAAGCAGGCGCTTAAACGGGTCCCGTCGCGGCGCTTCGGCGATCACGACGAGCTGACCAACCTCGTCGCCTACATGCTGTCGGACGCGAGTCCCTACCAGACCGGCGACTGCGTCACGATCGACGGCGCGGAGGGCATCTTCTCAGGCCAGCAATTCGCGGGCTTCGCCCACCTCGATCGCACCGCCGCCAAGGAAATGATGTCCGCGGTCAAACCGAAGAAGTAGGCGTCCGGGCCGCAAAAAGGTGCAGAGGGCTCGGCGGCGCGGCAAGCCCCACGAGAACCCGGCCAAAAGCCGAGGCGGGATCCACATGGGTGACGTCGTGCGCATCCAGAAGCGCCTGAATCCACGCGGACTGAGCGCCTTCGTGGCTTTCCCGGCCGAGGAAAAGATGTTCGGCGACCAGGAGGTAACCGACGGACAGGCTCAGTTCCTCGACCACCGGTCGACGACCGGTGCCGAGGTTTTCGATGCTCGCACGCAGCACCTGGTAGGCGGGGCCGAAATAGGGCTCCGCGTCGATGTCGAGAACCTGACGCTTGGCCTGAGAGAAACGCAGTCCGTAGAACGCGGGCCCCACACCGTGAACATGGAGGAGCAGCCGCAGAAGACGAAGTCGCAGGCGCACACCGGCCCCGGTCACCAGACCGCGGGAAGCCCACGGCACGACCGAAGCGAAGAAGAACCCCCGAAACAGAAAGCGGGCCAGGCTCGTGCCGGGAGCGGGTGCGGTGACGAGCTTGGTTGCCGCAAACTCCCCGGTGAGACTCACGTACTCCTCGAACTTGTCCTTCTCGAGCTTGCGCACCCGGTGACGCGTCCAGTCTTCCAGCAACAAACCCAGTCGGCCGACGTTGCGGCGTAGCGAGAAGGTGGGTTCGTGGAGATCGAGAATCCGCCGGAAAGTCCAGCGCATCGTTTCGAGGAGGTCCGGATCGAGGGGCATTCCCCGCACCCACTCGAGCGGCACATCAGAAGGTGAACTCACCTTTCTCCAGCGAGCGGCCAGGGCCCCTATTTCGGCGCGCTGATCCTCGATGCGGCGGCCTTCGTTTCGAAGCACCGTGGGGCAGCCGAGGTTCATGGTCACTCGGGTGTGTCCCGCCACCGGATCGAAAGAGTACGGGAACATCTGGCACGAAAGAGGCTTGGCGGTACTGCCCAGCTCTTCATGAATGCGACAACGATTTTCGTCGGACAAGAAGCCGCAGACACCATCGGCGCGCTTGCGTATTCGCAGGAGCCCCCCGGACAGATACTCGAACACGGGCCCGGTCGTCCCCGGTGCGGCGGATGACGATTCCCTGAACCAGCGCGCCACGTTCGCCTTCTCGAGTCGCTCCGTCTCCGCAGGCGTCGCCACGATGTCGAACGACCGACGGCAGCACTGTCCACAACTCCGGCAGGAGAAGTTCTGTTCCGTATCCAGAACGAGGGCCATGAACGCAGGAGCCTATAGCGACCGAGGCCTTCGAGATACGTGCGCAGCCGCCACTGAACCCGATTGGAAATTCGCCTCGGGGCTCTCTCAGGAGTAGCGCTCGAGGATGCGAAGGGCAGCCACGTTGGCGCCCTCGATGCTGGAGGGAGCCGGTTGCGGCTGCGCGAGCAGGGCCCGGATCGAGGGACCCAGGCGGCCGGCCAGAAGATCATCGCGACCGATATGGCGGCAGGCGAGATAGCGGGGCATCTCCTCGACCATGATCGGGTACTCAGGGAAATCCCCACGGTCGGTATAGAGAACCCGGGTGGCCGCGCCGATCGCGTCGCTGACGATCCCGTAGCCGGGCTTGGTGACAACCACATCGGCCGCGACCACCACATCCTCGTATTGGAGCCCGCGCGCCGCGCGCACGGAATCGGAGAGCGCGGTGGCGTTCTTCGCGACTTCGGCCTCCGCTTCGAGAAGGAAGTGAAACTGAGGCTCGGCCGCGAGGGCCTTCGGATCGAGGGCTAGTCCGATTCCACCGAAGGAGAGCAGCACCACGGTCTGCTCCGGTCGAAGGCCGAGGCGGCGGCGCGCCTCTTCCCTCCCGATGGCGCTTCGGCGGGCCAGCAGGGGAATCTCCTCACGAACCGGAAACGACGTCATGTCTCCGGCGAAGGGGAGTTGGAGCAGGAGCTGTGCCTGATGCTGTGCGGTGGCACAGGTGCGGGCCGCATCGGCCAACGCGGGGTGGCGCCCTGACAGGTGGGCGTAGATCCAGTCCCAGGAAAAGTTGCCGAGGGCGATCGACGGAATTCCCGCGATATGGGCGGCCGCGAAGGCCAGGGGCGGAATGTCTCCAAGAACGAGACGGGCGCCCTGGGCGCGAAGCCATCTCGCCTCCGCCTGCACGAGCCCGTCCCAGCCGGCGGCGAATTCACGCCACCGTTGCGCGGTTTCCTCCTCGGCGATGTTCAGGGCATCGCGTTGGACCAGACCGAAATCAATCGTCTGGTCGCGATGAAAGACGCCACCGGGGATGCCATCGAAAAGGCGGCCGGGTACGGGGGCCACGACGGTAATGGGAATCCCGGGCTCGCGTGTGCGAATTACCCGAAGCACCTCGGCCGTGCGAGTCGCGTGTCCAAAGCCATGACCGGTGATGTAGACCGCGAGCATGGCGGACATCATAGGGGCGCGTTCATACCCCAGCTTTATCGTGCTTGGGCGCGACTTTCAGTTCTTTGGTTCTTTTGGCGGACCATAGTGTTGTCGCTTCGCGCTGGAGCCCGACCAGCTTCCGAGGCGCCGCCGACACCTGAATAGCGCGGGCGTCCTCGCGGCCCGGCTCAGCCCGTCTGGAGCCGATTGGCGATGAGCATCAACGCCTGGGACACGCGCGCTCGGAGACCCAGCGGGAGCTTGCGGAACACACCCACGGTATCCCCCCAGGCCTGGCTTCCCGGATCCGGGTGGGGCTCCCAGTCGGTGGTGACCTCGATCAGCTCGCAGGAAGCGTACTTCGCGAGCGCTCGATACCCATCCGGATAGAAACGCCAGCAGTCCTGCGGATAGCGATGCTCGGGACCGCGCGAGGGCGCGATCAGGAAGATCCGTCCGCCCGGCTTGAGGACGCGGAGCATCTCCAGCCAGGACATCCAAAAATATTCGACGTGCTCGAACGCCTGTCCCGATACGACAAGGTCGAAACTTCCAGAGGGAAACGGCAGGCGATAGGATGACTTCAACACGACGTCCACGCCCGGGCCCGCCTCCAGGTCGATCCCCCTGTAGGTCCACTTCGCATTGTCGAACAGCGTCCGATATGAGCCGTTGACGTCGTAGGAGCCGATGTCGATGATGGACAAGGACTGCTGGGGATCCAGGTAGCGGGAGACCAGGTCCCGCATGTGCTCGTAGGAACTATTGTGCATCGCTAGGGCACTAGCGTCACGGTCGCGCGCAGGTCCAACGCCATCAGCGGCGCTTCAGAAAGCCGAGCGGGTTCCAGGTGATCACGAACGACTCCCGGTCGCGGTCGGCCATGAAATCCTTGTTCTCTTCGAGGAAGGCCTGAATGGCCTCGAAGGGGCCCGGCTGCGGGCCCACCTCCAGGCCATGGTGGCAGATGGAGTCCTCCACTATGAAGTATCCCCCGGGCTTGACCAAGCTCGAATAGCTGTTCAATACGTTCAGCGTGTTCTCGTAGGTATGAGAACTGTCTTCGATGACAAGCACGCTGTCCTCGGGCGCGATCATGCCCTTGACCGTATTCGCCAGGCCGGTAGCGTCGCCTTCCAGAAAAGTGATTCTCGGATGGGCGCGTGCTTTCGGATGGAGGTCGGCGTGATGGACGTCCACTCCGATGATCCGCCCCGCGCCGATCAGGTCGAGCAAGTGCGCCAGGGCCAGCGCGCTCCCGCCGAAGCGGTTGCCGATTTCGACGATCACCGTGGGCCGGAGTTCATGGATGATTTCCTGGTAGACCCAGAAATCCATCGGATTCTTCAGGGTTGGCACGCCGAAGTATGTGGTGTGCGCCACGATCCGGTCCTGTATGGGTTTCAGGACTTCCGACAGCGGCACGGAGCCACTTTCCTCAAGATACAGGGTCATTCTGAAATCGATCTCGTGCTCGCTGACGCCGCGGAACCTTCCGGTTGATCGGCTCGTAGGGAATCAACCAAGCCGCCTGTCTGATATTACCGCGCATGGTTCGCCCGTGGGATCGGTCCACCGGCCCATGGACAATCGAAGATAAGGCACGATCGGCCCGGAACGTGGTTGGTCGATTCGAACGATGGCTCTAAGGCACTAGGGTTGCCCCTACATTCGCAACCCCGTTGATTCCCCGACGCCACGGAGGCCCAAGTCGAGATTCGACGCCGCACGAAGTAAGGTGCCGACGCCGTGTCTCCCCGCCGAGCAAGAGGGCTACG